>ENA-OQLB01000753-OQLB01000753.1-human-gut-metagenome-genome-assembly--contig:-NODE-753-length-16718-cov-2.844193_pt1 | contig 16718 bp, 21 predicted proteins | sample MGYA00242656_ERZ504813 | MGnify/ENA primary metagenome ERZ504813 (study PRJEB26092, sample SAMD00036388) | human gut metagenome | host: Homo sapiens | study: EMG produced TPA metagenomics assembly of... | reverse complement strand
ATCCAGGTAATAAATACCGAAGGATCAAAAGCTGAACTTAAAAATCTTCAGTCTGGACAGTATTATCTGGAAGAAGTAAAGGCACCGGAAGCTTGTATGTTGTTAGCAGACAAGATTTATTTCAAACAGGAAAAGGGTAAGATTACTTTAACAGATAAGGAGGGAAAAGCACTTTCAAGTGAACCTACAATGTGGACACTTTCGAACACAGCTGGAAAATATACCTTAACTGTAAAAAACGAAATTCTCTATTCCCTCCCATCAGCTGGAGGCACCGGAATTTACTTGTATATGATTGGCGGTATCTTACTTATGTTTGCAGCCGTATGGATCTTATATAAAAACAAATGCAAGGAGGTGCTGGAAAAATAATTGTAAGAATTAATTTTTCAGTGGCTTCTTGCCACACAAAACGTATTATCCATATGAGGGGACAATAAAAAATGGGCAAAACCCTTAAAAGAAAAGGAGACAAAATATGAAGAAGATGAGAAAAATCTTTGCAGTGTTATTAACACTGGCTATGGTACTCGGAATGAGTATGACATCGTTTGCAGCGGATGCAAAAGCAACAATTACACTTAAAAACTTTGACACAGCTAATAAAGTTGAGTATATGCAGATTATCCAGAAAGATGAAACCAAAACTTCTGGTTGGGCATTTACTAATGGTGCAGGAGCATGCTTTACAAAAGCATTCGGACTTACAGATTCAGATGATGCACAGCAGCAGGTTATCTGGGGATTAATTAAGTATAATGATAATAATGTTAAATTACCAACAGGTGTAACTGCAGAAACTGCTACAGCAGCAAAAATTGACTTAGCATTAAGTAAAGTTGCAGCACTTAATGGTTTCACAGAATCAACAGATAAAACAAAAATCGAAGTAAGCGCAGCTGGTATTTATGCAATCAAAGCAGAAGAAACAGGATTTACTTATAAAACAGCAACAGCATATGTAGGATTTGGAGAACCATATCCAGCATTAACAAATGCAGAAGTAACAGCTAAAAAATCTCCAACAACTGTAGACAAAACAGTAGCTGATGACGATCATGTAGTAGCAATCGGAGATATCGTAACTTATACAATTGAAGCATATGTACCATTTCTTGATGCAGCTAATACTGAAAACAGAACATTTACAATTACTGATAAAATTAAAGGTGCTGAATATTATTTAGCAGGTCCAAATGCAGTTAATAGTGTAACTATGGAAGGCAAAGATGGGCAAGTTGGAGAAATCGTAGTAAATGAAGATGGTAAAGGATTTACCGTTAATTTAAACACTTTAGTTGCTGATAACAGACAATCCGAACGCTGGAAAGAAAATCACAGTTACCTATACTGCAAAAGTAACCAAAACAACAGTAGAAAACAAAGCTGGTAGTCATGCAGCTGGTGTAGACTACGGTGCTGATAATGTCCCAGTTAAGTTATTTACTGGAGAACTTGTTTTACTGAAATATGGTGATGGCAATGTAAATAATGCTTTAGCAAACGCTGAATTCGTATTGTATAAAGATGGCGAAGAAGTACCATTAACATTCACAAAGCAGGAGAATGGAAAATATAAATATGCTCCGGATGCAGAAGATGCTACAGCAACACTTGTAACAGATGAAAACGGTATGATTGATGTAGAAGGTTTAGATGTTGGTTCTTATCATTCGAAAGAAACTAAAGCACCAGAAGGATATTCTATCAATACAGATGGTAAAACTCTTACACTTACTGTAAATGGAGATGTTGCTACAGCTAAATTATATAATGAAGGTCAGTTAAATGATACAAAACTTTCCGCTCTTCCATCAACCGGTGGTATCGGTACAACAATCTTCACAATCGCTGGATGCGTTATCATGATCGCAGCAGCTGGTCTGTTCTTCGCAAGCCGCAAGAAATCAGACAACAAATAATTGCAATAATTATTTATAATCAGATATTGAATCCGGGGCAGGTCGCCCCGGATTCCTAAAAAATAATACAACAGCAAGGAGAGTTCGGATGAAACGCAAAACAAACAAACTTATTATTGGCATCATATTTTTAGCCGGGTTGTCCTTACTGCTGTATCCATTCGTTGCAAACCAGTGGAATAACTACAGGCAAAAGCAATTGATCAGCAGTTATGAACAGACTGTATCCGAAAAGGATGCAGCACATGAGATTGATTATGACGCAGAACTGCAGAAAGCAGAAGCTTACAACGAAGCCTTACTTCCAAGTATCCTTCCTGACTCATTTGCAGTTGCCGCAGCCAGTGACAAAGAAGACCAGTCCTACATGGATGCTCTGAATATTGCCGGTGACGAGATGATGGGAATCGTGGAGATCCCGAAGATTGACATCAAGCTTCCGATCTACCACACTACCGACGAAGATGTTCTCAAACAGGCAGCTGGACATCTGGAAGGAAGCTCTCTTCCAATCGGCGGTAAAAGTACACACGCCGTTATCTCCGCACACCGTGGACTTCCGAGTGCGTCTCTTTTTACCGATCTGGATCAGCTGGAAGAAGGCGATCATTTTCTGATCCATGTATTAAACGAAACATTATGTTATGAAGTCGACAAGATTTCCGTAGTAAAACCGGAAGAAACTTCCTCTCTTGCAGTAGAAGAAGGAAAAGATCTTGTAACACTTTTAACCTGTACTCCATACGGAGTCAATACCGAGCGGCTTCTGGTCCGTGGTCACAGAGTACCTTATGTGGAACAGGAAGTTGCCGATGAGAAGACACCGCTCAGCGGAATTAGTCTTCATACAAATTATCTTTTATGGGTAATTATTGGTCTTGTAATTACCACAATCTTCATCCTTGTGTTATACTTAAAGGAGAAGAAGCTTCAAAAGAAGAAAAATGAGACCTCTTAAAAAGAGAATAAGAACGAGAAAGGGAATATGCCTATGAAAAGAAAAATCTCAACCTTCCTTTTCGGTCTGTTATTCTTGATAGGATTTGGGATTCTGATCTATCCGATGGTATCCAACCAGTGGAACACCTACAGACAGAATCAGCTGATCAGCAGCTATGACAATACAATACAGGACATGGAACCGGAGGACTTCACCTCTGAGTGGGAAAAGGCAAAAGCTTTCAATGATACCATTCAGCAGAACAACCTCTACGGAGATGTATTTGGTGAAGATGAAAATGACATCAAAGACACCGAATACTGGAAGATCCTGAACGTTGCAGATGACGGAGTAATGGGATATCTTTCCATTCCGAAGATCAACATCAAGCTTGCCATTTACCATGGCACCGGTGACAAGGATCTGCAGACCGGTGTCGGACATCTGAACGGCACAAAGCTTCCGATCGGAGGGGAGAGTACCACAGTGTTCTCGCAGCTCACCGTGGACTTCCAAGCGCAAAGCTTTTTACCGATATCGATCAGCTCGAAGTTGGCGATAAATTTTACATCCATGTACTGGATGAAGTCCTTGCCTACAAGGTAGACCAGATTCTTCCGATGGTAGACAAAGACGATCATGAAACACTGGAGAAAGCACTCCAGATTGAAGAAGGAAAAGATCAGGTAACTTTATTTACCTGTACACCATATGGAGTCAACTCCCATCGTCTTCTCGTAAGAGGAACCAGAGTTCCATATAACGGCGAAGAGGATGCTACCGAATCAGTTACAGATTCTATGGTAAAAGCCATTCAGAATTATTATATGCTCTATTTAATTTTAGGACTTTCAATCACGATTCTTGTGATCATTCTCTTGCGATTCCTTTCCAAGAGAAAAGCTCACAAAGAATAACCAAGATTTTTAAGGAGGACATGAGGCGATGATGAATAAACGATTAAAACAGGGAAGTACTTTTCTCTTAGCTGTCGCTCTTACATTTCCACTGCTCACTCTTCCGGGTGCGAAAGCCGCAAGCGCGATCGATACCGATGCAGAGTGTTCCATCCAATTTGACATTGGTGGAAACAGTGAACTTCTAAATGACGACGTTACTGTTCAGGTCAATCTGTACAAAGTTGCATCAGTTGATGTATCCGGCAACTATACCGCAACCGGTGCATTTTCAAAACTGGATTTTTCATCCGTAAGTGCTGATAACCTGGATACTGCAGCTGCTACCTGGCAGAACGTGCCAAAGAAGCACAAGGTAAGTTGACAGATTCAAAGGGAAATACGGTTGTTGATCCAACCGAAACCGTTACACTGCAGAACGGAAGAGGCTACCAAGATAAATTGGATACCGGACTTTACCTTGTAGATACACCAAAAGTGATTACAACCAATTATACTTATACCTTTACTCCTTACCTTGTATCACTTCCGACCAATAATTACTACAGTGGTAACGGTGCAAGTGATGACTGGATCTACGATTTGACCAAAGAATACAACAGTGCAGTTGGTCTGAAACCGGAACAGCACGTAAGATACGGTAATCTGGTGATCAATAAGGAACTGGTAGATCACAATGCTACCTTCGGTAACAATGCAACGTTCGTATTCCAGATCGATATCACAACACTGGATAAGAAGACCGAAACCAGAATCGAAGAGCTTACCTTCAATGCAGCAGGTAGCGATTCTGTAACGATCGAAAAAATTCCTGCTGGATCTCATGTCAAGGTAACGGAGGTTTACAGCGGTGCAAGCTATGAACTCGCTTCTGCTAAAAGTCAGGAAACAGACATCATTGCTAATCCTGAAAAAGAAACCGAAGTAGAATTCAGACCGGCAGAGGTTTCATTTATCAACAAACACGATGGACGTACCAATGGCGGCTACGGTGTAAAAAATAATTTCAAGCTGGACGAAAATGGTCAGTATCAGTACACCGAACCGGCAGAAAAGAACTAGGAAGGGGGAGTCGGAATGAGAAAGTTACATAAGAAACCACTTATCATGCAGCAGCAACACTTGCTCTTACCGGAACCCTGGCAGTTGGAAGCGCGATGGCGTATTTTACAACCTATTCGACAGCCGGTGGCGGTGTAACAATGAATATGGGATTTACAGAAACCATCCCAAATGAAACAGTAGATCAAAACGGGAAGCATGTCACGATCAGCAATATCGGTGATTATGACTGCTTCGTAAGAGTAACGGCATTCGCTCCGGTAGCACTTACATACAACGCTCCGGACGGCGGATGGACCGAAATGGTCGACGAGAATGACAAGAATGTCTCCTACTGGTGTTACGACGATGTCCTTCCGGCAGGCAAGACAACCGAACAGGAACTCAATATCACTTATAAGTTCCGGAAGGGGATGACAAACCAGAAGAATTCAACATCGTAGTTATCCAGGAATGCACACCGGTTCTCTACGACAACGATGGTACACCATACGCCGACTGGAACCACGTAATCAAAGACGACAGCACACAGACGACAGAGTAGGAGGTAATGAGAATGAAAAGAAAAAGAAATCATTTCCAAAAAACCTGACCCTGGTTCTGTACAAGCCGCCACACTCCTGTCGGATTGGAAGCACTGTCGCAGTACACGCGCCGCACTCACTTACTACAGTGAGAATTATTCCGCACAGATGAATATGCAGAGTATCGGCGTATCTCTTCTGGAAAATGACAAAGTAGTCAGCAGCCGGGATTATGTATCGAACAATGAATGGAAGGGAACCTCAGAAGGCGAGCTTCTCACAGATCTTCTCGGAAAGGATGATACATTTACACCGGGCAAAAAATATAACGAAGCAATCAGCGTCAAGAACAGCGGTACGATCGACACCTTTGTACGTGTCATCATTACAAAGAGCTGGCAGGACAAAGAAGGAAAGAAGAATACCACTCTTTCACCGGATTTGATCGAGCTGAACTTCCTCACAGACAATGATGGCAGATTGCAAACGCACAGTCTACGAAAGAGCGTACCGTTCTTTATTATACAAAGGCAGTTGCAGCCGGAGATACCACACCGGCATTATCGGATACACTCCGCATCAATCCTTCGATTGCATCGGATGTAACAAAACATGTAACCGAATCTGAAAAAGGAAAAAGCATCACTTATACTTACAAGTACAATGGCTACACCTTCCACATTGACGCAGAGGTGGATGCAGTTCAGACACACAACGCAAAGGACGCGATCAAGAGTGCCTGGGGCGTGGACATAAATGTATCAGACGACGAAACAACAATGAGCTTACAGTAGGGAGGTACAGAGTATGAAAAAGAAAATTTTGTGCCTCGCCATGACAGTGATAATGGCAGCAGGGGTACACACAACTGCATTTGCAAAGGATTATCAGGGAGCCGACGGATGGCAGGTTAATTTCACCGGCGGCAAGATGGAAAGTAATTTTAAAAGCTCCGATGTGACTGACGAGCTGGCAAATATCCAGCCGGGCGACAGCATCGAGCTCAAGGTTCAGCTTAAGAACTCCGACAGTACGGATACCGACTGGTACATGACCAATGAAGTGATCCAGACACTGGAGGATGCACAGTCTTCCGCAGAAGGTGGTGCTTACGAATACAAGCTGACCTATGTTGGAAGTGACAATGCCGAAAAGGTACTCTATGACAGCTCAACTGTCGGAGGGAAGGTGCTTCCAAAGCAGGAGAAGGTCTGAAGCAGATCGATAGCTCAACCCAAGAATATTTCTACCTCGGAAGACTTGCTTCCAATAATACCGGAACGGTACACCTTACCGTCGGTGTTGAAGGTGAGACACAGGGCAACGGTTATCAGCTCACACTCGCAAAGCTCCGCATGAACTTTGCAGTAGAAAAGGTTTCAGCCGGCAAAACCATCACCAAGAATAAGATTGTTAAGACAACCAACACCGTTAAGACCGGTGATACCGCAAGAGTTCTTCTCTTCTGTGTGCTTGCACTCATCAGTGGACTGATCCTTCTTGCATATGGTATCTACACACTCAATAAGAACACAAAAAGACGCAGACAGAAAGGAGAGTAAGCAGATGAAAAAATGGAAAAGATTACTGGTTTCTCTTCTGACTGTATCCATGACACTCGGTGCATCCACAATGAGCGTTATGGCAGATGATACTACACCGTATACCTACAAGGTAACATTATCCGCAGGTAACAAAGGAACAATTAACGGACAGAACAAGATCGAGCAGACAAACATTGCTTCCGGTTCTACCGTTACTTTCAATCTGAATGACATCCAGGTAACAGACGACAAGTATTATGTCAAAGGAATCCGTCTCAGCGGACGTGACAATAACGAAACACTTGCGGCTCCTTCCTTTACCGTTGATAAAGATGCCGACTATGTAGTCGCTTACGGAATCAAAGGCAATATGGTTGCCTATACCGTAAATTATCAGGATGCATCCGGTAAATCACTGGCAGAAAGTCAGACATTCTATGGCAATATCGGTGATAAACCGGTCGTTGCTTACCGTTATATTGAAAATTATATTCCAGATGCTCTTGCACTTACGAAGACTTTGAGTGATAATGAATCTGAGAATGTATTTACGTTTACCTACACACCGGGAGCTACAGACCGTATCGTTGAGACAACAACTACCGTCACAATAACAGTTCCTGGAACCGCAACTCCTGCCGGTGCAGCAGGTACAACCGGAGCTGCCGGTACAACAGGTGCAGCCGCCGGTACTGGTACAGGTACTACAGTAGGTGGTGCTACAGCAGGTGGCACTACAGCAGGTGGCACTACAGCGGGTGGTACTACAACAGGCGGTACTGCCGGTGGTACAACGAATGCAGACAATTCTCAGGATACGACAGACGATACGACCACCGCACCGGATGAACAGACACCAAAGTCTCTGGTAGATCTGGATGATGAAGACACTCCAAAAGGAAATATCGATGCGAAAGACAAGACGAGCAAAACTCCGATCGCAGCAGGAATCGCTATTATCGTTGTTGCAGTAGCAGCTCTCGCAGGACTGATCGTATTCTTGAAAAAACGTGCAAAATAAAAAAGCGCGGCACTAAAGGAGAAGTCTTTTTTGAAGAGAACGAAGAAAAAGAAAAGCCCAGTGGCTGCATTTTGCAGTGCACTGGGCACTGTTTTACTGACAGTACTGATTCTTGCCTGTATTCCGCTGACGCTTCCGAAAGCTTTTGGTTTTCAGATGTATACCGTGATCAGTGGGAGCATGGAACCGGCGATCCCGACGGGAAGCCTGGTCTATGTCCGGTATGAAGAACCAGACACGATCGTCAAAGATGATGTCATTGCTTTTACAGCAACAATGCGGACGGCTCGATCATCACCCACCGTGTAGTATCCAACAGCCCGGCGATGGGACAGTTTATCACAAAAGGGGATGCCAATAAGGAAAAAGATATGAATCCGATCCCTTACAACAACTACATCGGAAAAGTAAAGCTTTCTGTTCCGGTTGTTGGCGGTATCGCACAGACTGCAACCGGCACTGCTGGAAAGATTGCCGCTGCATCTATGATCGGTCTTGCTTTGATTCTTGAAATCGTTGCTGCCATGCTTGACAGACGCGATGACGAAGACGAATAAGAGAGAACGTTTTTCATTTTAACTTGCTAAAGTGTAAAACATTTGCTAAAATAATATCAGATTGTATTGTCAGAAGAAGATGGGGGAATTTCACAATTCTCCCATTTGTCATATATTGAAAAGAATGGAGAGGTGAATGGATTGTTATCCAACCAGATTTTACAGAGAACAATCAATGAAATAGGGGATATCATCGAGTGTAACTGTTCCATCTGGAACACAGACGGAGTGATGCTTGCAGCTGTAGGTAGGAGAAGCCTGCAGTAAAAAAAGCTGTCTGCTCATTTTTAAAAGAGCTGGAGGTTACCGGCGTATCGGAGGAGCACCTGGATGAATGCTATGGCCTGTTTCCGGTTTATGATGATGATGAACTGACTTATATTTTCGTGATCGAGCACAATAATGAGATTGATGTGCATACCAGCGGACGCTTAAGTGTCTGCCAGCTGGAGAGCCTTTTAAGATCCGGAAGCGAACGTCTTGACCGTAACCGTTTTATCCAGAACCTGCTCCTGGATAACCTGCTTCTCGTAGATATCTACAATCAGGCGAAAAAGCTTGGTATTACAGTGGAGCAGCGCAGAGTCGTCTATCTGATCGAACCGAAGAATCCGGATGACACGATCGTCCTGGATATGATCCGTGGGATTTATTCCTCGGGAACCGGTGATTTTGTTACTGCCGTAGATGAGGGACATATTATTCTGATCAAGTCCCTTGACAGTACGGATGATTATGATACGATCCGTTCGACTGCCGATATGCTGGTGAATGCGATCAACACCGAAGCTATGGTCAATGTCCGGCTTTCCTTCGGAACCATCATTCCCGAACTCAAAGAGGTCTCACAGTCTTACAAAGAAGCAGGCATGGCTCTGGATGTGGGACGTATCTTCTATCCGGAACGCAATATTTTATCCTACCGCGAACTCGGTATCGGACGGCTGATCCACCAGCTTCCCGTTTCCTTATGCGAGATGTTCCTGGAAGAAGTATTTGCCGGAAATACCGTTGATCAGTTTGACGAAGAAACCTTATCCACAGTTGATAAATTTTTTGAAAACAGCCTGAATATTTCGGAGACAGCGAGACAGCTTTTCGTCCACCGGAATACGCTCGTCTACCGGCTGGAGAAGATCCAGAAGCAGACCGGGCTGGATGTCAGAGTGTTTGAGGACGCCCTGACATTTAAGATTGCTCTGATGGTCGCAGACCACATGAAATTCATAGAAAACAGAAAATAGGAGGACATGATATGGTGAAATTATACGAAGGCGGTGCCTATCTTTTACACGGTACTGAGGTAATTGCAGATGCACCCGATGCACTTGCTGCCGTAAAAAGCAAGACAGGGATTGAGACAACAAAAGAAGCTGCTGCAAAAGAGACAATGGCTTATGGATCTTAAGTGCGCATAATACTTCCGGTAATATGCAGCAGCTTCAGATCAAATTTGACAAGCTGACTTCGCACGACATTACCTTTGTCGGAATCATCCAGACTGCAAGAGCATCCGGACTGGAGAAATTCCCGATCCCTTATGTTCTGACCAACTGCCATAACTCTCTGTGTGCAGTCGGCGGTACGATCAATGAAGATGACCACATGTTTGGACTGACCTGTGCGAAGAAGTACGGCGGTGTCTATGTTCCGCCTCATCAGGCCGTTATCCACCAGTTTGCCCGTGAAATGCTCGCAGGCGGCGGCAAGATGATCCTTGGTTCTGACAGCCACACCCGTTATGGTGCACTCGGTACCATGGCAATGGGAGAGGGCGGACCGGAACTTGTAAAACAGCTTCTGAACAAGACTTATGATATCAAGATGCCGGGCGTTGTCGGAATCTATCTGGACGGCGAACCGGTGAAAGGTGTCGGACCGCAGGACGTTGCCCTTGCTATCATCGGCGCAACCTTCGGCAATGGCTATGTCAATAACAAGGTCATGGAATTTGTCGGACCTGGCGTTGGCAAATTAAGTGCAGACTTCCGTATCGGAATCGATGTTATGACGACAGAGACAACCTGCCTTTCTTCTATCTGGAGAACCGATGACAAGATCAAAGAGTTCTACGATATCCACGGAAGAAGTGATGACTTCAGGAAACTGGAGCCTGGCGCAGTCGCTTACTATGACGGTCTTGTATACGTCAATTTGAGTGAAATCAAGCCTATGATCGCCATGCCGTTCCATCCGTCCAATGTCTACACCATTGAGGATGTCAATGCCAACCTTGCAGATGTTCTCCACGATGTAGAGCAGCGCGCGCTGGTAAGCCTGGACGGTGCTGTGGATTACTCTCTTCAGGACAAGATCGTAAATGGTAAACTTTATGTCGATCAGGGTATCATCGCAGGCTGTGCCGGTGGCGGTTTTGAAAATATCTGTGCTGCCGCAGACATCATCCGTGGCAAATACATCGGATCAGATGAATTTACCTTCAGTGTTTACCCGGCAAGTACACCGATCTACATGGAGCTTGTGAAAAATGGTGCGGTTGCTGACCTGATGGAAGCCGGTACGATCGTGAAGACAGCCTTCTGCGGACCGTGCTTCGGTGCAGGGGATACCCCGGCAAACAATGCATTTTCCATCCGTCACTCTACCCGTAACTTCCCGAACCGTGAAGGAAGCAAGCTGCAGAGTGGACAGATCGCATCTGTTGCCCTTATGGATGCACGTTCCATTGCCGCAACTGCTGCGAACAAAGGTTTCCTTACTCCGGCAACAGATTTTGATATTGAATACAAGAACCCGACCTACCACTTTGATTCCAGAATTTACGCCAACCGTGTATTTGACAGCCACGGCGTTGCTGATCCTTCGGTTGAGATCAAATTCGGACCGAACATCAAAGACTGGCCGGCAATGAGCGCTCTTCCTGAGAATCTGATCCTGAAGGTCGTATCTGAGATCCACGATCCGGTTACAACGACAGACGAACTGATCCCGTCCGGCGAGACTTCTTCTTATCGTTCCAACCCGCTTGGACTTGCTGAATTTGCACTTTCCAGAAAGGATCCTGCCTATGTAGGACGCGCAAAAGAGGTCCAGAAAGCCCAGAAAGCGATTGAAGCAGGTACTTGTCCACTGGATGTACTGGACGAATTAAAACCGGTGATGGCAGCAATCCAGAAGTCTTATCCGGAAGTCGGCAAAGGAAATATCGGTGTCGGAAGTACCATTTTCGCGGTCAAACCTGGCGATGGTTCTGCCGTGAACAGGCTGCTTCCTGCCAGAAGGTTCTCGGCGGCTGGGCGAATATTGCGAATGAGTACGCAACCAAACGTTACCGCTCGAACCTGATCAACTGGGGCATGCTTCCGTTTATTACCGAAGAGGAACACACAAAGCTTTCTTTCAGGAACGGTGACTATCTCTTCGTGCCGGATATCCGCAAAGCAGTAGAAGACAAAGCTTCCACGATCAAGGCTTATGTCGTAGGCGATGATCTGAAAGAGATCGATCTGAAACTCGGTGATCTGACGGATGCAGAACGTGAGATCATCCTCAAAGGATGTCTGATCAACTATTACAAAGGTTAATTTTTCTCAGAAAATGATATGATTTCAAAGGGACGGAAATTTTTCTGTCCCTTTTTGCAACACTTCCGACTTTTTTATACTCTTATATACAAAGAACCGATTTTGAGAGGAGGGACTTTATGATCGATGCAATTGCATTTAAAGAATTATATAAGACGGTTTATCAGGATCTGTATCGTTTTGCGCTCTGCATGATGCATCATCCGCAGGATGCAGAAGACGCCGTCAGTGAAGCCGTTCTTTCCGCCTATGAGAATATACATAAATTACGCAAAGAAGAAGCATTCCGTTCCTGGATCTTTCAGATTCTGGCAAATGTGTGCCGCCGGAAGTTAAAGAGCCGTGAACGGACCGAGACCGAGCTGAAAGAAGATCATGCTTCTGCTACATACTGTGACGGACTCCGCACAGATGTCGAGCGTGCTTTTCTTATTCTCGATGAAGACGATCAGCTGATCATCGGCTTATCCGTCTATGGCGGTTACAACAGTAAAGAGATCGGAGAAATGCTAAAAATGAACCCGAATACAGTCCGCTCCCGCAGAAAGCGTGCCCTCGAAAAGATGAGCTGGCTTCTGAAAGAGTAGGATAAAAGAGTAATAGGAGGTGTTTCATATGACAGATCACGAAAAAGAAATACTGGATAAAATAAAACAATCTACGGAAAAAACTCCTGTTCCGGAAAGCCTTGCACCGGATCAGATTATGAAAATGCTGGAAGAGCATAACCGCACTCAGGCTTCCGGACATATCCCGAAAAAGCATGGATTTTCCCGCGGCCACCGGATGCGCGGAGGACTTATCGCTGCCGCACTGGTACTGGTTGTCGGCATTGGCGCCCACATCCGCCAGCAGAATCTTTCTTCAGACTCAGCCACTTCTTCCACAAAAGGCAGTTCTTCAATCGGTACATCCTCCGGTAAGCTTGCCTCTTCCGATACTTTAGAGACGGCAACCGATTATGATGAAGTCTACACATACCTGCAATCTTATCAGGATGAGTTGGATTCTTCATCTGTTACCGGTTCAACCGACGGCGGAATTGTCATGTATTCAACTGAAACAGCCGACAATGGTGCACGTACCGATAGTTCCAGCTCCTCTTCGGATTCTTCAACAGCCTCTGCACGTGCTGTGGATACTTCATTTTCCGATACCAACATCCGCACAGAGGCGTCGGTGAAGCAGACATTGTAAAAACGGATGGAAGTTATCTTTATACACTGAAAGCAAACTCACAGGAAATTTCCATTGTAGATATCCGGTCTGATCAGATGAAGGTTGTTTCCGGCATTTCGCTGAATGAGAATTTTCAGGCATCCGAATTTTACTTAAGTGACCAGAAGCTTTTTGTCCTTGGCAACATGCAGAACACGCAGGTTGATTCTGATAGCAAGACGTTGTACCGCGGCAGCTGTACCCGTATCCAGACTTACGATCTGACAGATATCAACAATCCGAAATCCATCGGAACCGTGGATCAGAGTGGTTACTACCGCACTTCACGTTTTAAAGACGGATACCTGTATGTATTCAGTGACTATTATATTTACGATACGATCACCAAAAAAGATTATCCTTCCTATGTTCCGCTTGTTGGTGACAATCTTCTGAAGCAGTCGGATATCTATCTCCCAACGAACCATGCAGCAGACCAGTACCTTATTGTCAGCTCCGTTTCCGCTTCCAGTCCGGATAAGGCAGCAGACAGAAAGCAGTCATGTCTGAGAATGGCGAAGTCTATGTGAGTGAGAACAACATTTATATTTACGAGTATGCGAACAGCAGTATCCTCGCAGATAATCTTGCGGCAAAGAATCAGACGATCCTCCGCAAGCTGTCTTACAATAAAGGAAAACTTTCCGGCTCTGCCCAGGGCAAAGTAAAAGGATATCTGAACGATTCCTTCAGCATTGATGAGTATGACAATACGTTGCGGCTGGTGACAACGGTTACGCACAATGCCGGAAGCTCTTCACAGTCCAATGCAGTCTATGTGCTGGATGCAGATTTGAAAACAATCGGTAAGATCGAGGATCTTGCCAAAAATGAACAGGTCTATTCCGCAAGATTTTTGGGCAATACCGGTTACTTTGTAACTTATGAACAGACAGATCCTTTATTCTCCGTAGACTTTTCCGATCCGGAGAATCCGAAGATCCTTGGCAAGCTGAAAATTCCCGGCTTTTCGGAATACCTGCATTTTTACAGTGATAACCTGCTTCTTGGCATCGGTATGGATACCGACGAAAATGGCATTACAAACGGGGTAAAGATCTCCATGTTTGATATCAGTGATCCTTCGGATGTGAAGGAAGTCAGCAAGTACACACTGGATCAGTACTATTACTCGGATGTTTTTTCTGACTACCGTGCAGCACTGGTTGATCCGGAAAAGAATCTGATCGGCTTTCCGCTTTCCGGATCTGCCAACCAGTATGTGATCCTTCTTACGATAAAGATCAGGCTTCCAGGTACAGATGCAGGAGGAAGTCAACGGTAATTCTTATCTTGGAACCCGCGGTGTGTATGCAAACGAAAAGTTCTATGTGATCAATGGAAATGCAATTGAAGCATACCGGATGGGAGACTATGTGAAGATAGATGATCTGCTGCTATAGTGCAGCTTTGCAGAAGGAGCTGCCGCTCCGCATACTTTGTACACCATCCCACCTCATTGTATACACCAAAATCGTATATAATCGAGTAGGCTGACTCCTACTCGATTCTTATACTTTGTACATCATCTCGCTTAACAGCTCGATGATGTACATTCGCCAAATGCAGATCCTTGTGCAAGCACAAATCTGCACTTGGCTCATCGTATACCCAAAAACAGGTGCCCACGGGGATATATCACTAAGATATACTTACGTGGACACCTGTTTTCTATTTTCATTTACCTGTTATTCCACACCGTTAAAGCAGTAGGTACATACCTGGCATGCATCAATCCCGATTGATTTGATCAGATCATCCAGTCTGTGATAACGAAGTGAAGTGAAATTCTGTCTCTTGCGGATTTCCTCCAGCATTGCTGCATACCGGTCACTGTTCGGATCCGCATATTCACCCAGTACATTGACATCATTGTCGCCTTCCCACTCACGGATGATCCTTCTTGTGATCAGATCCAGGTCTGATTTGGAACGGGAGAAGTTCAAATATTTGCATCCGTACAGAAGCGGTGGACATGCCGGGCGGACATGCACTTCTTTTGCGCCACTCTGATACAGGAACTCTGTCGTCTCACGGAGCTGTGTGCCACGCACGATAGAATCATCGATCAGCAGCAGGCTCCTGTCTTCGATCAGACTATGTACCGGGATCAGTTTCATTCTGGCGATCAGATTACGCTGACTCTGTGTTGTCGGCATGAAGGATCTTGCCAGGTCGGAGTATATTTGATAAATGGTCTTGCATACGGAATACCTGATTCATTTGCATAGCCTATCGCATGAGCGATACCCGAATCCGGAACTCCTGCAACAATATCCACGTCGATCGAATGGTCATCTCTCTGTGCTAAAGCTTTCCACAGTTGTAACGCATTTCTTCTACACCAACCCCTTCATAAGAAGAAGTAGGATATCCATAGTATACCCACAGGAACGAACAGATTCTCATCTTTTCACATGCAGGACTTACAGTCTCCACAGATTCCGGTGTCACGTAGACGATTTCCCCAGGTCCCAGCTCTTTGTAATCTGTGTATCCAAGGTTGATATATGCAAAGCTTTCAAAGGAAACGCAGTATGCATTCTCTTTCTTTCCGATCACAACCGGTGTACGTCCGAGAAGGTCTCTGGCTGCATAAATTCCATTCTCTGTCAGAAGCAGAAGCGTCATCGAGCCTTCAACTACTGACTGCACATAACGGATTCCCTCAACAAACGAATCCTTTTTACAGATCAATGCCGCAACCAGCTCTGTAGAATTGATCTGTCCATTGGTCATAGACTGAAAATGTGTATGTCCATTTTCATAAAGATTCCGGATTAGCTGATCCGCATTATTGATCTTACCTACTGTCGTAATTCCAAAGCACCCCAGATGCGACTGGATCAGAATTGGCTGTGGATCATAATCTGAAATACATCCAATTCCAATATTTCCCTTCATTGTATCAACATCTTTCTCAAATTTTGTACGGAACGGCGAATTTTCAATATTATGAATCGCTCTCTTCCAGCCATCACTTCCGTAAGTAGCCATACCTCCGCGGCGGGTTCCAAGATGCGAATGATAATCTGTTCCATAAAAAAGATCCAGATTACATGCTTCTTTTGATGCAACGCCAAAAAATCCTCCCATATCTGTAGGTCTCCTTTCTTTATCCCAATGCCATAGCCTGTATTTTTCATCTATTTTTTAGTGTATCATGCATTTATGGACGGAAACAATAGCAAACCCCGAATATATTGCAAATGGCTATAACTATTTCTAATCGTATTTATAATTGTTTGAATTTTCTGATATATATATTACAATTTCAATTCTTTCTAATTTTACCAAAATTATTTCAAAATTATATTGACAAATAAGTATTTGGGTGTTATTATTAAGTCAATCCAAAAGAAAAGAAGTTCCTGACGAGAAAGGGAATTTCAAAAAGATATTTTTTTAATCTGTTACATAGTTTCATATATATCGCCAAGAGTATAAGAATGAACGAGACCAGATCAA
>ENA-OQLB01000751-OQLB01000751.1-human-gut-metagenome-genome-assembly--contig:-NODE-751-length-16735-cov-6.377469_pt1 | contig 16735 bp, 25 predicted proteins | sample MGYA00242656_ERZ504813 | MGnify/ENA primary metagenome ERZ504813 (study PRJEB26092, sample SAMD00036388) | human gut metagenome | host: Homo sapiens | study: EMG produced TPA metagenomics assembly of... | reverse complement strand
AAGCTATTTTTTGATTTTACCGCAATTTTTTCGCAAAACCAAGAGCTTTTTTGAATACTTTTTCAAATTTTTCCAAATCCAGCAAACCGCCCTCCAACCGGCTTCAAAACATGACGCTTGATCCAGGAAATCCGCTGCAGCACCTTTACTACCAGCCTGCTGATAAAGAGCGTGGCCTGCCCCAAGGTCAGGTGATACAGGCACCAGCCGATCAGTTCTCCCGCCAGAAGATAAAACCGCATTTGTCCCTGGTTTGCCGCCAGAAGAAACAGAAAGGTCGCAACGCCGCTGCTGAAAAAATAAAAGAGGTCCCAGAAAAAGGTCTGCCGCTTTCCCTGCGCAGTCAGGTAGCGGATAATCCGGAACACATCATAATAGGCTCCCAGAAGCACGCCCAGCAGCCCGGCGTATAAAAACAGCTCCCATTGGCCCGCCACTGTAATCTCCAAAAGGTCACATCCTTACCGGAACAGCTTGGAAAAAAAAGAGCCGTTGCTGGAACGGTTTTCCGTATAGGTCAAGGAGGCAATTTCTCCATCCAGCGTCAGCTCCCCCGTTTCTAAGCTCAGTTTATTGATGTGGAGCCCTTCCCCTTTAATCATCAGCTCTCCTACAGCGGTATAGGCTACCACGGTCTGCTCATCAAAGCTGTCCACATCCTCCACTCCGGATACCACCAGCTTTTTCCTGTCCTCTAAAATCAAATTGTGGGGCATTCCGGCTTTTTTCTCTATTTTTAATTCTGCCATCCTTTTTCCCTCCTATTGAAATCATAATGATACTTATGATTTTCAACGCCCCATTATGCAAAGCCCTGGGATTCCAAAGCCTCTCTAAATCATAAAAAGGATTTTTAAAATTTTTCTTTTGTCAAAACAGGAAATACGCTCCATCATCTGCTGAAGCAATGGGGCTTTCAGCGTCATAAATGGCAAAATTACTCTGAATAAAAGGATTTTGTCAAAATAGTTTTTTCCCCGTGTGGAACAGTAAGCATGTACCGATTTTCTCGTAAAACCGGCCACAGAAAGGAGAAAATTATGAAAAAATTTATCAAAGGCATTACCATCGCCCTAGCTGTGGTTCTGTGCGGCCTTCTGGGCGTTGGAGCTATTTGGCGAACTCATTGCCTGATAATTATAAGGTGACCCAAAACAGCGGCATACAGACCCATAACATGATTCCGGTCACCGCGAAAACAGAAAATAATCAGACACTGGTCGAAGCGGGAATTCTAAATCATCCCGACGAAACCTATCAGGCAGACTGATGCTGCTGGACGCTATTCCTATTAAAACCGTAGACGTTGAGGTGGTGGAAGAAACCCAGGTGATCCCCTGCGGCACTCCCTTCGGCGTCAAGATTTTTACCCAGGGCGTGGTGGTAGTCGGCATGTCTGATTTAAAGTCAAACGGAAAAACAGTGAATCCCGCCCGTTCCGCCGGATTAAAAATCGGCGACGTGATTACCAGTATCAACGGCATCCAAGTGAATACCAATGAGGAGGTCGCGGCTATCATAGAGAAGAGCGGCGGCGTTCCTTTGAGCCTGTCGGTGCTGCGGTCTAACATGAGCTTTGAGGTCCAAATCACCCCTGTGAAAGCTGACGACGGCATCTCTTACAAGGCCGGGCTTTGGTCCGAGACTCCTCCGCCGGCATCGGAACGCTCACCTTTTACAACCCTGAGGAGCACTCCTTTGCCGGGCTGGGCCATGGAATCTGCGACATTGACACAGGCGACCTGATGCCTCTGCTGAGCGGCGATATTGTTTCCGCCAACATCAGCGGTATCGTAAAGGGTGAAAAGGGCACGCCCGGAGAACTGCGGGGTTATTTCAGCAATAACAACGCAATCGGCAATCTCTCAGCGAATATTCAGACCGGCGTTTACGGAACCATGGATCAGTGTCCCGCTTCCAACGAGCCCATGACTGTGGCTATGAAGCAGCAGGTAGTTCCTGGAAAGGCTCAAATTCTTACAACCATCCAGGGCAACGAACCGCAATATTATGATATCGAAATCGAAAGCGTAAATTATAACGAGGATGTACCCACTAAAAATATGATTGTAAAAATCACGGACCCTGAACTTTTGGAAAAAACCGGCGGCATTGTTCAGGGAATGAGCGGCAGCCCTATCATTCAGAATGGCATGCTGGTGGGAGCCGTCACCCATGTTTTCGTCAATGAACCGGAAAAAGGCTATGGGATTTTTGCGGAAAACATGCTGGAAAATTCCTACGAATTGGTAAATTCCCAAAAATTGGCATCTTAAATTAATTTTAAATATCGCATTATTACTGGGTTTTATGCTATTATCTTCCCCCTGCCCGCAAAATTTTTTCAAAAAAAGTATTGCCATTTTTACCAATATATGGTAATCTTATGACAGAGAAAAAAATATAGGGGATTTCAAAATGGAAAATCATGTAAAAATGCTGATTACCGAACAAGCTGCCGAATTTCATCGAGAGGACGCCAAGATCCTCAACGATTATGGTTTTGACCTTCACTTCTGCCAAAAGGATGGCATCCAGGTATTAAACGCGATCAACGAAGTGAATCCTGATGTAGTGGTATTGGATTTATTCATGCCCAGCATGGATGGAATCGGCGTGGTTGCCTCCGCTATGGAGAAGCCTGGCAAGCATCCGATGTTTATTGTTCTCTCTAATTTTGACAGCTCTGTGCTGGAAAAAGAGGTCATGAGCGCCGGCGCCTCCTATTTCGTGTTAAGGCCCTACAACGTCAAGGAGCTCGCCTCAAGGATTCTCCATTTAAAAGGCTCCTGCCAGCCTTCCGCCGGCGGCAAGCCTGTGGCTTCCCATTCCATACAGGGTCAAAGCATCGAAATTCAGGTGACCGATATTCTTCATCAAATCGGAGTTCCAGCTCATATCAAGGGTTATCACTATCTTAGAGACTCCATTTTGATGTCCATTGAAAATCCTGAAATCATCAACGCTGTCACAAAACAGCTTTATCCTGCTGTGGCAAAGAAATATGAAACCACCTCATCCAGAGTGGAAAGGGCGATCCGTCATGCCATCGAAGTGGCTTGGGACGCGGCGACGTGGATATTTTAAACTCCTATTTCGCTATACCATCCACACTAGCCGCGGAAAGCCCACCAACAGCGAATTCATCGCCATGATTTCCGACAAGCTTCGTTTGGAGATGAAAAGCGCCTCCTAACCAGATTTCCCTTTTGAAAAAAAGCTTCTTTGCCCTGATCCGACACGGTTCGACCTGGGGCAAAGAAGTTTTTTATTTATTTGATTAGAGCAGGAAAAAAGCGGGAAAACTGAGTATGGACTATTTTTCATAGACAAGCATATTAATGTAACAGGACTGTTACTTTAAGGAGGACCCTAAATGCAAAAGTTATGGACGATTTGTCTGTCTCTCATGATGGGCATATCCTTTGTGGCTTCTTACCCGGCCGCCCTTGTAGAAGCGCCGGCTATGAAAACGCCCGATGAAAGCCTGGAAGCTATAAAAGCTAAGGCTTTTATGGATCCGCTGGACCAGCTCGTCCAATCGTTTCCCGACGATTTCAATACCTGTACTCAGCCGCAGGAGACTGCGCAGCCGTCTTCCTCTGAGCCGGATGCTCCTGCTTCCGAAGCCTCCTCACCTGATTTCAGCAGTCAAGAGGCCGCGTCTTCCGAGCCGGCTGAGCCTGCGGAAGCCTCCGGCGATCCCTCAGAGCCCGCTATACCCGCTAATTCCGACAACGCTATAGAGCTTTCGGAATTTTATATCCCGGAAATTCCATTGTCCCAGGAGCTGCAGGCTTACACTTACCAGCAGTGTCAGGAAAAGCAGGTCAGTTACGAACTGGTTTTGGCCATGATGTACCACGAAAGCAACTATGATCCCTCCGCAGTGAGGTATTATGAGGATGGCTCTTCTGACAGCGGGATTATGCAGATTAACAGCATCAATTCTCAATCCTTATATGAGCTTTATGGGATCACTGATCTTCAGGATCCTTATGAAAATATTTTGGCAGGCGTCAGTATTATTTCCGGCTTTGTCCATCAATACGGCGAACATGACGGCCTGATGGCCTATAATATGGGCGTGGGCGGCTATCAAAACGCCATTGCCAACGGAACCTATACCACCACCTACGCTCAAAACATCATGGCAACCAAAAGTGAAATCGAAGGCCTGCGGCAAAACGCCTGATCTCTCTTGAAAACCCGCTCTGCATCCTCTATAATAAAAGCATTACAAAATATGGAGGATTTTATGAGACTGGATAAATATTTAAAGGTCAGCCGTTTAATTAAGCGGCGTACTGTGGCCAACGAGGCCTGCGATGCCAGCAGAGTGCTGGTCAACGGAAAGCCTGCCCGGGCTTCCTACGATGTGAAGGTTGGCGATGTTTTGGAAATTCAGATGGGTAGCCATCCGTTAAAAGCGGAGGTACTGGATGTAACGGAATACGCCAAAAAGGAAACCGCCTCTCAGCTTTACCGATTGCTGTAAAAGAAGCCCGCCGGCAAATGCCGGCGGGCTTCTTTTAATTAATTTTTTATCAAACAGCCTTCAAGATTTTACAAAGCAGCCGCTTTCTGATTAGCTGCCGGTAACAAAGGGCAAGCTGTGAAAATGAAGACAGCTGTTTTTATTTAATAGGTTCTTCTACCTGCTCGCCGCAGCCACAGCCGCAATAGTCCTCATCGTCAGCATCAGAGCAGCAACCGCAGTCGCACTCTAAATCGTCGAAGTCGAACTCCAAGGATTCGCCGCAGTTAGGGCACTGAATACCGCCCTTCAGCAAAACATCCTCGGAAACGCAGATAGTTTCATTACAGGTGGGACAGGTGACCTCATAATATTCCTCATCCTCGCCGTCATCTTCATCCTCATCGTAGAAGTCCTGCTCCAGATAATACAAGTCCTCGTCTACCTCATCCAGCTGGTTGCCCATATCGTTCATGCTTTCCTCTAAGTCGGAAACCGTCAGGGCCATATCGTCTAACAGGCCGATGATCGCATTGATAACCTTGACCTCTTTTTCGTCAGCGTTCAGCTCCAACCCTTCTACAAGACCTTTGATGTACGCGGTTTTTTCTGTTAAAGTCATACCTGTACCTCCTTAAAATTCGTTTTGTTCGTTTCTGAATTGATTGGGCTTCCTTTCTTTCCGCTTCCTTCACAATCCACTTCCAAAAACAGGAAACCGCCAATGAATAGTATTGGTTAAGCGCGCTCCATATATTCGCCGGTACGGGTATCTACGCGGATCATTTCCCCTTCGTCGATAAACAACGGAACCTTGATCTCCGCGCCGGTTTCCAAAGTGGCAGGCTTAGTGGCGTTGGTAGCGGTATCCCCCTTAAAGCCGGGATCCGTCTTGGTCACCTGAAGCTCCACAAAGAACGGGGCTCCACGCCGAACACGCTGCCCTTATAAGAAAGCACCTTGCACTCCATATTTTCTTTCACAAATTTAAAGTTGTCACCCAGCACGCTTTTGTTGATTGGCAGCTGCTCATAAGACTCCAAATCCATGAAATAATACAGATCTCCGTCGTTGTACAGATACTGCATATCCTTTCTGTCGATAAAGGCGGTGGGATATTTGTCGTTGGGATTGAAGGTCTTTTCCACCACGCTGCCGGTAATCACGTTTCTGATTTTGGTGCGGACAAAAGCCGCTCCCTTTCCGGGTTTAACATGCTGGAATTCTATAATCGAATATACATTCCCATCCATTTCAAAGGTAATGCCGTTTCTGAAATCACCTGCTGATACCATATATGATCCTCCAATACAAAATTATCTAATATAGAGTTTATCCTAAATCACCGTATTTTTCAAGTTTTTTCTCACAAATTATAAAAGAATCAACTCTTTTGATGATTTCGTAAAATTCTGATACCCGTTTTCTGTAATTACCACCATATCCTCGATCCTTACGCCAAACCGGTCCGGCAGATAAATTCCGGGCTCAACAGTCATCACTACGCCCGGCTCCAGGATATCCGGGCTGGACGGACCGCATCTGGGCTCCTCGTGGATTTCCAGACCTACGGAATGACCGGTTGCGTGGCCGAAGCAGCGCCCATAGCCCGCTTGCGTGATTAAATCTCTGGCCGCGGCGTCCACCTCCTTACAGGACTTTCCAGGGCCAATCGCGGCCAAGGCGGCCAGCTGAGCCTTTAGGACCGTCTCATATACCTGTTTTTGTTCATCCGTCACCTGGCCGAGAGCCACTGTTCTCGTCATGTCGCTGCAATAATGGTGATAGACGGCACCAATATCCATTGTGATAAAATCGCCTTTTTCAACGGGCTTTTCCTCAGGCACGCCGTGAGGCAAGGAGCCGTTCTTTCCGGAAACTACGATCAAATCAAAGGAAACGCTTTCCGCGCCGTTTCTCCTCATAAAAAATTCGATTTCCAGCGCCAGCTCCCGTTCCGTGATTCCTTCCTTGATTTTAGCAAGGATGTGGGAAAAAGCGGCGTCGGTAATTTCTTGGGCTGTGTTCATCTCCCGAAGCTCCCCCGGCTCCTTGATCCGGCGCATTTGGTGCAGAAGCCGGTCTAAGGTTCGATCCTTAACCACCCTAGCCCCAGCCGCATGGAAAATCGTTTCCATCTGCTGGGCAGAGGACAAGGAAATCCCCTCATACTCTAATAAAATGCCCTTGAGCCCTTCCTGACGGGCAAGCTCCTTCAGCGTCTCCCCGATTTTGGAAAACTCCACCACCTTGCAATGGGAAACCTGCTTGCAGGCAGCCTCATAATAACGGAAGTCCACAATAAAATAGGCTTCCCGCCGGGTGACCAGCACGTAGCCCGCCGAGGTTTCCATCCCGGTGAGATACAAACGGTTTGCCGGAGATGTGATCAACGCGCCGTCTACGGCCTGCTCTCCCACCGCCTCCGGCAAAAGCGACATTAGCCGCTCTGTTCTTTCCGCCATAACCGCCGCCTCCTTTCTGGCTTTTATCGATGCTTTTCAACGATTTTACAAAACACTTTTATCCATCTGTATTCTTTCATTTCAAAGTAAGCGCTTTAAAGCGTCGATAGCCAAAAAATAGCTGTTTTTTCCGAAGCCCGCGATCTGTCCGGCGCATACCGGCGAAATCACGGAATGGTGCCGGAATTCCTCCCGGGCATAAATATTGCTCATATGAACCTCTACAAAGGGAATCCGCAGGCAGGAAATCGCATCCCTCAGGCATAACTGTAATGGGTCAGCGCTCCCGCATTGATGACCGCCCCATCGAACACATCCTTCGCCTCGTGGATTTTATCCACTAAAGCCCCCTCCCAATTGGACTGGAAGATTTCGCAGGCGCAGCCGCCTTGTCTGCGTAGTCCCGAATCTGGGCGTCAATGCTCTCCGCTGTCTCCGTGCCGTAAATTCCTTTTTCCCGCACGCCGATCATATTTAAGTTCGGCCCCAGCAGTACCAATATCTTTTTCAACTTTCCTCACTACCTCCTGGCTTTTTTAACTCCGTCCCATTTTCGCTTTTTTGCGAAATCGCCGTTCCCACTTCCGTCTCAGCCGAAAGCTGGCGGTATTCTCCAGCTGAATCGGCTCCAGCAGCACTGATTTCATGCCGCATAGATTAGCCCCGATGATATCTGTAAATATTTGGTCTCCTACCACCAGGCACTGGCTGTTTTTCACTTGATTCCGCAAGCCTTTTTTTTGCTTTTAAATATCCCCACGGCAGCGGCTTTGCCGCGAAATGGACAAAGGGCAGCTGAAACTGGGCGGCAAAAGGTTCTACCCGCTCTTTAAAATTATTCGAAATAATAAAAAGCTGGAAGCCCTGTTCCACCAGATTTTGGGCCCAAGCCACCGAGCCTCAAACGGAGACTGAGAGCATGAGTCGATAGGGTATTGTCTACATCTAAAAACACAGCCCGGATTCCCAAGGAATTCAGCAGTTCTTCAGAGATATCCGTCACCCGTTTCAAAGCTACCGTAGGCAGAAAAAAAGACATAAAAACCTCCAATCAAAACCACGGGATGAACCCATAGCTTGCCCAGGCCTCTGGCCTATCTCTTGCGGCAGCCCCTTTGGGGGCCATTTTTGACCACCAGCTCAGCTGGTGGATGTATCCGGCCTTTTCGGCGGCATTAAAAAAGCGGGCAATCCTGCCCGCTTTTTCAAAACGCTTGATTCAATTGGAGCAGCCGCTGTCATAAGCCTGTCGCAGCTTATTTAAACTTGCGCTTACGAGCTGCTTCAGACTTCTTTTTGCGACGTACGGAGGGCTTTTCATAAGCTTCTCTCTTACGCACCTCGGCAATAACACCGGCTCTGGCACACTGCTTCTTAAATCTTCTCAAAGCACTGTCCAAAGACTCGTTATCCTTAATTCTAATTTCAGCCATCTATTTCCCTCCCCTCCGTCGAACGACAGGGGTATTTGTGTCTCACGATACTAAAATATTATACAGTAGCGGATCTTAGGTGTCAAGGGCAATGTGTGAAAGTTCACAAATTTGTTTTATTCTCTAGGAAATAAAACCCTAATTTGGTAAATATTTACAATCATTATTTGTTACATAACGCCCTGGAAAAACCTCTCTAATTCCCACAGAACCGGCTCATTTTACCACAAGGTTGACCAGCTTTCCAGGCACGTAAATCTCCTTTAGAATAGTCTTTCCGCCGATTGCGGCGCAGATTTTCTCATCTGCCTTCGCCGCGGCAACGGCCGCATCCTTGGCCACATCGGCGGGCATGGAAAGCTTGCCGCGAACCTTGCCGTTTACCTGCACGACAATTTCTATGGTCTCATCCTTGCATTTATTCTCGTCATAGGCCGGCCACTGCTGCTGGCATACCATTTCCTCTCCCAGCTTATTAAGGCTCCACACCTCTTCCGTGACATGAGGGGCAAATGGGTTCAGCAGAATCGTAAACACCTTAAGCTCCTCCGGCGTGATAGAGCCGCTGTCATAAATATCATTAATCAGGGACATTAAGGCGGCGATCGCGGTATTGAACTTCAGGTTTTCAATATCCTCTCCCACCTTTTTGATGGTTTTATGGAAAGGAGTCTCCAGCGAGGCACGGATTCCGCCATCCTTTACCAGGATATCCTGCAAGTTCCAATAGCGCTCCACAAAGCGGCGGCAGCCGCGGATTCCAGCGGCGCTCCAGGGCGCGGCCTTCTCAAAGTCGCCGATGAACATTTCAAACAAGCGCATGGTATCGGCCCCGTATTCCTTGACGATGTCATCCGGGTTTACCACATTTCCTCTGGATTTGCTCATTTTCTCGCCGTTTTCTCCCAGGATCATGCCATGGCTGGTGCGCTTGGCATAGGGCTCCGGCGTGGGAACAACCTTGATATCGTAAAGGAACTTATGCCAGAAGCGGCTGTAAAGCAGGTGCAGTGTGGTATGCTCCATTCCGCCGTTATACCAGTCCACCGGCGTCCAGTACTCCAGCGCCTGTTGAGACGCCAGGGCTTGATCGTTGCGGGGATCGGTATACCGCAGAAAATACCAGGACGAGCCGGCCCACTGAGGCATGGTATCGGTTTCCCGCTTGGCGGGGCCGCCGCAGTGAGGACAGGTGGTATTCACCCAATCGGTCATATTGGCTAAGGGAGATTCCCCATTTTCCGTCGGCTCATAAGAATCTACTTCCGGCAGGGTCAGAGGCACTCGCTCTCCGGCAGAGGAACATAGCCGCATTTCTCGCAATACACAATCGGGATAGGCTCTCCCCAGTATCTCTGACGGGAGAATACCCAGTCTCTCAGCTTAAAGTTCACCTTAGCGCGGCCTCTGTGATTTTCCGTAAGCCACTTGGTGATCTTCACCTTGGCCTCCTCTACAGAGAGGCCATCCAACAGCCCGGAGTTTACCATAATTCCTGTTGCACAGTCTGTAAAGGCTTCTTCCTGTACATTACCGCCCTTTACGACTTCGATAATGGGAAGGCCGAATTTCTTAGCGAATTCCCAGTCTCTGGTATCGTGGGCAGGCACCGCCATAATTGCGCCGGTGCCATAGGACACCAAAACGTAATCGGAAATAAAGATCGGGATTTCCCGGTCATTGACCGGATTGATGGCCTGTACGCCAAGCAGCTTTACACCGGTTTTGTCCTTAGCTACTTCAGTCCGCTCAAAATCGGACTTCTTCGCGGCCGCCTCCTGGTAAGCCCGCACCTCGTCCATATTCTGAATTTGACCAGCCCATTTTTCAATCATGGGATGCTCCGGGGAAATCACCATATAAGTCGCGCCGAACAGGGTATCCGGCCGGGTGGTGTACACGGTCAGCTTATCGCCCAGGGTGGTGTCAAAATCCACCTCCGCACCGGTAGAACGGCCGATCCAGTTTTTCTGCTGCGCCTTGACACGGTCCGGATAATCCACCAAATCCAAATCATCGATCAGGCGCTGAGCATACTCGGTGATCTTCAGCATCCACTGGGATTTCACCTTTCGCACCACTTCGCTGCCGCAGCGCTCGCAAACGCCGTTGACCACCTCTTCGTTGGCCAGCACGCATTTGCAGGAGGTGCACCAGTTTACGGAAGCCTCTTTTTTATACGCCAAGCCGTGCTTAAACAGCTGCAAAAAGATCCACTGTGTCCATTTATAATAGCTGGGATCCGTGGTGTTGATCTCACGGCTCCAGTCAAAGGAAATGCCGAGTGACTGCAGCTGCTGCTTAAAGCGGGCGATATTTTTCTTTGTCACCACCTCTGGATGGACGTGGTTTTTAATGGCAAAATTTTCGGTAGGCAGGCCAAAGGCATCCCAACCGATAGGATACAGCACATTATAGCCCATCAAGCGGCGTTTTCTCGCTACGATATCCAGAGCCGTATAGGATCTGGGATGGCCAACGTGCAGTCCCTGGCCGCTGGGATAGGGAAACTCGATCAGGGTGTAGTACTTGGGCTTGTCGGAGTCATTGCTCGCGTGGAATACGCCCTTTTCTTCCCATTGCTTCTGCCATTTTGCTTCCATGCCGGTATGATCGTACTTCAAAATTGAACCCCTCCTGTTTATTCCAGCACACTAGATAAATCTATCTGCTCGCCGTCCTGCCACAACCGCTCCAGGTCATAAAAGTCGCGAGTCTCTTTCAAAAACACATGAACCACTACATTGCCGTAATCCAAAAGAATCCAGGTATTGGAGCGGTGCCCCTCAATATGGTTAGGGGAAATTCCCAGCTGCTTGAGCTGAAATTCCACCTCATCCGCCAGGGCCTTTACTTGGGTGCCGCTGCCGCCGGCAGCTATGACAAAGTAGTCGGCCAGGGTGGTAACCTCCCTGACGCCGATGGCTTGAATATCAATTCCCTTTTTGCTGTCTAAAATTTTGGCCGCTTCTTTCGCAAGCTCCAAGGATGTCATAAAAACGGGTCACTCCTTTTTCATAGCGAGTAAAATTTCATTATATGCTTCAAAGGTGTTGGGATGGATCAGCATTTTCCGCTTGGACAGATCGCACATGCTGAAGGAAAGGCCCTCCAGCATCACCCTTTCTAAGCTTTCCCGGGACGCCCTTCTCAGCTCGTCCACACCGGGATAATCCCGTTCCGCAGAAATAAAATCAGCGATGTAAATCACTTTTTCCAGGGTGGTCATTCCTTTGCGGGCGGTGGTATGGTACCGCACCGCGTTCAAAATATCCTCGTCCTCGATCCCCAGCTCATACTCCATAAAGCAGGCGCCGGAAACGGCGTGCCAAAGCTTTGCGCTTGTTTTTCAATATCGCTTAATAGGATACCATAACGCTCCATCATTTGCAACTGCTCCGGATATGGGGTCTCCTTAGTAGCGTCGTGAAGTATGCCGGCGATTTTTGCCTTATGCGGATCGGCGCCATATTTTTCCGCCAAATCCGCAGCACATTTCGATACGTTTACCGAATGCTGGTAACGGTAGTCTCCCAGGCGTTTCCGAATGATTTTTTTGCAGTCCTCGACCGTCATCGCTGATATGGACATGGAAAAACCTCCCCCATTTTTATTGATACAGGCGGCGTTCCCGGATATAGTCCGCCACCTGCTTGGGCACAAAAGGATCGATCGGCTCCCCAGAGCGGGTCCGTCTGCGGATTCCGTAGAGGAAACCGGCATTAAGGGATATCCAAAATTTCATATTGGAACAAACTTCCATATTGTAATTTTAACCGATTCGCGTGGTTTTGTAAAATAAAAATATCAGATTTTTCTCTGGGGGCCGCGCAGATCGTGGCAAGCTCAAAGATTTTTTCCGGCCGCCGCCAATCCTGAATAGTGAGGAACATATCCGCTCCCGTTAAAAAGTAGAATCTGGCTTCAGGATTTTCCCCGCTTAAAAATTCCAAAGTGTCCGAGGTATAGCTGGGGCCGGGCCGCCTGATCTCCAGGTCGGACACCTGAAATACCGGACTGCTCCGCGCCGCCAGCCGGCACATTTCCAGCCGGTCCTCGGTTGAGGCCATATCCGCCGCCCGCTTATGGGGAGGGATTCTGGTGGGGATGATCAGCACCTTGTCAAAATGAAGCGTCTCTGAAAAATCCAAGGCCATTTTTAAATGGGCGTTGTGGATAGGATTAAAGGTTCCCCCTAAAATTCCAATTCGCTGTTCCATAACGCTCCCTTATTTTTTCGGCAGTACAATCACCGGTTTTTTCTCATTTCTTCGGTATAAAATAAACTTTGTGCCGATCACCTGGACCACCTCGGCTCCGATTTGCGAGGCGATCTCCTCCGCCGCTTCCCGGGAGGATAACGGCGAGGTCTCCAGGCACTTGCCCTTGATGATTTCTCGTGCGGTGATGGCGTCATCCGCCTGCTTCAGAATTTCCGGGCTCATGCCGCCCTTGCCCACCATTAAAATAGTATCCAGCGGGTTTCCCAATCCTCTGAGATAGGCCCTTTGCTTGCTTGTTAACATTCCTTAGCTCCTTCCAGCGTTTCTCTCAGCGCCGCTTTTAATTTTCTTAGGGCGGCGCCGCGATGGCTCACAGCGTCCTTTTCCTCCGCCGTCAGCTCGGCGAAGGTTTTTCCGCCCTCTACCACAAACACCGGGTCATAGCCGAACCCGCCCTCTCCAGCCGGCGCGTACGCGATTTTTCCCGGGCACTCTCCCCGCACCATTAGCTCTTTTCCATTTGGGAATAAGCAGCAAATGGCGGAGACAAACCTGGCGGTTCGTTTTTCCTCCGGTACATTCTCTATGTTTTTCAAAAGCTTTTGCACCTTTTCCTCGTCGGTGGCGCCCGGGCCGCCATAACGGGCGGAATACACCCCTGGCTCTCCGTTTAAGGCGTCCACCATCAGGCCGGAATCGTCGGCGATCGAGGCCTTACCGGTCAAGTCCAAGGCCGCCTTTGCCTTAATATAGGCGTTCTCCTCAAAGGTAGTGCCGGTTTCCTCCACATCTCCTAAATCGGCGCCTGCCTGCTTCGCGGTCAGAACCTCGATCCCAAGCTCCTTTAAAATGCGCTCCATTTCATCCCGTTTTTTTAAATTATTGGTCGCCATGACAAACTGCATGGTAAGCCACCTCTTTATTCATTTTATGTTCATGCAAGCAGTCCTTTTTCAGACAGAAGCGTGCAAAGAAAAAATATTTTTGTCCACGTCTCTGCTTGCGCGTTTCTCTTTTTCCGTTTGATTCCGAGCAGCGCACAGCGTTTTCGTTCCGCTCATCCGGGTGAAAATTTTTCATTTTGCTTTTTCAGCGTTCGCGGCGCGTAAAGCCGCTCAATATTATTTTCTCCGGTTTCCTGCTTCAGACTTGCTCCGGCTCGAACAGAGCGTTGGCGAAATCCTCCGGGTCGAAGGGCTGAAGATCGTCGATCTGCTCCCCTACGCCGATAAACTTTACCGGAACATTCAAATCCTCCTTGATGGCGATGACCACGCCGCCCCGGGCGGTGCCGTCCAGCTTGGTCAGCACAATGCCGGTAATGCCGCAGGAATTTTTAAATTCCCGAGCCTGGTTCACAGCATTTTGGCCGGTGGCCGCATCCAGCACCAGAAGAATTTCCTTTTCCGCCTCCGGCAGCTCCCGGTCGATGATCCTGCCGATTTTGCTCAGCTCGTCCATCAGATTCTTTTTGTTGTGAAGCCGCCCCGCGGTATCGCAGATAATCACATCCGCGTTCCGGGATTTCGCCGCCGAAATCGCGTCGAACACCACCGCGGCTGGGTCGGAGCCTTCGCCTTGTTTTACCAGGTCGGCGCCGGAACGGTCCGCCCAGACCGCCAGCTGGTCGATGGCTGCCGCCCGGAACGTATCCGCCGCCGCGATCACGACCTTTTTCCCTTCCCGGGTCAGACGGGCGGAAATTTTACCGATGGTGGTGGTTTTTCCTACGCCGTTGACCCCGATCACCAGAATAATGGAAGGCTTGGTTGCCAAATGGAGGCTGGTATCTCCTTCCAGCATTTCCCTTACCACGTTACGAAGCATTCCCATGATCTGGTTAGGGTCTTTTACGCCGTCGCGCTTTACTCTGGCTTTCAGTTCCTCACAAATGCGCTGAGCCGTATTGATGCCCACGTCTCCCATCACCAAAAGCTCCTCCAGCTCTTCGAACAGGTCGTCGTCAATTTTCGTAAAGGATTTCAGCATAGAGTCAATCTGCCCCACTACGCTGTCCCTTGTCTTTTTTAAGCCTTCTTTGATTTTACTGAATAATCCCAACAGGACTTCCTCCTTTTGTTACGCTTTCATGCCCAGCTTGGCTTCGATCTCAGACGCCCGCAGCTCTAGGAGCTTCGAAACGCCTCATCCTGCATGGTAACGCCGTAAAGCACATCGGCTTCCTCCATGGTGCCCCGGCGGTGGGTGATGACGATAACTGTATTGTCGTTCATTCTGCGGAGATACGAGGCGAACCGGGTGACATTCACGTCATCCAGTGCGGCTCGATTTCGTCCAGCACGCAAAACGGCGCCGGGCTGACCTTCATAATGGAGAAGTAGAGACAGATAGCGACCAGGGCCTTTTCGCCGCCGGACAGAAGCTCCAAATGACTGACAATTTTTCCCGGAGGCTGGACATAAATGTCGATGCCGGAATTTAAAATGTCTCCGGGTCGGAAAGCTTCAGCTGGGCCCCGCCTCCGCCGAACAGCTCCTGAAAAGTAGCGCCGAAATGCTTGTTGATCTCCTCAAACCGGGCAACAAACAAGGAACGCATATTCTGCGTCAGATCCCGGATCAGCTTAAGCAGCTCCTCCCGGGATTTCTCCACGTCTCCTACCTGCTCCTGCATAAAGAGGTACCGTTCGGAAACCTCCTGATATTCCTCGATGGCGGCCACATTGACGGTGCCCAAGCTTTTAATTTTACTTTTCAGCTCATTCAGCCGCTTTTGAGCCTTGCCCGGCTCCTCTATCCGGCCGACGGTTTCCTCCGCCTGTCTCCGGGTCAATTCATATTCTTCCCACAGGCGCTGATAATTTCATCATATTCCTTTTGGAGATTGGCTTTCCGTTCCTCCAAACGGGCCAGCTCCCGGCCGGTAAGCTCTCTTTGAGACTGCTTTTCCCGTTCCTCCGCCCGCAGACGGGCGGACTGTTTTTCCAGCTCCAGCCGCTCCTGATTCAGCGCTTCAATGGACTTCTCCACTCCGGCGGCTTGTTCTTTCAGCTTCTGAGCCTGGGTCAGGCACTGGGCAATCTCCTTTTGCAGTTCCCCATTCTTTTGTTTAAGCTCCTGAATCTCCTCCTCCAGCTGGGTAATCCTTCCGGCTTCCCCTCGTCTGCGGCTTTCCATGGAAGCGATCTCAGCCTCTAAGGAGGATTTATCCTTTTCCAGAGATAAGAGTCCCATGCGAAGCTCCTGCATCCTTTGGGAGATTCCTTCCCGCTTTTTGCTGAACTCCGCCTGGCTTCCGGTGATTTGGGAAAGCTTTTCCTCGATTACGGAAATTTCATGTTCCGCTTCCTCCTGGACCTTGCGGGACGCCTCCAAGGCCGCCCTTAATTCTTTCAGCCGTATCTGAGACTGATCCCGTTCCTTTTGCAGGTCCTCAACCGCCCTTTGCAGATTTTCCCGCTCCGCCCGGCGGTTCTTCTGTTCCGCCTCCAGACGGATCCGCTCCTCCTGGGCGGAGGACAGCTCTCCCTGGGCGCCTAACAGCGCCGCCTCGTTTTTAGAAACCTCCGCCTGCAGCTGATGATACTCCTCCTGGGCCTTTTTCAGCTTTTCCTGAAGAACGGCCGCTTCCTTTTCATACTTTTCTATTTCGCCTACCCGGCTCAAGAGCCCCGAATTTCTGGCCAGCGAGCCTCCGGTCAGGGAGCCGCCGGCGTTAACCACCTGGCCGTCCAGGGTGACGATCCGGAACCGGTAGTGGAACTGTTTGGCAATGGCCACAGCGTCGTCCAGGCTTTCCGCCACCGCTACCCTGCCCAGCAGGGAATCGATGACGCCCTGATACTGAGCGTCAAACCGGCAAAGCCGGCTCGCAACGCCCACAAAGCCCATACAGTCCTCCAGCCCGGCTCCTTCAGCACGTTTCCTTTAATAGTGGACAAGGGCAGAAAGGTAGCCCGTCCGCTGTCCCGCTGCTTTAAAAGCTGGATAGCCCTTTTCGCATCCTGCTCGGTGCTCACCACCAATTCTGCATAGCGCCGCCTAATGCAGTTTCGATGGCCACAGCGTATTCGCTGGAAACCTGGAACAGGCGGGACACCGGTCCATGGACACCGGATAAGGCTCCCCTCTTGGGATTCCTTTCGAACTGACCGTTTTCACCGCTTTTTTTGAAAGC
>ENA-OQLB01000750-OQLB01000750.1-human-gut-metagenome-genome-assembly--contig:-NODE-750-length-16736-cov-12.348546_pt1 | contig 16736 bp, 19 predicted proteins | sample MGYA00242656_ERZ504813 | MGnify/ENA primary metagenome ERZ504813 (study PRJEB26092, sample SAMD00036388) | human gut metagenome | host: Homo sapiens | study: EMG produced TPA metagenomics assembly of... | reverse complement strand
TGCTGGCCGGTCTGACCGGCGCCTGCTCGCCCAGCAGGATGACGTGGCCACCACGGGCGAGACCGTGGCCTCGGCCGCCTACCTGCATGGCCTGGCGGCGGCGATCGCCTCCGAATCCGAGCAACAAGGCTGGCAGGAGCCGGAACTGATCGGCCGCGAGCATCGCCAGCGCTTCATGACGCTCGGCCACCCGATTGTGGCCGGCGACGTGGCCCACGCCATCCCCGAAGCCATCGCCGACGTCATCGCATGATTCCGTACGTTCGGCTCCCTCAGAGAGGGAGCAACGTATGAAACCCCCTATACTAAATCGCAGACCCCACTCAACGGCCCCAACAACACAAGGAGCATCATGGCCAACTCCCCCATCACCGACGTGATTTTCGACTTCTGCGGCGTGCTGCTGGACTGGAACACCCGCGCATGCCTGGAAGGCCGATTCCCCGATGAGATCGTGGAACGCATCTGCGCCGACGACGACCCCTGCGGCTTCTTCCGCTACGAGGACCGCATGGACACCGGCGAGGATTTCGCGGACATCTACCCGGATGTGGTACGCGAACAAGGCCAGGAACTCGCCGACATCTTCAAGTTCTACATCGGCCACTACGCGGACGTGCTGCCCCGCACGCTTCCGGGCATGGTCGAGCTGCTGGCGGATTTGAAGGCCCACGGCTACGGCGTATGGGGTCTGACCAACTGGTCGCATGAGACCTTCCACCTGGCCTTCGAGAAGTACCCGCGCCTTGAACAGCTGTTGCAGGGCACCGTGGTCTCCGGCGTGGAGAAGATGCATAAGCCGAACGCCGACATCTACGAGCTGGCCCTGACCCGTTTCGGCCTCACGGCCGAGCGCTGCGTGTTCTTCGACGACACCGCCAAGAACATCGTCGGCGCCAACGAGGTCGGCATCCACGGCATCCTCTTCGAGAACGCGTTGCAGGCACGCGAATCGCTCGCAGAACTCGGCGTACGTCTGTAAGTCGCCAAACGTTGCATCGCGGCAGTTGAAGTCTATGGACCCGTCCTTGACGACGGTGACCGGCCGTGTGGCGACTATCCCTAGCGATATAAATAGACTTTATGACACTGCTGCAGCTGAAATACATCGTCAAAATCGTCGAGTGCGGCTCGATGAACGAGGCCTCCCATGCCCTGTACGTCTCCCAGCCGGCCCTGAGCTCGTCGGTCAAGGAATTGGAGAACGAGCTGGGCATCGAGATCTTCACCCGCTCCTCGCAGGGCATCGCCCTGACCGTGGACGCGCGGAATTCCTGACCTACGCCCGCCAAGTGCTCGACCAGGCCGACCTGCTCGAAGAGCGCTATAAGCATGCCAAACCGCGCAAGCAGCTGTGCCAGGTCTCCACCCAGCACTACATGTTCGCCGTCGAGGCGTTCGTGGAGATGATCAACTCCATCAAGTCCGACGAATACGAGTTCACCATCCGCGAGACCCGCACGCGCGACATCATCAACCAGGTCGCCAACATGCAGTCCGAAATCGGCATCATCTACCTGTCCGATTTTAACAAGGACGTGATCGGCAAGCTCCTGCGCGAGAAGCACCTCGAATTCCACCCGCTCTTCCGCGCGCCGCTGCACGTGTTCATCTCGCGCAACAACCCGCTGGCCGCCAAGAAGGTCATCACCATGGAGGACCTGAAACCTTATCCGTTCATCCAGTACGAGCAGGGCGAGGAAGGCTCGTTCTACTTCTATGAGGAAGCGGTCTGGCCGGAGTACTCCCCCAAGCAGATCAACGTGACCGACCGCGCCACGATCCTGAACTTCATCATCGGCCTCAACGGCTACACGGTGTGCACCGGCATCGACAACGGCGACCTCAACAACGAGAAGATCGTCACCGTGCCGCTCGACACCGACGAAACGATGTTGGTCGGCTGGATCACGAACGAGCGTTCCAAGCTCTCCAAGGCCGCCGAAACCTATCTCGACAAGCTCAAGTCCGTAGTCTCCGACCACGGCTACAAGCTCATTGATTAGGAGTAAGTAAAACAGGCATGGTCAGCAGTGAGATATACTGCGATTAAGCCAACCCCGCTGGGGAAATGGAAGTAAGGGCCGGCTCCTGAGTATCTCAGGGGCCGGCTTTTGCGCTATTGAGACTGACTGGCAAAACCAGTTTGATGGCCTCCGACTACTTGGCCAAGATTACCGACGCGGCGGCTGTCGCGGCGAAGCCTTTGAGCACTTCAATCATCACGTCGCGATCTTCGACATCAATGTTGCGGGCCGCGGCGAGCATAATCGGCAGTGACTGTGTCAAATGCGAAGTGAGGTCGCCGAATGTGTCGTATCCGCCAGCCTCGAAGATGGCAAACAGGTTTTCGATGAACTTGCGGCGATGCTCGTCGTCGTATTTTGCCATCCATCCGTTGATCGTGCGTGCCAGGTATTGCGCGCTACTTGTCAGTCCATCAGCCTGTACGAATTGGCCATGATCGACTTGCCAGTGCAATGCGAAATGCTGCATGATGCTGGCACCGTCGCTGCTGACCACCGTATAGCCGTCTTCCACATGCTCACGAGTCTCAAACAGCATGCCGATGATCGACGAGCCCGGTACCGATTTATGGATCTTCGACGCAATGCGTACGTACCCGTCCTCATCGAAGAACACCTCATCGAATCCAGGCCCATCGTGCGAATATACGACCGTGATACGTTCCTGAATCTCGCTAGGCACATTGGCCGCCGCATACACCGCCAGATTGCCGCCTTTGGAATGGCCGCCGACCATAATCGGCCCGGCCCAATGGCCAGCCAGCTCGGTCAGATAACGCGCGGCGGCCTCCTGCGAGGCGACCGGGCGGCGGAACGCCATCATGAAGTCCTCTTTCCACCCGACGATTGAGCTGTCGGTACCGCGAAAAGCCACATAGAGCGTGCCGTTACCCAGTTCGAACACGCAGGCCGAGAACTGCTTGGTGGTTTCGGCATCGAATTCGTCCACGTATGCGCCACGCGTAGGTTCCTCCAACGTGGGCTCTCGCTCATCGCACGTAACAGATCGACATTCATCGAAGGCGACCACACCTTGCCGAACATGTCGTCATAGCATTCGGCACGCAGCAAATCGTGAATCGGAACCGTGGCGATCATGCCGTCGGCGGTCTCTGCATTCTCGTGATAGCGCGGCACGTTATCCGGCATGCGAGCATAGGCCAACTGGGACAAAGCGAGGCTATCCGCCTCGGTGAACGGCAGTTCGGCGAAAGTGTCGAAATGTTGCCGAATATCGTCGGTGATGTTCCCCATAGCGGCCTTCCTTGTTCGAATGCAACGAACCTACGGTAATTCTACGCCGAGCGGGTTTTCATCACAGGCGAGTCGGTCCCAGAGTTTAGAACCCTATCTCGCTTTCAAGGGAGCTGATTTGGCCTTCTGGAGACATTTATCTCCGTTTCAAGAGGCTGTTCATCCGTCATATCCCGAGTATGAGCGGCGTCACTCCAACGTCATTCCGCCATTTCATGCTGCTTCTACTTGGGCATCAGCATCTCGGCGGTCTTCTTCATTACCTTGCGACAACTTGTTCGCTTTGCTGTCCAGATGATGCTCGATGCCGAAGTAACTGCATATCCCCACGAGCGCAAACAGCCCTATATCAACTAACCAGTTCATAGCACGCTCCTTGCCAAAGCTTTTGCCTTAATATGGTGCTGCTGTTCATGGAACGTAATAAAAAAAAGCGGGCTCGCAAGCCCGCTTTTGGTTTTTAGATTGAAGACGATCAGGCGCCGTATTCCTCAAGGTAGGCGGCGGCGCGCTGCTGGATGTCGTGGCTGAGCAGCGGGGTACCGTCGGGGTTCTTCATCTTGGCGGCGGCGTCGAAGATCTCGCGCACGTTGGCGATGGAGAGCACCGGGAAGCCGAATTCGGCTTCCACGGCCTTCACGGCGGACATGTCGGAGTCCTTGGTCTTCTCCATGCGGTCCACGGAGAGCACGAGACCCACGACCTCGACGTTCGCCTCGGCCTTGAGTTTGGGGATGACTTCGCGCACGGCGGTGCCGGCGGTCATCACGTCGTCCACGAGCAGCACCTTCATGCCGTCGGTCAGCGGGGTGCCAACCATCCAGCCGCCGTCGCCGTGGTCCTTCTTCTCCTTGCGGTCGAAGGTGTATCCGACGGTCATGTTGTGGCCGGCGGTCAGCGCGATCGCGGTGGACACGGCCAGCGGAATGCCCTTGTAGGCGGGGCCGAACACGGTGTCGATGTTGCGGGGAATCGTGTTGTGCACGATGGCCTGGCTAATCTTTTCGGCGTAGAACGCGCCGAGCGCGGCGATCTTCTTGCCGTCGTCGAAGGCGCCGGCGTTGATGAAGTACGGGCTCTTGCGGCCGGACTTCAGCGTGAAGTCGCCGAACTTCAGCGCGTTGGATTCCAACAGGAATTCAGTGAAGCGATGTGCGAGTGTTTCTGCCATGATGTTCCTTACCTCCAAGTCTGTCCTGCGGCCAGTTTAGCAGCGAGTTCGGGACGCTGTCCAACAGGTCGTCGAGTTCGCGGGCGACGCGCAGCGGGGCCACCGGGTCGAAGAGCGCGGCCGCACCCACTTCGACGGCGTTCGCGCCGGCGTACAGGTATTCGAGCGCCTTCTCGCCGCTGTCGATGCCGCCGAGGCCGATGATCGGAATCTCCGGCAGTGCGGTGCGCACCCGATAGACGGCTGCCAGGCCGACCGGCAGCACGGCCGGGCCGGATACGCCGCCGGTGACGTTGGCGATGATCGGCTTGCCGGTGCGAATGTTAATGCGCATGCCTTTGAGCGTGTTGATCATGCTCAACGCGTCGGCGCCATGTTCCACGGCCGCGCGCGCCGGCACGGTGATGTCGGTGACGTTCGGCGTGAGTTTGACGATCATCGGCTTGTCGGTCATCGGGCGCAGCCGGTCCATAAGATTGGCGAGGGCCACCGGGTCGGTGCCCACGCTCATGCCGCCGGCGGAAACGTTCGGGCAGCTGACGTTGATTTCCAGCATGTCCGCGTCGGAGTCGGCGAGCTTTTCCACGACCGCCGCGTAATCGTCATCGCAATGTCCGGCGACATTGGAGATGACGAACGCGCCGCGGCCTTGAGCTTGGGCAGGTCCTCGGCCAAGTAATGGTCGATGCCGGGATTCTGCAGGCCCACGGCGTTGATGTTCGCGGCCGGCGATTCGGCGGTGCGCGGCGAGGGATTGCTTCCCACGGTACGGGCGAGGCGCCCTTGGTGCATACGGCGCCGAGCTGGCTGACGTCGTAGAACCAGCGGACGGCGGCGTACTGGAAGGTGCCGGAGGCGGTGCCGACCGGATTCTTCCATTCCAGACCGGCCACCTTGGTGTGGTGCTTCCACACGTGGGGCTCGTACAGGTTGATGTGGTTGTCGCCGCCCTGCGCGGACTGGTTGTTTGCGCTCATCGTCACTTCCCCCATCCGAGCTGTTCGCGGGTGAACACGGGTCCGTCGGAGCAGACCTTGAGGCGGCCGTCCACGGTGTCGATGGTGCACAGCACGCAGGTGCCATAGCCGCAGCCCATGCGCTGTTCCATGCTCAGCTGCGCGGGGATGCCGCGTTCGGCGGCCCAGTCGGCCACGGCTTCATCATAGGCAGCGGTCCGCAGGACAGAATGATCGGCTTGCGATCGTAGGCCTTCAGGTCGTCGCCTTGTTCCAGTTTGTTGAGCAGGTCGACCACGTTGCCTTCGGCGTCGTCGATGCTCCACGACCAGTCCGCGTACCGGGAGACGTATTCCTCGGCGAAGTGGTCGTTGCGGTAACCGAATACGGCGGTGGCAAAGGAGGCGTCGTGTTCGGCGAGCTTTTGCGCGGCGTAGATTAGCGGGGGCACGCCGAGTCCGCCGCCGACAAGAATGTAGTTGGCGTCTTCCTTGAGGTTGAAGCCGCGGCCGAGCGGGCCGAGCACGTCGACGGTGTCGCCGGCCTGCAGTCCTGCCAACTGTTCGGTGCCGTGTCCCACGACGGCGAAGATCACGCTGACTTCGTCGCCGTCGACTTCGCTGACGCCGAACGGACGCGGCATGAGCATGAAGTCGTCGTGCGTGAACAGGTTGACGAACTGGGCGGGCTTGGCATGGGAGGCGATGAACGGGTCGCGGAACGTCAGTCGCATCACGCGGTCGGTCAGTTCCGTAACCTGCGTGATTTCGACGTTGTGGCGCGGCGGGAAGAATCCGGCCGCAGTCGCTTCCGTAACCACATCATGGGTGGGGGTGAAAGTTGTCATTTCATTCCTATTCAGCACATCAAGCTCCCCCTATCAGGGGAGCGGTCAACCGCAGGTTGACTGAGAGGTAGTTAAACACACTCGGCTCCGGTTTCCAGCCCACACTCACGTATAGCCCACAGCCGGACAATCTACCTACCTATATACGGCAACCCGCAGATTATCGCGCATGTCGAGCGCCGCCTGGCGCGCGCTGCTCGCCACAAGGTCCAGCGCCTCGTCGGCGGTCATGGATTCGGAGTACTTGCCGCTCTTCTTCCATGCGCCGATAATGCCGCGCGACGAGTTGACGATGGCGCCGCTGCCCTGCTTGTCGAACATGCCTGCCACGTCCGCGGCCGTGCCGCCCTGCGCACCGTAGCCCGGCACGAGGAAGAACGTGTGCGGCATACGTTCACGCAACGCCTTGCCTTCCTCGGGGTGGGTGGCGCCGACCACCGCGCCCACGCGGGAGTAGCCGTGGCTGCCGATGGTCTCGGCGCCCCATCCTTCCACAAGATCGGCCACGTGCTCGTAGACCTTCGTGCCGTCGGCCAGGTCGAGCATCTGCAGTTCGCTGGAGGACGGGTTGGAGGTGCGCACGAGCACGAAGATGTCCTTGTCGGCTTCGGCGGCGGCCTCGACGAACGGGGTGATGCCGTCGGTGCCGAGATACGGGTTGACGGTCACCGCATCCTCATGCCACGGGTCGAAGTCGCCCACGCCGTTCAGGTGGTGGGCGTAGGCGGCTGCGGTGGAGCCGATGTCGCCACGCTTGATGTCGCCGAGCACGTAGAGGCCCTGCTGGGCCGCGTATTCGCAGGTCATCGTGTAGATGTCCACGCCGGCGGGGCCGAGCGCCTCGTACATGGCGATCTGCGGTTTGACGGCGGGCACGATGTCGGCGATGGCGTCAATGATCGTGCGGTTGTATTCGAAGTAGGCGACGGCCAGCTGCGCGGATTCGACTTCCTCCGGGGATTCGACCGAGTCACGCACCTCGTCGGCAAAGCTCGCCACGACCTGCGGCGGCACCAGCGCCTCAGTGGGGTCAAGGCCCACGACGCTGGGGTTCTGAGTGTTGTCAATCGCTTCGATCAGGCGATCCATGCTGCTCCTTGTGTTATCTACAGACGGCTGAACATCAGCTGGGAGCCGATGATTGTGGCGAGGGGGCGTCCGGTGACCTGCCAGCCGCCGAACGGGGTGTTACGAGCCTTGGAGTGGAACTGTTCGGGGTCCACGGTCCATTCCTCGGCGGCGTTGAGCACCACGAGGTCGACATTGTCGGCGTCATCCACGCGGCTCAAGTCGAGCAGTCGGTTGACGCCTTCACGCTGCGGCTGAGCGTCGCTCTCCCCCGCAATCACGCCATCCGGATCATCCCCGGTGGGCGCGGGTTCGGCGTAGTCCTCGACCAGCGCGGCTACGTCGGTTGGCACATGCCCCATGAGTTCGGCAGGTCCAACGGACATGAGCTCGATCAGACGCTCATCGGAAATGAAGCCGCCGTCGACGAGCACCTTGTGGCACACGCCGTACGCGCATTCCAGTCCGATGATGCCGTTGGGCGCCTCAAGGAAGCCGAGTTCCTTCTCTGCCAACGTGTGCGGCGCATGGTCGGTGGCCAGCAGATCCACGGTGCCGTCGGCGATGGCCGCGATGGTGGCTTTGCGGTCCGCTTCGGAGCGCAGTGGCGGATTCATCTTGGCGAGCGTGCCGTACTTGAGCAGCGCCTCGTCGCTCAACGCCAGATAGTGCGGCGCGGTCTCGCAGGTAATCGGCAGTCCTTCGGCCTTGGCCCTGCGAATCGCCTCGAACGAGATGGCAGTGCTCACATGCTGGAAGTGCACGTGGACACCGGTGCGGCGGGCCGCTTCGATATCGCGGGCCACGATCTTGAGCTCGGTGTCTTCCGGAATGCCGGGCACGCCAAGCTCGCGGGAAACGGGGCCTTCGTTCACGGCACCTGTATCGTGATGCTCGCAATGCTCGATCAGGTACAGGTCGGAGGCCTTGACGTTCTCCAGCACCTGGTCCAGGATCTCCGGCGTCACAGCGGAACCGTCGTCGCTGATTGCGGTGATGGGGTGCGTGAGCATGGCCGGCGTCTTGGCGTCGTCCTCGAATCCGGGCACGTACTTGAGCCAATCGGCAACGTCGCTTGCCTCATGACCGGCGCGATCCTTGGACGCGCACACGCACAGATCGTAACGAACCGGCAATTGAACGTCATGCGCAGTATCGTACTGCTGCAGGAAGTCGATGACGTTGTCGAAGCCGGCATCCAGAACCTCTTTTGCACCGGTCGCTTCCGGGCCAGACACGGTCTGCCCATCCAGTGCCGGCAACGTGTTCGGCATGATGAGCACGTTCGTGTATCCGCCGGATGCGGACGCACGGCAGCCGGAGACCATCGATTCCTTGTAGGTCTGGCCGGGATCGCGGAAGTGGACGTGTGGGTCTTCGAAACCGGGGGCCACGGTCAGGCCGGTGGCGTCGATGTCGGCGCCGTCAGCCACGGCGGAGGTGTCGGCGAAGTAGGCGGCAGCGGTCCCGGGCACCACGAGGTCGATGACCTCGCCGGTGTTCCAGACCTTGATGTTGCGTAGGGTGATGCTCACAGTTTGGCTTCCTCGTCGCAGTAGTCGCAGCGGTATTCGAGCCGCTCGGAGTGCACGAGGTGGAACATCTGCTTGATGCCGGGCTCGGCGGTGGTCACGCAGCGCGGGTTCACGCAAGAAATCACGCCGACGATGTGCTCGGGCAGGTTCGGCTGCTTCTTTTCGACGATCTTGCCGCCGCGCACCACGTCCACGGTGGCTTGGCGGGCCACGAAGCCGAGCACGTCGAGGTCGATGTCCTTGTCATCTTCGATTTTGATGATGTCCTTGGAGCCGTAACGCTTGGAGTCGGCGTTCATGATGAGCGCAAGCTTGGTTTTGGCCGGGTCGATTTTCAGGTATTCGAGAACCTTCAGCGAGGTTCCGGCCGGCACATGGTCGATAATGATGCCGTTCTGAATGCTGGTGACTTCCATCAGCCTGAACCTCCTTGGGGTTGAGCGGTTCGTATCCGGGCAGTTCGTCGCCCACCACGGTGCTTTCGAGGGCCATGCGCACGAGCATGCCGTTCTTGACCTGTTCGAAGTAGGCGGCACGCGGGTCGTCGTCCACGTCCACGGCGATTTCGTTGACGCGCGGCAGCGGGTGAAGCACGGCCATGGACGGCTTGGCGAGCTGCAGCTTCTCTTCGTCGAGAATGTAGGTGTCGCGCAGGCGCAGGTAGTCGTCTTCGTTGAAGAAGCGTTCCTTCTGTACGCGGGTCATGTACAGCACGTCGAGGTCGCCGATCACGGAGCCAGGTCGCGCACTTCCACGTAGGAGCAGCTGTCGGTGGCGTTGATGCGGTCGATCACGTACTGCGGGGTCTTGAGCTCGTCCGGGCTGATGAGCACGAAGCGCACGTTGCCGAAGCGGCACAGGGTCTCGATCAGGGAGTGCACGGTGCGGCCGAAGGTCAAATCGCCGCACAGTCCCACGGTCAGGTCGGTGATGCGGCCGAAGCGCGACTGCAGCGTGGCCAGGTCGGCCAGCGTCTGCGTGGGGTGCATGTGGCCGCCGTCGCCGGCGTTGATTACCGGCACGGATGCGGCGCGGGAGGCCACCAGCGCGGCACCCTCCTTCGGGTGACGGATGGCGACCACGTCCACGTAGTTGGACACGGTCTTCAACGTGTCGGCGATGGATTCGCCCTTGGTCACGGAGGCCAGCTGCGCGCCGGCGAATCCGATGACCTTGCCGCCGAGACGTAGCATTGCGGTCTCAAAGCTCAGGCGCGTACGGTGGAGGCTCGTAGAACAGCGTGGCCAGCACTCGCCCATCGCAGGTATGGGCAATCTCTTTGCGGTGGGAATCGATGTATTCGGCCTTATGCAGCAGGTCGAGAATCTGGTTTGTAGACAGGCCGTCCAGCGTTACGACGCTTTTGCCGACCATTGGCGTTTCTTCAGACAAGGCTCACCTTTTCGCTCGTGGTTTTCAGGTGGCCACCCTTGCGTGACCTAATCTAACTTACGCCATTTTTCGGACAGCCGCATTCACCGAGTGTCCACCTGAAAATCCAACGAATATGCTGCCTTATCGCTGCGCGCGGCGTCGATTTCGTTCCAGTCGCGGTGCGATCACGTGCATACGCGGGCGAGGGGCGGTTTGCGGCTGCTGCGTTGCGGCGGAGGCCGTGGCGGTGGTTGCCGCAGCCGCCTCGCCTTCGGTCTTCCCATAGAACAAGCGCTGGCATACGTCACGGCATTTGCGCATCACGCCAGCAGGTCGTTCTCGAAATGCTGGCCGCGGTGGGCGCCGTAGCCGAGGTAGACGCGATGCCGCCCAGCGAATAGATGTCATCAGGCAGAATATCGGCCTGGTTGGCGCGCCCGCTCCACAGATAGCTGCCGTTGCGGGCCGCGGTGCACAACGTCCATGCCTTGCGCAGCTGAATCGCGTCGATAGCGCTGATGAGCTTCTTGGCTTCCAGCACGTCCAATGCCTCCAGCGTGCCGTTGACGCGCAGATCTTTGATATCGCCGGCGTGCTGGAGCTGCATGAGTTGCACGGTCCATTCCACGTCAGACAAGCCGCCCTTGCCGAGCTTCAGATGCCGTTCACGGCGCACGCCGCGCGGCAGACGCTCGGCTTCCATGCGGGCCTTGAGCTTGCGGATGTTCTGCAATTCTGCTTCAGTCAGTTCCGTGGTCGGGTAGCGCAGCGGGTCGGCGATGTTGATCAGGAAGTCCCGCGCCAGTTCAGCGTCGCCGGCCGCGTACCGGGCGCGCAGCAGCGCCTGGCGCTCCCAGGTCGAAGCCCAGGATTCGTAGTATTCCTCGCAGGAGGCATAGGAGCGCACGAGCGGGCCGTTCTTGCCTTCCGGGCGCAGGTCCAGGTCGAGTTCGATCTTGGGTTCCAGCGTCGTCGGTCCTTGCAGGATGTTGCGCAGGTCTTCCACGACCTTCTTGGCGAAGGCGTTGGCTTGGCCGTCGTCGGCATCGTCGGCCGGACGGTAGATGAGAATGGCATCCGCATCGGAGCTGAAGTTCACTTCGCGCCCGCCGTAACGGCCCATGGCGATGACGGTGATGCCGGCCGGCGCGGTTTCGACGCCGAACTCGGCGATCTGGTGGCGCACGGCCCAGGTCAGGGAGGCATCGATGATCGCGTCATACACGTCGGTCATGGCCTTGAGACTGTCGGAGTCGCTGATCACACCGCTCATCCAAGACAGGCCGATGCGTTCGATTTCGTGGCGGCGCATGGCGCGCATGGAGGTGGCGAACTCGTTGATGTTCGAGCCGAAACGTTCCAGCGCCGAGCCGGTCTGCACGTCCAAGGCCTCGCGCGTGCGGGCCTGCAGATTGTCGTCGTCGCCAAGCCAGCTGATCGATTCGACCGACTTGTTGAGCGCGTCGCCCAGGAATCGTGAGTTGGACAGGATGTGGCACAGGCGCTGGGCGGCGGAGGTGGAGTCGCGCAGGAAGCCGAGGTAGCCGGATTCGGTGCCGAAGTTCTCCTCCAGTTTGCGCCAGTTGAGCAGGCCCATGTCCGGGTTCTGGCCCTCGCCCAGCCACTGCAAGACGGCGGGCAGAATGATGCGGTTGATTTTGGCCGCGCGCCCCACGCCGGCGGTGAGCGCCTGCACGTGGCGGATGGCGGCGTCCGGGTCGCCGAAACCGATGGATTCGAATCGTTCCTGTGCTGCCTCGACGCTCAGGACGATCTGGTCGTTCTCCATCTGGGCGTTGACCGGCAGCATCGGGCGATAGTAGATGTCGAGGTGCAGGTGGCGTACTTCGCGGCGGGTGTCGTCGTACTTGTCGACGAGTTCTTCCGGGTGCAGGCCGAATGCGCGGGCGAGTCGGCGCAGCTCCTGGTTCTGGTTGAGCTCGTCCACGTCGATGTCGCGCTTCTTTTCGAGGCCTCCGACCGAGGCCCGGCCGAGGTCCGGGAACAGGTGCGTGCGCTTCAGGGACCAGATCTGCTGGCGATGTTCCATCACGCGCTCGAAGCGGTAGTCCTGGGACATGCGCACGGCCTGCTTGCGCGAGACATAGCCGCCTTCGGACAGGCGCTGCAGCGAGTCGAGCGTGTTGCTGGTGCGCAGCGATTCGTCGGTGCGGCCGTGTACGAGCTGGAGCATCTGCACGGTGAATTCCACATCGCGCAGACCGCCGCGGCCGAGCTTAATCTCGCGGTCCTTCAGGGGCGCGGGAATCAAATCCTCCACGCGCTTGCGCATTTTCTGGCAGTCGTAGACGAAGTTCTTGCGCTTGGATGCGCTCCACACGAACGGCCGGGTCATGTCCATGTAGGCCTGACCGAGGTCGGGGTCGCCGGCCACCGGGCGGGCCTTGAGCAGCGCTTGGAACTCCCAATTCTCGGCCCACTGCTCGTAATAGTTCTTGTGCGAGGAGAGCACGCGCACCAGCGCGCCGTCCTTGCCTTCCGGGCGCAGGCCGCCGTCGATCTGCCACAGCGGCTGCTCGGCCACGCCCATGATGGCGGACTGGCAGACGCGCTGTAACATGGTGCCCATCTTGGTGCCCACGCGAATCAGCGTCTGATGGTCCACATCCTTGTCGGCCGGTTCGACCACGTAGATGAGGTCCACGTCGGAGACGTAGTTCAGTTCCTGTGCGCCGAGTTTGCCCATGCCGATGATGGTGAAGCGCACGTGCTCGCTGCCCTCGGTTTCGTGGCGGGCGATGGCCAGCGCGCCTTCGAGCGCCGCGTCCGCGAGGTCGGACAGTTCGCGGCTGATGGTCGGTTGGATGGAGGTCGGGTCGTCCGCCACGGCATCCTGGGCGATGATGGCGGCCAGTTGGTTCCGGTAGCTGGAACGCAGGGCCGTGGCCGCTTCGGCAGATCCTTGGAGGCGACGGGCATGGCCGGTTCGTCCGGGTCCGCGCCGACCGCCTTGAGCAGACGTGCACGGCGTTGCGCGTGATTGAACAGATGGCTGTTGCAGTTGTCGACTGCTGCCGCCTCCACAAGCTGCGGCTTGAAGCGCATGAACTTGCCCATCGCGTCGGAGACGCCGAGCACCGTGACCAGACGCTTCAGGCGTCGTTGTCGGGGATGACGTGTTCCAGATCGCGCTGGCTGGATTGCATCGCGTTGACGATATCCACGAAATTGCTCAATGCCATATCGGGGTCGCAGGCGTGGGCCAGCGCGCTCAGCAGTTCGGCGCATCGCTCATCGGGAATGTCGTCCGCCTTGAGCTGGTCGAACAAGGCGCGGGCCTTGTCGAGGTCTTGCAGACCTGCCCTGATGAGGTCCATGGAGCTGGGTTTGAAGATCGACGATTCCATAAGATTCCACTATATACGCTCATGCCCTCCGAATGGGGCATGAGCCGGGAAGGAGTCATCGAGCGACGCTGATGAGCTCCGAGGAATCCATATCGTAATCGGCCATGGCGTAGGAACGGATGGCGGGGTCATCATAGGTGTTCATGTAATAGGTGTTGGTCTTGGACGAATATCCGCTGGTGAACAGCGTGCGTTCGAACTGGCCGTCGCCCATCTTCGCCATGCCGTCCACCATCTGCACGGAGCCGAGGGTGTGGAACAGGCGCGACACATTGGCGGCTTCATCGTTCTGCTGCGGGTAATGCGCGTTGGTGTAGGCCACACGAACGAAGCGCGACGGGGAACTCACGTCGCCCGGGATGCCATGCATGCCCACACCCGCACCCCAGGCGGTCAAGGAGGCCTTGCCCCATGAAGTCGGTTCGGCCATCTCGTTGCTGACGCACATGTAGTTGCGCAGGTTTTCCATATGGAAGTCGAACGTCGGCTGATTGGTCAGCACATCGACGTCATCATGATGCACGTGCATGCCATCGGCCATCTGCTCGACGACGATGCTGCGCTTGCCGTCGCCGATGAACCAGTGCAGCAGAGACTCCTGCTGTCCCGGCACGATCTGGGAGACGAGCGTCACGTTCCTGAGCGCCTCCTCGACCTCGTCGACGGAGTCGAAATTACGCGCCACCCACAGCGGAAATTCGAACGTGGCGACGTTTTCCGTGCCTTCGACCGGTTCGTGGACGAACGAGGCGTAGCCGGGGAAATTCAAGCCGGCGATGGCCAGACCATGTTCATTGGCGCAGTCGAAATACATCGGCCTATCGGCCATGACCACACCCACGCCGATCACCGCGTTCGGCTTCGCCTTGCCGCCCGCACCAAACACCGTGTCATAGTGGTAGCCGCGCGGAGTAACCAGGATGGTCTCCCCATATGAGAAACTCCAGTCGAGATTACGGCCGAAATAGGTGTTGCCTCATCATCGGAGAAACGGACACCAGTGCACATAACGGACTCCCTTCCATCGCTTTGGTTGGCTTGCACGTTCATGATACCCATCGGCCGCTGGGAGAACTCTGGGTTTCGCCAGCAGATTAACGTGCGGCGCGACGCATTGAGATGCGCCGCGCCGCGATATGCGTCAACCTTGCGTACCGCGGAACAACGGTTCCGCATTGCGCCAGATACGGCGCGTGGTGGCGGGGTGGTTCATCGAATACAGGTGGACGCCGTCCACGTCGTGGGCCACGAGGTCGGCGATCTGCTCGGAAGCGTAGAGGATGCCGGCGGCACGCAGGGACTGGATGTCGTCCCCCCACTTGTTCAGCAGGGTGTTGAGCCTGTCCGGGATGCGCGAGGCGTTGCGCTCGGCCATGCGACGCACGGACTTGGCTCCACGCACCGGCATGATGCCCGCCTCGATCGGCACGGTGATGCCGGCGGCGCGCGCCTTGTCGAGGAAGCGGTAGAAGTCCTCATTGTCGTAGAAGAGCTGGGAAATCAGGTGAGTGACGCCGGCATCAACCTTGATTTTGAGGTTTTCGATGTCCTGGTCCAGCGAGTCAGCCTGATAGTGGCCTTCCGGGTAGCAAGCACCAAACACCTTGAAGTCCGGCTTCACGGAGCGGATGTATGACACGAGGTCGCTGGCGTGGTTGAACTCGCCGACCAGCTGCTCGCCGTCGATGTAGTCGCCGCGCAGCGCGAGCACGGCGCTCACGCCGGCTTCCTCGAACATGTCGAGAGCCTCATCGATCTTGGCCTTGTCGGAGTAGAGCGCGGTCAGGTGGGCGACTGCAGGGATGCCGTATTCCTTGCTGATCGTGTGGGCGATGCGCGCGGTGGCGGTGCGGTCGGAATGGGTGCCGTGACCGTAGGTCACGGAGATGAAGTCGGGGTTCAGCCTTCGAGTCCGTCGAGGGTGTCGTAGATGGTGCCGACAGGCGCGTTGCGCTTCGGGGGAAAGACCTCAAGGGTGAACATCGGGGAATGCATGCTGATTTCCTTACATAAACCCGAGCTCCCTCATCCAGAGGGAGCTCGGTGATTTCCGCTACTTGTCGAGCTTGGCGCGCACGGCCTTGGCGGCGGCGACAGGTTCTCCAGGCTCGGCCAGGTCTCGGCGTTACCGCGGGTCTTCAGACCGCAGTCAGGGTTGATCCACACCTTCTTGACGTCCATCTTGTCAAGGATCTCGTAGATACGATCCTCGATCTCCTTCTCGGAAGGAATACGCGGGGAGTGAATGTCGTAGACGCCCGGGCCGGCCTCGGTCTCGAAGTGCGCGTCATGAATGGCGTCGAGCACCACCAGATCGCCACGGGAGGCTTCGAAGGAGATCACGTCGGCATCCATCGCGTCGATGTCGCGGATGATGTCGTTGAACTCGGAGTAGCACATGTGGGTGTGGATCTGGGTGGTCGGCTTGACGGCGGAGTGCACCAGACGGAAGGCCGGAACGGCCCAGTCGAGGTACTTGACGTGCCAGTCGGACTTGCGCAGCGGCAGCTTCTCACGCAGGGCGGCCTCATCGATCTGGATGACCTTGATACCGGCGGCCTCGAGATCGAGCACTTCGTCGCGGATGGCGAGGGCGAGCTGCTTGGTCTGCTCCTCGTGGGTGATGTCCTCGCGCGGCCAGGACCAGTTGAGGATGGTCACCGGGCCGGTGAGCATGCCCTTCATCACATGGTCGGTCTTGGACTGGGCGTACGCGGACCATTCCACGGTAATCGGGTTGGCGCGGGAAACGTCGCCCCAGACGATCGGGGGCTTGACGCAACGGGTGCCGTAGGACTGGACCCAAGCGTTCTTGGTGAACAGGAAGCCGTTGAGGTTCTGGCCGAAATATTCGACCATGTCGTTACGCTCGAACTCGCCGTGGACCAGCACGTCGAGGCCGATCTCCTCCTGCTTCTTGATGACGGCGTCAATCTGGGCTTTGATGAACTCGTCGTAGGCTTCCTTGGTGACCTCGCCCTTGCGCAGCTTGGCACGCTCGGCGCGAATCTCCTTGGTCTGGGGGAAGGAGCCGATGGTGGTGGTCGGCAGCAGCGGCAGGCCGAGGGCCTCGCGCTGCAGGGCCTGACGCTCCTCGAGGCGGCTGACGCACGTAGTCGCGTCGGATCGCTTGCGA
>ENA-OQLB01000749-OQLB01000749.1-human-gut-metagenome-genome-assembly--contig:-NODE-749-length-16776-cov-4.982401_pt1 | contig 16776 bp, 22 predicted proteins | sample MGYA00242656_ERZ504813 | MGnify/ENA primary metagenome ERZ504813 (study PRJEB26092, sample SAMD00036388) | human gut metagenome | host: Homo sapiens | study: EMG produced TPA metagenomics assembly of... | reverse complement strand
CTCATATTTCCGGTGTATCAGCTTCGCCTTCTTTGATCTCACCTGCATACACCTCACTGCTGCCTTATGAATCAGATCGACACATAAATTTTCTTTTGCAAAAAATATGGATAATCTTCATATATAAATGCCGGACAACCATAGATTTCGTTTTCATCAATCCGGTTGCTGATCATAACAGCCTTCGGAACTTTTTTCCTTAAAACGCTTCTCTACTAGATTACTTGGATCCACTGCCCTTAAGCACGACCCCGACGGTCTTAAACAGAATCTTAATATCCATTCCGATATTCCAGTTCTTGACATATTCCATATCAAGCTTTACAACTTCCTCAAAGTCAGTGATATCACTTCTTCCGCTCACCTGCCACATTCCGGTCAATCCCGGCTTCACGGCAAGTCTTCCGCGGTGATATGGCTCATACTTTTTCCACTCATCTACTGTTGGTGGACGGGTTCCTACGAGACTCATATCTCCTTTAAGTACATTCCAGAACTGCGGGAATTCATCCAAAGATGTCTTACGGATAAACCAGCCAAGTCCATGCTTGCTTCCATCCGCTCCGCTTCCGATGATTCTTGGGTCATTCTCCATCTTGAACATGAGCCCCTTCATCTCGTTCTGTTTCATCAGTTCTTTCTTGCGTTCCTCTGCATCCATATACATGCTTCGGAATTTATAGATTTTAAATAATTTTCCGTTTTTTCCTACTCTCATCTGAGAGAAGAAGATTGGCCCCGGTGAAGCAATATAGATTGCCGGAGCAAGGAATATTGTAATGATACCTGTCAGAATCATTCCAACGATTCCGCCACAAATATCCATCGTTCTCTTCATCATGGCCTGCCGTGAGGAAATCACTCTGACGCTGGAAGTCAGGACTGTATATCCACCCATGCGGTTAATAAACTGATTTCCTGCCCATCCTGCTCTGTCTTCCAGACATTCGTGAACTGTAATTCCCATATTCACACATGTGTCAAACAGATCTTCCGGTATCAATGTTTTCTTCTTAATTCCAACAAGAAGAGCATCAATCCATCTTGTCTGTATGTATTCAGTTACTGTATCAATCTTACTTACAACCGGAATTCCTTCGATCATTTCATTTTCTTCCGGTTCGCGGTCTGCAAGTACGATTCCGACAATATCGAATTCATTAAATACATTCTGTTCCACCCGTCTTAACATGGAATCTATTTCATCACTTGTTGAAACAAGGAGCATATTTATTTTTGAATAGAGCATATTGCCATGTTTCAGCAAATATTTCTTCCATACGATTCGCACCGCATAAATCAGAACCACTGCCATTGGAATGAATGAACTGATCACAAGACGCGAGGTCATGCTTCCCTGTTTGCTCATAAAGAGATATACGATCACAAGCACACTCACGATAAACACATGCTTCAATACATTCTTAAACTCTACAAAATATCCTCTTCTCATGATCCCATGATATGGCTCTGTAAAGAAAGCTGTACAAATGTCTATCAGTATAATAATAATCCCGATATTCAGATATAATCCGTTATGATACAGATCACTTGTTCCCATGCGCAATACATAACTGCTTATATAAGCCAGCTGTAATGCAACAAGATCCAGTATAATGAAATCCCAGTGCTTCAACCAGCCGTTACTGTTCTTCCTATACATTCGCGTACACCCTTTTCCCCTGATAATCTTCTGTCTGACTGTATAACAAAACATCTGATTTCATTTATCTTAAATGCTTTGTCTGTTTTTCTCTGTAAAATGGAATATGCAGCGGATATTCTCCACTGCATATCCGGCTATTCCTGTTTGCTTTTACCGTAGTAATATGAATTATACTTACTATAGTATTTTTCTTTCTTCATATCCACTTTATTCAGTACTGCACCGAGAATCTTACATCCACTCTTTGTAAGCTGTTCTTTTGCTTTCATTGCATCTCTTCTGCTTACTGCTTCGCTCTCGATTACGAGGATTGCTCCATCACATTGTTTTGCTGCGATTGCTGCATCACTCATACTGATGATCGGTGGTGTATCAATCAAAATATAATCATAAACTTTTCTTGTCTCTTCGATCAATCTGCCGAAACGTCCCTGCTCCAGAAGCTCTGACGGGTTCGGGGCATACGGACCTGAAAAGATAATCTCAAGATTACGGTAATTGGTAGAATAAATTATTTCTTCTAAAGAAATCTGTCCACTTAAATACTGTGACAGTCCGTTGGTCTTTTGTTTAACCTGGTAACGTTTGATATAACTGGACTTACGAATATCTGCATCTATGATCAGAACTCTCTTTCCCATCTTTCCAATCTCTACTGCAAGCTGGAAAGCCACGTCACTTTTTCCTTCATTTGGATAACAGCTTGTGAGAACAATACTCTTCGTCTCTACACCACTGAACTGCATATTTGTACGGAGGGTTTTAATAGCCTCTTCATAGAAGACATCTTCTTTTCTGGAATCTGTCAACATAACTCTCTGAATTGCCATTTATTTTTTCCTCCTTTTCTTCTTTTTCTTCGGTGTTGTCTTGCTTGAATTGCGAAGTCCTTTTCCCGTAATGTAGTCTTTTCTATCCGGGATACTTGCCAGTGTTGTCAGACCGAGATAATTCTCGATATCATCCTCTGACTTGATCGTATCATCCATCAATGTGAGAAGGATAATAACACCTGCGGAAAGAACCAGTCCTGCCAATGCTCCGATCAGCACATTCTTCTTTGTACTTGGGCTTGTCTGGATTGTCGGCACTTCACCTTCTTCAATGATCTTCGGCGGTGTTACTTCCATCTTGTCTCCGATAAAGTCAGCCGATGTCTTTGCCAGTGTATCCGCAATCTTCTTTGCCATCTCTGGATCTTTATCTATCGCTGTAATGGAAAGAATACGTGTATCACTCGGATTCTCTACTGTGATACATTCTCCTAACTCTTTATACGTCATATCCAAATTCAGTTCATCTACTACGTCCTGCAATACTGTACGGCTTGTGATCAGGATGTTGTAGTCTTTCGTTAACTGACTGCCAATCTGCAGATCAGCCAGTGAAGAAAGTGTTGTTTCTTTTGTGAGAACAAGCATTGTAGCTGTTGCACTGTAAACAGGTGTTATAAAAAGCTTTGTTGCTGCTCCGGCAATCACTGCTCCCGCCAGTACGGCCGCAAGGATTACCAAAATACGCTTTTTCAATGCGTAGTATAGTTCTCTGAGGTCAATCTCGACCTCGTCGTCATCATGCGTCTTTCCCATCTTTGCTCCCTTTATTTATTATTTTGTTTTCTGTAATGCGAAGTGCATTCTCTCTTGTTATCTGTCTGAGGTAAGTACTGTCTAAATGCTTCCTCATCCAACCCATTGCCTCTTTTGTATCAGGCATTCTGCTCCCGATATTGTGCATATCAGTTCCCATAAAATGGATATTCCTTTTTTTTAGATTATCCTTACACCAGCGCGCTGTTGCATCATGCCAGCCTCCACTGACGGATCTGTAATTCATCTGGATCAATGCTTCCAGATCGATCAGTTCTTCCACACGCTTACCTTTTCTAAGGCAACGATACCTCTCCGCATGAGCAACTACCGGAGTATATCCTGCTCTTGACAGATTCCTCACCGCTGTACATATCTCTGAATAAGCACTGACGGCATAAACTCAACCAGTACGTAATTACTGTCTGCCAACGTAAGCAGTTTTCCCTCTTCAAGCAGTCGTATAACACTATTAGAATAAAAATCTCCTGGCCTGTCCAGATTCGAATTGGTCTTTTGCACTTCACCTTTCCCTCTGGTCCTTGCACCGGACGATTTGCACGGCTCATCAGCTCATCCCGAAGCCGTCTCAGCTTCTCTGGATCTCTGTTCGGAAACGCTTTGGAATAATGTGAAGTTGCAAACACATCTGTGATTCCCTGTCTTCTCGCCATAGAAAGCATATGAAGACTTTCTTTCATCGAAGACGCGCCATCATCAACTCCAGGCAAGATATGGCTATGTATATCAATCATCTTTAACTCGTCCTTTTACATAATGAAAGAGACACCTGGGATAAAAACCTGTCCTGCGTGCCTCCTTGTTCCGTCGTATCTTATTGCCTTTAACACCCAAATAATGATATTTCATTTTTCTTTTACTGTCAAGTTATTTTCATGTATATTTTTATGAACCTTGTAACATTATAGTGATTTCTCGTTTATTTCTTCATTTTGGGTTCAAAAATCAATGAAGCCAGGTATCCAAAAATAAGTGCTGCACTGATCCCGGCGGCACTTGCCTTGAACCCTCCCAGAAAGATTCCGAGGAATCCGTTTTTATCAACAGCTTCCTTCACACCTTTCCACAGGACATTTCCGAATCCAAGCAGTGGAACGCTTGCACCTGCTCCTGCAAATTTTACAAATGGTTCGTATACCCCGATAAATCCAAGCACTGCGCCTGTACAGACGAGTAATACCATAACACGTCCCGGCATCAGCTTTGTTCTGTCCAGAAGAATCTGCACTGCAGCGCAGATGAGACCTCCGATTAAAAATGCTTTTATATAATCCATTTTTCTATTCCTTTTCTTTTTTTAACACACACTTAGCACATTTTTTACTTCTTCCTATTATAATAGGGCTTTTCAACAGTGTTCGATCATAATCGCATGCGCAATTCCAGGCACACTTGCTCCTTCATTGAAGCTGACCGTTGACATCAATGCACCGGTCGGCACAAAGAGTATCTTTTTCCATTCTCCGTTCTCAATCTTTGGCAGAATATAAGAAGCCAGTGTTGACGCTGCGCATCCACAGCCGCTTCCGCCGGCATGTGTATCCTGTGTCTCCTGATCAAAGATAGTCATTCCACAATCCATATGCTTTTTTCTGATGTCATATCCTCTGCTTTTCATTAGGTCAAAAAGTATGGATTGACCAATATATCCAAGATCACCTGTTATAATCTGATCGTAATCCTCCTGTGTACGTCCAAGATCCTGAAAATTACGGTAGATGGTATCGGTTGCAGCCGGAGCCATACATGCCCCCATGTTCTGCGAATCCTTCAAGCCAAAGTCCACGATCTTCCCTATCGTGACGCCGGTGATCCGAATATGCCGGAACTGGGATTTTCTTTGATGCTGCTTATCGGAATGTATTTTATTCAGATGGCTTCCTACAAGGAAAGCCCCGCTGGCTGTCACGGTCCAGTGTGCGGAAAGTGGTCTCTGGTTCGCATATCCTAACGGAAATCGAAATTCTTTCTCTGCACTTCCGAAATGGCTGGATGTTACTGCCAGCATGTAATCTCCGTATCCTGCTGCCACACTCATTGCTGCTAATGCCAGTGCTTCCCCTGATGTGAACATGCGCCATACAGGCCGAATATGGGAATCTGCAGATCTTCCACTCCCATAGAAGTTGCAATCCCTTGTCTGAGAAGATCTCCTCCAAAGAGATAACGCACAGACTTCGGATCTACATGCGACTTTCCAAGCGCCAGTACACAGGCTTCCTTCTGCATATTGCTTTCGGCTTCCTCCCAGGTCTCTGCTCCAAACAGGTCATCCTCATTGGTCAGATCAAAGCATTTTCCAAGCGGCCCCTGCGCTTCTTTGCTTCCGGCAACAGATGCTGCGCTTAGAAGATAAGGTGCTTTTGTGAATACAATGCTCTGTGCTCCACGAAGCTGGGACAGATGAAAAGGACCACACTCTGATTCAACTACCCGGTTTTTGTTTCCCGTATCATTCATATCATTTCCTCATTTCTGATGTTTCATTATTTATTTTTAAGGATATTATTTTCATTTTGTGAAAAACTATGTGTAGAATTTGAAAACAAAAAAGAAGGGATTTCATTTATGGACAAAATAGAACAATTAAAACAACAGAAACAATATGAAGCCTATGTCAAAAAGAAAACACCACAGCACAATGTGTGGTTCAACATGATGAAGGCGTTCTTCCTTGGTGGAACGATCTGCCTGATTGGACAATGTATTTATCATTTCTGTGAATTGAAAAAACTTTCCCCGGATGACTGCAGCAGCTGGACTTCTATTCTGCTCATTCTTCTGAGTATCCTTCTCACCGGTACCGGAATTTATCCACTGCTTGCCAAATGGGGCGGTGCCGGTGCACTTGTTCCGATTACCGGCTTTGCCAACTCTGTTGCTGCACCTGCAATTGAATATAAGAAGGAGGGGCAGGTTTTTGGTATTGGTTGTAAGATCTTCACGATTGCCGGACCGGTGATCCTGTATGGAATTGTGACAAGTTGGGCGCTTGGAGTTGTATATTGGGTATGGACGTTGATGTGAAACAAGAAATGTGTTAGATAAATGTATTAGGAAGCCGCTATTCACGGCTTCCTAATCTTTCTTTAAAATCTATATAATCAAATGCGGTTAGCTGCTGCATGGTTCTGTCAGCATGTCTGATCCAGATATCCGGTAATGGCATCCCGTTAAATGTATTATTTTTGCAAGTCGTATAAATCGCCATGTCTCCAAACAGAAGGAGATCTCCGTATTCCGGTAGTTTGCTGAATTTATAGTCTCCGATCACATCCCCTGACAGGCAGGTTGGGCCTCCAAGTCGGACTGTAATCCCACTATCTGTTGTCTCATCCGATGCTCCAAGAAGCGGTGGGCGATAAGGCATTTCCAGTACATCCGGCATATGGCAGGCGGCGCTGGCATCTACGATTGCAATCTGTGTGTCTCCATTTTTCAGAACATCCAGCACACTGGTCAGAAGAAATCCTGCATTCAATGCCCAGGCTTCTCCCGGCTCCAGATAAACCTCAACCTTCCATTCTTCCTGTGCCATTCGAATGCATTGCTCCAGTCGCTCAATATCATATCCTGGTCTTGTAATATGATGACCACCGCCAAAATTGATCCATTTCACTTTGGCAATCAAATCACCGAACTGTTTCTTTACGGAAGCAAGGGTTGTCTCCAGATCATCCGAGTCCTGCTCACAGAGGGTATGGAAATGAACCCCATCCAAAAGTTCCATCAACTCCGGATTCTTCACAATTGCTTCATTCCACTGTACTCTTGTTGTACCCATGCGGCTTCCCGGTGCACAAGGGTCATAAATCTCATGTCCCTCCTGGTAGAGCATTCCGGATTGATCCTGAGTCCAACGCTTTTTCCTGCCTCTTTCGCCATTCTTCCAAAGCGAAGAAGCTGGGACGGAGAATTAAATACAATATGATCGGCATACTGAAGAAGTTCCTCGAATTCATCCGCCCGGTAACCTGCACAGAATACATGAACTTCTTTTCCCGCCATTTCCTCTGCCCCTAATCTTGCCTCATACAATCCACTGGCCTCTGTACCCGCCAGATACGGTTCAAAAAAAGGATAACAATCATAATTACTGAATGCTTTCTGTGCCAGAAGCATCTTACATCCTGTCCGTTCTGCTACTTCACCGAGCAATTTTGCGTTTTCTGTAAGTGCTTTTTCATCCAGTATATAACAAGGTGTTTTGATGTTCTGAAATTCCGGCGGAATTATTCCGCCGGTGGCTGTAAATGGTGCTCTTTTATCTAATCTTTCCATCAGTCTACCAGCTTCGGATCATGATTTTCACTGCGCGGCAGACCATAACGGTCAAGTGCATCCAGGAACGGATCCGGATCAAATTCCTCTACAGTATATACACCCGGTCTGATCCATTTTCCAGTCAGCATCATCAATGCTCCGCACATTGCCGGAACACCTGTTGTATAACTGATTGCCTGGCTTCCAACCTCATGGTAGCATTCCTGATGATCGCATACGTTATAGATATAGTAAGTCTTCTCTTTTCCATCTTTTACACCTGTAAAAATACAGCCGATATTTGTTTTTCCTTTTGTGCGTGGACCAAGACTTGCCGGATCCGGAAGAAGTTCTTTCAGGAACTGGATCGGAACGATTTCCTGTCCATTGTACTGGATCGGTGTTGTAGAAAGCATTCCCACATCCTCAAGACAACGCATATGATCTAAATAGCTTTGTCCAAAAGTCATAAAGAAACGAATACGTTTCACACCTGGAATTGTTTTTGCAAGAGACTCTATTTCCTCATGGTGAAGCAGATACATGTCCTTGTCTCCGACCTGATCAAAGTTGTATTCTCTCTTAATATCCATCGGCGGGATTTCTACCCAATGTCCATTTTCCCAGTAACTTCCCGGTGCACTTACTTCACGAAGATTGATTTCCGGATTAAAGTTTGTCGCAAATGCATATCCATGATCACCACCATTGCAGTCCAGAATGTCAATGGTATCAATCTGATCAAATTCATGTTTTAATGCATATGCACAATATGCCTGTGTAACACCTGGGTCAAATCCGCATCCAAGCAGTGCTGTAAGACCTGCATCTTCAAATTTTTTGCGGTATGCCCACTGCCAGGAATAATCAAAATATGCTGAAAATCCTTCTTCTTTACAGCGTTTTTCGTAAATTGCACGCCACTTCGGATCATCCGTATCTTCCGGCTCGTAGTTTGCTGTATCCATATAATTTACGCCACATGCCAGACACGCATCCATAATCGTCAGATCCTGATATGGAAGCGCAATGTTCATTACCAGATCCGGTTTGTAATCATTGATCAGTTCGATCAGCTGATCCATATCGTCTGCATCAACCTTGGCTGTCGTAAGAACTGTTTTTGTCTTTCCTTTCAGCTTTTCTGCAAGTGCATCACATTTTTCCTTTGTACGGCTTGCGATACAAAGTTCTGTGAAGACCTCATCTGCCTGACAACATTTCTGAATTGCTACACTGGCCACTCCTCCGCAGCCGATTACAAGTACTCTGCTCATAACTCTTCTCCTTTTCTTGACATGTAACTGTTTTCTTCAACAGTTATATTTTTATTTTGCAATTGCCAGAAGCAGTTCACGAAGAACCTTACATGCTGTTGCGGTTGAGACACCACTTGCATCCAGCATAGGGGCAAGTTCATTCACATCCGCTCCTACTACATTTGCCTGTGCAACTGTACGGATGGCTTCAAGAAGCTCTAAGAAAGTTACTCCCCCCGCCTCCGGAGTCCCTGTTCCCGGAAATACTGCCGGATCCAGACAATCCAGATCAATTGTAAAATAAATTGGTACATTTTTCTCTTTCAGTTCTCTTACAGTCTCTTTCAGTCCGTCAAAAGAAAGTGGATGGAAATCTGTATGCTGCGCGGCAAATCTAAATTCTTCTCTCTCTCCGCTTCGGATACAGAACTGATGAATACGTCCGTCTCCCAGAAGATCATGCACCTTCGCAGAACGCATGCATGACTCAATCTGGCTCCCAGATAATCATCCTTAAATCTGCATGTGCATCAAAATGGATGATATGTAGATCCGGATATTTCGCAGCTACAGCGCGTACTGCTGCCAGCGTCACCAGATGTTCTCCTCCCAGAAGCAATGGAAATTTATCTGCTTTCAATATTTCTTCTGCTCTCTTTTGAATATCCGAAAGCGCCATTTCACTGCTTCCAAAGCAAAGTTCCAGATCCCCGCTGTCAAATACACTGATATCCATAAGGTCTCTGTCCTGATATGGACTGTAAGTTTCAAGTCCGAAACTCTCATGACGCATAGCTGCCGGACCGAATCTTGCGCCCGGACGAAAACTTGTCGTCGAATCAAACGGCGCACCATAAAGGACAATCGATGCTTCCTCAAAGCTGCTTTCGCATCCGATAAAAGTTTCTATATTCGGTAAAATCATGAATTATTCCTCCACTTCTTTCAGCATATCTTCCAGAAATGCCGGAAGGTAAAATGCTCCTTTATGGAGTCTTGTTGTATAGTAACGTGTACGAAGATTTAATACATTCCATGCTTCTGCGTCCAGATCATCTACGGGATGATATTTTTTGCTGGCAAATCCAAACAACCAGTAACCTGCGGCAAAGGTTGGGATATGTGCCTGATAAACACGACTGATCTGAAATGTACTGGCAATTCTTTTATGGCTTCGCTGCATTGCATGTGCATCTTCCGCGTAGAATGGACTTCCCTGCTGATTGACCATGATTCCATCCTCTTTCAACGCATTGTAACAATTTCCATAGAATTCGCGGGTAAACAATCCTTCCGATGGGCCAAACGGATCAGAAGAATCTACGATAATAAGATCATATTTTGCCTCGCATCTTCGGATAAAACGGAGTGCATTTTCGTAATGAAGATGTACTCTTCTGTCATCCAGTCTGCATGCATTTTCCGGAAGGTATGCGCGACAGGCCTCGACTACCATCGGATCCATTTCTACCAGATCAATATGTCTGACTCTGTCATATCTGGTCAGCTCACGGACAACACCGCCATCTCCGGCTCCAATCACCATAATCTCTTTTGCTTCTTTATGAATCGCCATCGGCACATGCGTGATCATCTCGTCATAAATAAATTCGTCACGTTCTGTCAGCATTACATTTCCGTCCAGAGTCAGAACACGGCCAAATTCCGGTGTCTCAAAAATATCAATTCTCTGATAATCACTCTGTCTGGAAAAGAGCTGACGATTTACCCGGATACTGTGTTTCACATCCGGTGTATGGAATTCTGAAAACCACATTTCCATTGTTATTACCTCCCTGTCAGAACATTCAGTTTCAAAATATCCGGATCTTCCGGTCCGGTCATATTACAACCCTTCGCTTTTGCATACTCGATATAATCCAGAATTTCTGCTGTAATGCGTTCCCCAGGCGCAAGGATCGGAATTCCAGGCGGATAACACATCACAAATTCACTACAGACCATACCTTCTGTTTCCCTGAGTGGCAGACTGCACTTATCTGCATAAAAAGCATCCTGTGGGCTGGTCACTACCTGAGGATCAATATATTCCTGACTCAGAAGTCCTGTTCCGTCTGTCTGAAAACGTCTGCGGATCTCTGCAAGCGCACTCACAAGCCGTTCTACTTCCTGTGCGCGGTCTCCGATCGAAAGGTAGGCAAGAATATTTCCGATATCTCCAAATTCAATCTGAATGTCGTATTCATCACGCAGAATATCATAAACTTCAATCCCAGCAAGTCCGATATCTAACGTATGTACACTTAATTTTGTAATATCAAAATCAAAAACAGAATTTCCATTTACCAGTTCTTTTCCAAATGCATAATAACCACCGATTGCATTGATTTCCTCTCTGGCATATTCTGCCATATCTGCTACCTGATGGAAAATCTGACGGCCACGCTGTGCAAGATTCCTTCTTGAAATGTCAAGACTCGACATCAGAAGATAGCTTCCTGATGTTGTCTGTGTCAGATTGATGATCTGCCGCACATACCCGGCATGTACGTCCGGACCTGTAAGAAGCAGACTCGACTGTGTAAGACTGCCTCCGCTTTTGTGCATGGATACAGACGCCATGTCTGCACCTGCTCCATAGCTGAAACAGGAAGTCCGCCACCGAAATAAAAATGTGTTCCATGCGCTTCGTCTACCAGACACATCATTCCTGCCTCATGTGCCATCTTGACAATTGCTCGCAGATCACTGCATATTCCATAGTAAGTCGGATTATTTACCAACACTGCAACTGCTTTTGGATGTTCTTTTATCGCTTTCGCTACCTGTTCTCTTTGCATTCCCAGGGAAATCCCAAGCCGCTGGTCTACCTCCGGATTTACATAAACAGGGATCGCACCACATAAAACAAGTGCATTCAACACACTCCTGTGAACATTACGTGGCAATATGATCTCATCTCCACGTTTGCAGGCAGTCAGAACCATTGTCTGTACAGAACTTGTCGTGCCCCCTACCATTAAAAATGCATGTGCTGCTCCAAAGGCATCTGCTGCCAGTTCTTCTGCTTCCCGTATTACAGATACCGGATGGCAGAGATTGTCCAGTGGTTTCATACTGTTGACATCGACGCCTACACATTTTTGTCCGAGAAATTCTGTCAGCTCCGGATTTCCTCTTCCCCGTTTATGACCAGGGACATCAAATGGCACAACTCTCATTCGCCGGAAAGTCTCCAGAGCCTCATGGATCGGTGCATGATTCTGGTTTAATTTAAAACGACTCCCTTTCATATTTCCTCTCTTTCCAGGTTCCTTTGTCAAAACACTTTCTTAATACAGAAAAAACGCAGATAAGGCGCTAAGCCACAAACCTGCGTTCGGTATGTATTCGTCTGTTTTATTCTCAGCTGTAACAGAAAAGGCAATATCTTCTCTTAGATTTTTAAATAAAACTTCTGGATCATGCGTGTCAGAGTCTATATAGCAATTATACTTTTACTACTCTTATTGACCGTTTCACAAGTCTGCGCGTCTGGCGCATAAGGCTATCAAAGAAACCTACTTATAAAATTAGAGCTTTTCACTCAATCAATAAGGCAACCAAAGTTACCATAATCGGCAGTGGACCCGGCTGTCCGTATGGCCTTAACCTCGCTGGGTGGTCCGAAACAATTGCTTTGAAAAGACTCTGTCTGTTACTCTGCATCTTCGTCTCTCAAAATCGACTATAGCATAACATGTAAAAAAACACTGTCAAGAATTTCTCCCATCTATTCGTTACTTTCTTGCAGCAATTCTTGTATTAAATTAAGGTTCGAATCAGAATGTTCCAGTTCTCTTGAATAACGATACACCGTATCTATCACATCATTTATATCTAGCACTTTTTCTTGCTTCATCCACTGTGCCATCAGAAGTTCATGGATCAACAGGGTGCTGACAACAGCCATCTGTGCTTTCGCAAGTGCTTCTCCATCGTATACTGCACCGCAAAAATAGGTACTGATGAAATATACAAGGAGCTGTTCATATTGTATTTCATATTCCGACATTTCTTTCGCCATCCAGGCATAAAATTCTTGTTGCATCTCTACATAACGTTTTTTATCTATCTTTTCATTTACATTTCCATATAATAGTTTCTCTGCCTCTTGAAGATAAGACTCCCAATCCGTTCTTAAATGTTCCATCTGATACTGATTTTGAAACATCTTTCTACTATATGTATAGTAATCCACTTCTGCAAGAGCATTTTTCACTTCCCGCACACCTTCTTCAGCCTGATAGTAATCAAATACATCATCCATCGAGAATATATCTTCTTCGTCAATACATTCCTGCAGATCACGTGCAATCGCCAGAATAAGAGCTGCTCGCAGATTCAGCTTTTTCTCTCTGTCCTGTAAAATCTCAATCATCACATCTCTTGCATCTAACAGTTTCGAATATAAAACGGATCAAAATCTTCATAATCTTCTTCCTCATCTGTTTCATAAGTAAGAAAATGTACCGGTTCTTTTTTATTCATCAGGATTCTCGCCACTTCCGGACAGGATACGGAAAGTGTAACCTCCCGCACATCTTCAAATTCTTCGATATGTCTTGGATACAATTTACAGGTTTTGCACAGGCTCTCTTCTCCCAGTGCAGTATACATATCACAGAGGTTTGATTGATTCAGGAAAGCACATCTTCTTTCTTTATCCTGCTTGAATGTTCCTTCTTCCCAGTTGACAGATTCTTTCAAGCGCTCTGCAAATGCACCTGTCTCATTTTTATAGTTTTCTAATGAAGCTTCATCTGCAACGATCTGCCATCCGGCACAACAAGTGTCCTCACATTTTCCTGCAACACAGCTAAATTCATGATAATAATCCGGGATTGTATATAACATTGATCTACTTTATCCATTCCTTTCGCTTTTCTGATCGTCTATAGAATTTCCGACCTGTTTTATTATAGCACGCACTTTTAAGAAATGGTTATAAAAAACGCATCAAACCGACTGGATTTCAATTATCACTCTTGAATATCCGGTCGATTTGATACGTTTTATTATTTTCTTAGAAATTTAATTATTTCTTTTTCTCATACAGGAACTCTTCTGGAAGTGTTACATTAAAGTCATGTGCCAGTTCGCGGAAGTTCTCCGGTGTGATTGTCTGAATCTTTCTTGGTGTCATAGAAAGAATCTTCACAAGGATCTCTGCTGACTTCTCTACTGTATGCATAAGACCGAATGTAAGATCGAAGTCTTCTCCTGAACAGAACATTCCATGATGTGCCCAGATAGCAACATCGTATTTCTCCATCAATTCAGCTGTCTTTTCTGCGATTGCTCTTCCGCCCGGAACCATCCAGCCTACAACTCCAACTCCATCCGGGAATACAACCGGACACTCTGTTGCTGACTCCCAAAGTTCTCTTGTAAATACCTGATCATCCAAAGGAAGAACGAATGTCAGTGCGATTGTATTTGTTGTATGTGCATGGTAGATTACACGATGTTTTCCGTTTGTGATTCTCTTCTTCACTTCATGGTTCATCAGATGAGTTGGAAGCTCACTTGTCGGTCTTCCACCTTCTACCAGCCCCAACGGATTCTGTATTTTGTTCCTGTAGAATCAATCTCGATAATTGCAAGACATACTTCAGGATCAACGATAATATTTCTGAAATACTTTCCACTTCCTGTTACAAGGAAGAATTCTCCTGCAAGTCCCGGAACCTCTGTTCCGATCTCTGTCCATTCTCCTGATTCATTCAGACGTGGTCTGATCAGCTCAACCTCTTCTGGTTTCAGACGATAACTTAAATTACCACCATTTCTCTCATGCCATCCCTGAAGGAATCCGTCATTTGCCATTTTAATAAAATCCTGTACAAACTTCGCATCTAAAATCTTCATATTATTCTACTCCTCCTGTTTTTACTCATTTACCGCAATGTTGTTTTGTGTGGTTTATTTCTTCTTTATTATTGTTTTCTTGTGGTTTCTATTTGTATTATAGATAGTTTTATGTGGTTTGTAAACACTTTTTTTCAAAAAAAATTGTACAATCCGAAAGATATTAACACAAATCAAGCCTATCATGTTAGATAAATTCAAAGGACTTGGATGGAAGAAGTATTATCTGATTTTCGGAATGTGTGATGAGACCTTCTCTGTCAATTACACCTCTGAGATTCCCGAAGATGTAGACCGCGGATGGTTTTATTTTTTTATTACATTATTGAACCAGTTCTATTGGGTTGCTTCCGCAACGATTGGTGGAATCATTGGTTCTCTTCGGAGTGGATTCCTTTATGATTCCGACAATGATACTGATTGTACTTCTACTGACAGTACTTCGAAAGTGGCTGGAACAATGGCAACGCGCTATCTTCCTTTCCTTATTTTTAAAGAAAATAAAAAGACACCGGAATATGTCCAGTATCTTGGTAAATTTCTTCCTTCTGCTGTTTTCGGAATGTTAGTTATCTATTGTCTGAAAAATGTGTTTCTATCCATTGCAGGTGGAACTATCTGTTATATGTTGATATTATATTTTCTATAATAATCTCTATAGCAAAAAGGTCTGAGACCACATGTGCTTACATATTAGCGGTTGCTGTTCTCACTTCGTGCGACCAGCAACCATTTCTAATCTCATAACTCTTCTCATAACTCTTACGGCTTGCATCTGCCACAAGGCTCATATCCTTCTTTAATCAAATCCGACCTACTTCCTGTATACTCTTCTTTGTTCTCTGCTTTGATATCCTTCACACCAGAACAAGTTGATTTATGAAACTTTTTTGTATTCCTATTCAATATATAAGTTTCTTTTTGGGTTGAATTTGATGTTTTTGATGAATTGGATACATTTTTATCAGTTACTTCAGCTTCTGTTCCAGGTGCCCACTCTCCTTCCGGCGTTGCGAGTTCTTCCGTCTGATAACTTTCTCCTGTCTCATAATTGATCACAATATATGGCTGCACATTATATACATATACGTTAAATGTCACCCCGGCGCCATCATCTTCCACAGACTTTGCCTCCATCTGACTCCGGAAGCCACCAGGTCATCACCACTATAGATTGGAGTGACACGATACATCACATGATTATCCGTTTCTTTAACATAGTCTGCCACCTCATCCTCGAACGGAAGCATACCATCTACATTCATATAGCGGGTTCCTGTAATCAGGTTACGTTCATTCGCATTCTCACCTGTCAACTGGAAACCAATCAGATGACAACGGTTGTACAGATATCCACCGTCAATTCCGTCATATTCCTTATTCACCCAGCCTGTCGGCTTCACACTACTGATGCTTTCTCTTTTCTGTGTCGGCATCAGATCTTCACCTACACAGGCTTCCGCTGTCTGACATCTTCCCAGTTCATCTAACGGCTGTATTCTTCGTAAGAATCTGCCGTCAGCTCATCTTCTGTAAATGTTGGCTCATTATCATTGATCTCCACGTATGGCTGCCCTGTATACTCCGGTACTTCTTCCAGTGTATCTACAGATTCTATGTTCCCTGTCGATGCGAATGTCGTTTCTGTTGTCGTTTGATTTACACGGTCAGTGTCCTGATTGCCTGATCCTTGTGATATCTGCAGTGATCCACAGGATGTCAGAAACAGACAAAGAGCCGTTATGCATCCACATAATATGGTTTTAAATTTCTTTTTGCTCATATTGCACTCCTTTTTTCGAACATACGTACTTGTTAAGTATACACTATTTTTTCTAATATAGGAAGTGCTTTGTGTGGACACCAGTAACAAAATGTCAATAGTTTTTTAATCACTTTTCAAAAAAGGAAAAAAATAGAACGTATAGTTAATTTCCATACGCTCTATCTCACATTTCATATTAAATTTTTGAATTCTACAACTTGAAGTTAGCGATTTCTTTTTCCGGTATTCTCTGTCCCACGGATTTCCTCATGATAGAAATAATCTACGATCACCGGATGCCCCTGCGGGACTCTGCCATATGGCATTTCATTATCCACAAAG
>ENA-OQLB01000748-OQLB01000748.1-human-gut-metagenome-genome-assembly--contig:-NODE-748-length-16794-cov-4.761745_pt1 | contig 16794 bp, 18 predicted proteins | sample MGYA00242656_ERZ504813 | MGnify/ENA primary metagenome ERZ504813 (study PRJEB26092, sample SAMD00036388) | human gut metagenome | host: Homo sapiens | study: EMG produced TPA metagenomics assembly of... | reverse complement strand
TTTGTTTTTATTTCTGTTTTATTCCACATCTACATTTATGAACTTTTCATATTCAGGACCTTCGTATGGTGGGGCACCAGAACCTCGTGAGTTAAATGGCAATATCAAATGTTTCAATATCAGTACCGTCTCGAGATTTTCTAATCATATAGGTATAATATTCTTCTCTGCGGTGTATAGGCGCTTTGGTGTAGTCCCAGTCATACAAGTCACAGTAATAAAGCAGAGGGAACGGATTGTTATCGAATTTCAGATTTGTTTTTTTCAGAAAATCATCAATGTGCATACCTCTGCCCAAAACCGCTCCACCGACAACTATTTTACCAGTAAAATACTGGCGTGGACAACGGTTCTTTAGCCATTTTATATTGTCCTCGCTTATAGCTCCGTATAAATCTATATTCCAGTCAATCAGCATCCTGCTTACAGGGGCACTGTTTTTTCCGCTTTCATCGTCTGATACCATAGTGATTCCCATAGAATCCCATATAAATATTCCGGGTTCCGCAAGACGTTCGTAATGTCCGAATATCTCACACAGTTCTCCTATTGACATTCCCGGCATGAACGGCTTGCCGTTGTAGGTCATTGTCGTATCTGTAAATACAAACAGGTGCTCCATATTCACCCCCTCTTTTTCGTAGTCTATAGGCGGTTCTTCCGGCAGATGTTCTTCCAAAAATCTATCTGTTTTTTCATCAGTGTATCTACTTTGCCCAAAATGTTATCTATGCTTCCCATCGCCTTTTCGTGGTTGTAACTGCCCCCTGTACACGAGCTGAGTGCGGACAGGCAAAGCAGTCCGAAGCATAGGGCAACGGCTGTCGGAACGGGGGAGGAATGGATGCTTGTTCATATTATTGTGATTTATAGTTTTACATTTACATATACATTCCAACATTATATTATGAGCTATATTTACCAAGTATTAAAATATTCCATTTCTTCCTGTTGTGGCTTTTCCCTGTTCTTGAATTTCTCAAGTTCTGCCTTATCTACGACTTCTTCCTCCATATAGCGATGTATGAAGCGTGCAAGGCGCAAGGCTTCGTCGGTGCGGCCCGGCATCACGGAGATTCCATGCGGTAGTCCTGAGGGATTATAGATTTTCACCTCGTCAATCTTGCGTCTCATGTCGTGGTAATATGAAAGCTCCGCTTGGTCGTAGGGAATGGTCTCTGTTTTGTTCATCAGCAGACTGCGGGAATGGTTACGGTTTTGGCAGTACGGTCGAAGACAATGCGTTGCCGGGGATTCAGCAAGGTATAGGCCATTCCCCATGCCAATATAACGCCCATTTCTGCAAAAAGCAATGCGGAGCCGTAATCTTCTGGCGGAACAGTAGAGTCTGATAGGAATGACCAATAGATGAAAAGGCCAAACATGAAGGAAAATAATAGAAAAACGAGGATTCTTCCACTCGTGCTGTCGTTGTCGATAATGATTTGCCGGTCATCTACCCGGACCAGATATTCCGGTGGTATCGGGCAGGTAGCATCATCGTGCGTCAGTTCTCTGTATATCAGTTCTCCGCCCCGCCACAGCCAGTGTCCGTCGTTCTTCATTGGTATTTGGATGCTGAGGTTATAGGCGGGTCTGCAGAGTAGCCGCAGAAGCAGCCAGCCTGCACCATTGAGGACAGCCAGCCCAACCGCCACATTGGCTGCGGTGAGCGGAATGTCGCTAACTATGGTGAATAATAACAGCACGCAGAATCCCAGAAGAGCACCCGCTATGATGGCATGGTTTTTCCATTTGTATCGCTTTACCATGCTTCGGTACTGTCTGTCATGAATGGTTTCTTCGTGGTGTCGCTTCTTATCGCTGTTTCTGCTCTGCTTCATATAATTGGGTTGGGGTTTAGGGTTTGACGGCTGCCGTTGGCAGCAGCATTTTCGGTTTCATACGGATGGGGTATGGGTTATTCTTTTTTTCCCGATGTTGCTTTTGGGGATTCTTCCATTTTTGCCGAATTTCCTGCTCCGCCTCTTTCAAGTCTTTCAGCAGTTCCTCGGTGTCTTCCGCGAGGGGAGAGAATACCTCTTTGAACAGGAGGTCGAACTCTTTCTTGGTCCGGCTGAAGGTTACCTCCACGCAGGGGGAAGCGGTTTCCTCTTGCACCGGCTCTCCTTCTTCGTCCTCAGCCGGGTCGCTCCGCCGCTCGGCTGCCAGTTCGATGTATTCATCGTCGCCCACATCCCAGTGATATACGGAAAGCTCCTCGAGGGCCTGCTTCAGTATCTTGTCGAGGTTTTCCTTGCCCGTCTCCATCGTCTTGCCCACAGGTTCGCCGTATTTCCGCACTACGGCTTCCATCATCTGCCGAAGCCTTCCTCGTCTGTCTCCGTTCGGGCGTCCGTCCGTATCAGCCTGCCCTGCATGTTTACCGCCATCTCGAGCTTCCCGAAATCGAGGCCGAAGAAGGTGGCTTCCTTATACAGGGAGTCGCTCTGGGGGCGGTAGAACACGATGACCGGACGGGGATTTTCGCCGAGTGTATTAATTGTGTCTCTTCTGTAGCCCGCTTCCGTGCCGCCTTCGCCGGAGGCGGAATGGTCCGCTCCGAGAGATTCGGAGTAAAAGTGTGCCACGTCGAGACTGTAGTCCGGACGGTCCAAGTCGATGATTTGTTTTCCCGGTTGTGCATTGACGCAACTGCCCAAGCCTGACATTCCCGTCAGTACAAGAGCGATAAGTGTTTTCTGTTTCATGTGATTGGATTTTAAGATAGTTTCGTATTTACGTGTATGTTTTCCGACAGCCGTCTGCCCGGTAGGATGTGGATACCCTGCCGGAAGTTGCAGTGTTAGAAATCGATGGTAGTTAATACTTTAAAAGAAACGCGTTGTTCGTTTTTTGTGGCAGGCTTGAACTTGGGCAAAGATTTTATAAGATTGGTTGCTGCATCTTTTACCTTTTCATCGGCTGTTTCTTCTTCTATTTTGATGTCTTTGACTTTTCCGTCTGTATCAATCAGGAACGATACCGGAACACGCCCATAAACTTTGGGCGAGACTTCTCGGGCTTGCTGCGTGAGATACTTGTCCAAATCATACAGGAAATCGTCTGAACCGGCATACGTTGAGATGGTGAAATCGGGCATGGTTCCGTCTATGATAGCTGTGCGTCCTCGCCGGTGGTCGTTTACCACATCGTCTTTTGTCAATATAATATCAGAGGAGGCAGACGGGAGTTTGGTGTCTTCGAACCAGTTGAAGTTACTCCATGCTCTTGAGTGAATGTCTGCCATAAATTCGCCATACTTTTTTTCTGATACCAGCAGTTCGCATTTGTAATCTCCGTTACTCATTGCTGTATTACGTAGTTGTATCCGTTCGCCGTTGTCTATCCATCCGTATATGGGATTTTCGTACTGGTCTTCCGCTGTGAAACAGGGATTTCCGTATTTGCTTTTTACGGAAGCAAGCAGACGGTTGGCATCTTCTTCATTTTTTAAGTCGATTATTCCTTCCACTCCTATCAGTTTTCCTTGCTCATCGCTTAACATTCCGATTTCCGGGAAGAAGAAATCTTTGAATGCAGCCTTTTTATCCGAGGATACGCTGTAAATCTGATAATAATAATAGATGACCATTGTTCTGCTTCCAATTCCCCGACAGATGTTTTCTTCTTTGAAATAACCATCGGTTGGTACTTTTGAATAAAACTTAATTACGTCTGTGTTGAAATCCACGTTTGCAAGATTATACGGACTTTCACCTAAATATTGAGGTTGTTGTGCATGTCCGCAGCTTCCTAAACTTGAAATACTTGTTAGTCCCATAATGATAAGTGTTTTCAGTTTCATGTGATGAAGTTGATTGTTTTGTATTTAGGTTAATATTCATATTAGACACTGGTTTTCGGCATTGGGTAGCCTACCATGTATTCCGCTCCACAGAAGCGGCATTGGTGGCGTGCTTCGTGCAAGCCTTCGCCCGAGCCGGTAGCCGGCTTTACCACGTGATAGTCTTCCGTGCGGTGCAGAGTGAGATGGAGACATTCGGGACAAAGCTCGTAGCCTTCTTTGGTGAGAGGCATACGCAGCTTGAACTGTTCGCCACAGTCCGGACACTCGCAGACGAGGATATAGGCTGTTTTCAGTTTGAGTTCGAGCCGCTCGCCGTCGGTGAGGAGCGGCAGATTCTCTTCTCCAACAGGCAGGGGCAGGGAGTGGATTTTCCTTCCCATGCAGTTGGGACAGGGATAGTGGCGGCGCAGCAGTCTGATTTTCTGCAAACGATGGTAGTGTATTGCCGCCAGCACGGCGGGCCATACGGGGAAGAGCCATAGCATGGCCACTAATGTGCGTACCGTAAACGGACGACGGGTGGCGAGCAGTTCGAGGGCGGCTTCCGGAGTATCGGACTTGAGACATAGTTTGCGACGCATTACTCCAAAGGTAGCAAGGTTTATCAATAAAAGTGTAATCCGTCCTGTCCGTGAATCGAAGATGGAAAGGTAAACGGGTATCGCAGTCTCTTCCAGCCACGATTTCTGTGGAAGGATAATTCCTTCCCGATGTTCCGGTGCCGTTGTAGAAGAATGGGATACACCTGCCATCAACAGAAACAGAAGTACGCCCGCTATCCGGCGGTAAGAGCGTCGGGGGTTATCTTCCCGATAACGGCTCGTCTTGCTGCTGTTTACCTTCAGCAGCAGGAGCAGTAGTGCCGAAAAGACCGCTATGGCGATGAGGGCGAACAAGGCGAGCAGCACGAACCTGCCGGGTCGTAGGTACAACCTATGCCCGTAACCGACATATCACCGAGAAGGAGAAAGATGCCTGCCACTACCGACACTTGCAGGGCAAAGCAAGGCAGTACGATTGCATAGAGAAAAAACTCCGGCAGATGGGCGTTTTTTACGAAACGCCAACACCGTTTCCACAGACCTGAACGGGCGGATGGAATATCTGTATTCTGTTTCATGATTTTTGCTGTGAAGTTAATGTCAGTAAGTATAGCAAATATAAGCCAGCTTTCACTATCAAAAAACAAGGCTTCTGTATAATCTCCTAAATGGCTGTAATCTGTAATCAGTAAAGAGTTTAATTTTCAACAACTTGTATTGAATCAAGCACCCATTTCCCTTTTTCATAGTTGAATGTAGCACTACCATAACATCCTTCCTTTCGAATATTAAACTCGAATATGACAGGATGATCTGTCTCGCCATCGAACGTTTGTCGGGTAAATTCAATGTAATCAGTAATTCCATCAAGTGGCATGGCAAGAATAAGCATATCTTTGTTTCCGTATTTCACTTCCAGATCATCCCTAAAAAGTCCCGAACTGAGGATGAACATATCGCGGTTATGATAATACGTACTAAGCTTTTTGCTGTTTACGATAGCTTCAATCATTTCACTGAATTCGTTACGTTCCTTCTCCTCAGCCTTAAATTCTCCAACTTCTGTTTTGTTTGTTCGCTATACTGCGCTGACTGCGGTGTTGAGTTTTCCAAAAAGCTCTCAAGATTCAACAGCTTCTCTTGTCCGGTAACGTCAAAAACACTAATCATGATATTACTCTTATCGTATGAAATACTCAGACCGATGATATAATCGCCGTTCTTTCGTACATAGCTGGCTGAACCGTTGTTGTCAATCACAAAACACTGGTCTTCTTCTTCATAGGGGGCTAAACCATTGCTGAAGTCTGTCATCACGGCGTATCTTGTTGCCGATTCATTGACTATGGGCATACGTTTTAGGTAAGCCTCTACATAATTCGATAAGGGTCTTTTAGATTCAAGTATGCCTCGTGTGCGTAAGCCCATCATACAAATACCCTGATCGGTACCGTACCACACCGCAGGGAAAACGGCAGGATCAGAGCAGGATACTGATGTACAGTCTTCATCATCTGAAAGAACATAAACCAATCCCATATATTTCTTCTCTACAATATCTTGGGTAAAAACGCCACCTTTCTCAAACAAATCAAGCATTCTTCCCACCTCTATGGTTATGGAATCTTTGTTGTACTGTTCCCACTTCTCCCGAATTTCCTTATATATACTATTAATCGGGCTTTGTGCTCTAACGATATTGGCAATGCCAACCAACATGAAAATAATAACAAGTTTTCTCATATTCTACTAGTTTTAAAATTATCTTGTTTTTTTACATACTCTAAGTATTCTATAAATTAAACTGACAGATTGATTTGTATTGTTCAAAAATCAAAAGAGTCGTGGCGGTAAGATGTATGTGTACGGTGAATCTTATGCCCTACGATGTATTTAGCACCGCAGTATTTACATTCATGACGCGCTTCCTTCAGTCTTCGGAGATTCAGTAGGAGATTTCACCACAGTGTATGCTTCTTTCCGGTGTAAGGTGATACCCTGGCAATCCGGACAATATTCATAGAGACCTGTTGCAAGAGGGATGCGCACTTTCACCTTTTCTCCGCAGGCGGTGCAGGTGTACACATGGATGCAGACGGTTTGCAGATTGAGTTCCATTCGTTCCTGTGGGGTGAAGAGCCGGGCATCTTTCTTTATCTCCTGTGCCGACATCTCGCGCAGGGTCTCTTTTCCGCATTTCGGGCAAGTGCGGCTCTGGCTGAGTATCTGTTTGCGTAATCTCAGTCTGTACCATAGCATCACAGCTGCAATGGCAGGCCATACGGGAACCAGCCACAGCAGACCGATGAGAGGGCGCCAGGCAAATGCCTGCTCCGTGAGTTGTTGTTCCAAAGCAGTGGATGCCGTCTTGCCTTTGGGTTGCAGGTAATTTTTCAGTCCTTTCCATGTCAGCCAGTTGAGGAGAAGAAGGGAAAGAAGGGAAAGGCTTCCCAATATAAGCAAAGGTAGTGTGGTCATTGTTTGCCTCCTTTCTCGTTGGTTTCTTCGATGCGTCTGTAAGAACGATCTATGTCTTCTAAAATGTATGCGTCCAGCTTACTGCCGTTGAACTGAAGAGGAGCAGAAGTCCCATATATCCGAAGGTGAACAGGGCGGCACTCAGTACCAGCATCGCCACGTCGCTGAACGCTGCTTCGGAAAACAGCCAAGTGAAAAGTGTCATCCCTGAAAGCTGATGCACAGGTGGATGCAGCCAGCAGGGCGAGTGTAAGGAATGGGATGAGCATCATTCCTATAAGGCTCCGCCACATTTCTTTGCAGAACTTGGGATGATGACCGGTGAGGGCAAACCCGAAGAGGGAGCAGCCTGCAGCAGTGAACAGCACAACGAACAGTCCGAAAAATGCCCATGCCACCCACTCCTGCCAGGAGCCTGCGGCAAGCATTCCGCCGAGGTCTGTCCAACGGCTGTTTTCATCACATACGATTTGCCATAAGTAATACAGCACAGAGGTGAAGCCTGCTGTGGAGAGGATGACGAGGACGGACGGCAGGCAGCCTGTCGGCTTTTTGCGGTACTGGCGTATCCGCAATAGTATCAGCATGGAGAACAGCAGCTGGACAGCTATAAGGATATAGAGTCCCGAACCGGTCATTGTTTGTTGTTCCATAGGCATGTGTTTTTAATGGCTTGTTATCTATTTGTAATACAGCAAATATAGAAAATGATTCTTTAGTATGCTTATAGATGGATTTTTTTCACCGGAATGTGTTGTAGAATATGTTTGAACATGCTTTCTCGCGGTGTTCCCGTATCCCACATTTTTGCCATTTTCATGTGATTTAAAATTAGCTTATTATAGCCTGTTTCTTATCTCTTGAACATTTTTCTCTCCAATTTTTGCAACTCCATTGTTGCCTCAATGTAAGGCCATCTACTTTGATGAGTAAATCTTCAAATTCTTTTTTTGCCCGGAAGAGCTTTACGACATCCTCGCCTTCCATGAACAGTCCGATATATTCGTCATCCGGTTTCCAAAGATACACGGGTATGTCCTTGCCCTTTGATACCATCGAGTTTATCAGAATCTTTTTAAGTTCGTCTTTACCTGTTTCTGCTTTCTGCAGGGCAGGTTTACCATATTTCTGCCTGGCAGTTTCTACCAGTTTTTCGAAGCCTGTTTTATTCATCTTCGTTTCGCAGGCCATCGATATTAATTTGCTTTGTGCATTGGTTATCAAATTCAGTTTTCCAAAATCGGTATCACAAAAAGTTGCTTTCTTGGTAGCAAGACTGTCCATACTTATATAATATATTAAAATCGGATATTTCTCAGTCCGCGAAACATACATGTCTTTTGTGTATTTCACATAGCGATAGTTTACTTCTTTGCGGGTCTTTTTGGGATTATCGAAATCAATAAATGGAGAGCAAAACGTTCCACATCGATGTCATAGTCCGGGTTATCCATGTTGATAATCTGGTTGTCTGATTGTGCATGGGCTGTTGCGCCGGATAAGCATAAAAATGCTGTCAATCCAATGATGATAAGTGTTTTAATTTTCATATTCGTTCATTTTATAATAAATAGTCAGCTCCTGTTTCTCCGGATATTTACCGGTGTATCACCGAGATTCCGCTTGCAGAAATCAGACAGGTAAGACTGGTTCGCAAATCCGCATTGTTCGGCAATCTCCGGTAAGGGAAGGTGTGTAGTCCTCAATAGTTTCAGCACCTGCTCGGCACGTTTTTGCCGAAGCCACTGGGCTACAGGACAGTTAAACAATCTCAGGAATGTCCGACGGAAGGTAACGGTACTGTTTGCTCCGCATAGTTCCGCCAGTTCTTCTGCTGTCTTCGCTTCAGTATGGCATTCCATCACTTTCTGAATGAAAGAATGGTCGGTATGGATACCGAGCAGTTCTTCCGCTTGCAAAATGATTTTACGGTTGATATGTTCGTAGGAGGCATCGAGCAGTTTGAATGATACCTCAATGCCTTCTGCCGGTTCGGAAGTGGAAGGCATTCCGCATTGTATTCTCGCTTCGCGGAAGTAGTAGAGCATTCTGTGATAGATGGCTTCCAGATGTTCTTCACGATGCCTTTGCAGCAATCGGCATAAGGTCAGTAACTCTTCTACGCAGCAATAATGTGTGTACCATATTTGCAAACGCATGACATAGCGGGTGGATTCTGCTTCACCGGCTGTCATGAACAGCTCCAGCCATCTCTCAAAGTCCGGCTGTTCATGGCTAATTGCTTCGGGAAGCCCGTTCATCCATCCGGCAATCATATTCATGAATTCCATGTCCGATGCAAAGGGACGCAGTTGCCGCTCTCTTCTCTCCTCCGGCATATCCTTGGATATGGTCACACAAAGCATACGCAGACGTGCTTCCTGTGGGTCATCCGGTTGCAGGCGTGAAAGGAGATAACCGCTTATTGAAAAGCCTTTGTCCATAACAGAGAAAATTTATCGGTTTTCAAACCTGAGGGCCACCGTCATGCGGAATGCCACGGGTTCTCCGTTCCGGGTGGCAGGTGTGAATTCGGGAAGCCGTTTGATGGCATCCAATGCTGCAACTTCCAGTTCGGACGATGCGGTCTCCCGGTTTTCAACCTTGGCATCCTTCGCTTTGCCGTCCTTTCCCACTGTGAAGGATACGCTGACATTCCCTTCGGGATTTCCCTGGTTTCCGAAACCGGCATTATAGGCCATCCAATGGCGCACGGCAATCCTGAAATCCGGAAATTTCGCAAACGGCTCTTCCTTGAACTTAGGAAGTTCTCCGTCCGGAATGTTCATATATCCCTTGATGGTGTCCGGGACAAGGTCCTCCTCTGTAAACAACTCGCCGGTGTCGTATATGCCTGCTGCCGGATTGATTTCCATGCTCCGGACATCTGACGAGAGATCATTGAAATTGCACCAGTTACCGACGCTGATGCAGTCGATGAACGGGTCATGTTTCGTCTTTGTCACCATCAGGCACACTTCATACCAGGTGTGTGGCTGGCTGCCTCCGCCGACAATTTCCCGTTCCCCCTTTTCGTTCTCTTCAAGGTAAATCACGGCATCCTTGTGCTCCGGATTCGGCTTGCGTACATATAGTTGGATAGTCCGGTCATTCACATGCCATCCATAATTCCGAAGTCCGAAATACTCTTCTGTGACAAAGCATTGGGGGCCGTATTTTCCTGCAATGGCATATAGCAGCGAATCCACTGCCGCCGCTCCGTCCAGCCTTCCCAGTGCCAGAATGCCGATCAGTTTTCCTGATTTGTCCGCCACCATGCCGGTATACGGGAATTCAAATTTCCCGAAGCGGGCAAGAACCTCTCCGTAATTTGTTTCTACCGAGCTGTATTCCTGAATGACCGCATTTTTGCCTTCCTGGGTTTTACATTTCACTTTTTTCTTCATGAAATAGCGGAATGATTCGTCATAATCCTCGTCGTATGTCTTCGCCTTGGAATAATACTTGTCCACCTTCATTCCGAACACCACATTTTCCAAATCGTATGCACCCTCACCCCAGTATTGAGGCTGTGCGGCACTGATGCCGCAAAAGAAACTCAAGATTCCCATGATAAAAATAGTTTTCATGATTTGCATGTTTTTGTTAATATTGATATACTGTATTAGAAACGGCTGGATGAACCTCCGCCTCCGGATGATCCTCCTCCGAAACTGCCGCCTCCGCCACCGCCTGAGCCTCCTGAACGTCTGGAAGAGGGGTTGATTTTCGGTATTGTATAGCCTACCATGTATTCGGCATCGCAATACATACATCGATGGCGAGCCTCCATCAGTCCTTCTGATGAAGTGGTGGCTTTAATAATAGTCCGATATTTTTCTTCCTTGTGCAGCGTCATGTGCCCGCAGGAGGGGCAGCATTCATAGCCGTCCTTTTCAAGCGGTATCCGGATTTTCACCTCTTCGCTGCAAGCGGAGCACCGGTAGATGCGGATATAGCCGTCTTCAGTTCTGTTTCTTTGCGTTCGCTTTCAGTCAGCCGTTTCGTATCCTTTATCAACTCGTGCAAAGGAATCTCCCGGAGGTTTCCCGATTGCATTTCGGGCATGTCCGGCTGCGCCTGAGGGTCTTTTGTTTCTGTATGCCGAAATACCAGCAGGCAATACCCAGAATGGCGGGCCACACCGGTACCAGCCAGCACAGTCCGAGCAGGGTGCGTGCAGTAAAGGGGTTTCGGGTCGCCAGCAAGGCCAATGCGGCTTCCGTCCCTTCGTCTTTGGGTGTCATCCTGTGTACCGCCGATTTCCAGACAAGCCAGTTTATAAGTATCAGCATCAGGCAAACACGATAAAGACCAGGGAAGGGGTGGTACGCCGGAACTTTTTTATCCATGCTTCCGGCGGAGCTGCCTGATAGTCACTTCCGTACAGAACTGCCGCTACAGCCTTGACACCTTCAAGCATTCCTGTATTCCAGTCATTTTCCCGAAGGTGCGGCACCATGGTTTCCATTTGTATTCTTTTGCAAATGCATCCGGCAATACTCCTTCCAGACCATACCCGGTCTTGAAGGTGATATCCCGTATATCCCGGGTCAGCAGAATCAGCAGTCCGTTGTCATCTTTCGCCTTGCCGACACCCCACAGGTTGAACAGCGTAACGGCAAATTCATGCGGTTCCTCTTCTCCGATGCTGTTCAAGGCGACAACTGCCACTTCTATGGTCAGGGAGTCCTCCAGTTGTTGCAATATATCGTTGATTTTATTCTTTGTTTCACTGTCCAATATATGGTCAGGGTCGGATACCCAATTGTCCGCATCGTATGTCTTGGGATTAGGTACATCATCGACCGTTCCCCATGCCATCGGGCAGAAACCCACCAGAACGGCTATGCAGATCATAAGTTTTCGTATCATATAGTGCCTCCTTTCTCATGGTTATTCATATCGACCGGTCTGAAAGAACGTCTGCTGTCCTTTTCATCGTATTCTTTCAATTTCTCGCTGTTCATTTCCAACAGGTAAACGACGAATCCGGAAAATCCAAGCAGGCACATCACACTGAAAAATAAGAGCAGAAGCATCCAGCCCCAGCCGATATCGTCAAACATGGGTGAGGCAAACCTCATGCAGATAATATAGGCAAACCCAAATGCCGCAACCAATATTCCCAATGCCATGATGGGAAACAGCAGGATTACTGCCAGTGTTTTCCATATCAGTTTGCAGAATTTGGGGTGACGGCCTATGACAGCATAGCCGGCCAAAGAGCAGACGGTAGCAGATACCAGTGTCATTATCAGACAGATAAATCCAGCCATCAGCCATTCCACAGGAGAAGCGGCGGCGAGCGACCCTCTGCTCTTTGCAAAGATATTGGCAAACAGTCCTTCATTGATGATAAGATGCCCCAGACTGAACAGTACGGTGGTCAGAGCAAATACAATCATGAAAATAAAACCCGCTGCCAGACAGCCTAACGGCTCTTTGGAGTCCTGCTTCCTTCTCCAGATAATCAGTCCGGTTATCAGAATCTGTAGTACAATCAGGATATATCCTTCCATAGGCTCGGTCAATTAAAAATGACGGGGAGAGTAGCGACAAAGGGAATCGCTTTTCCCTTCCATTTTGCCGGGACATACTTTATGCCGTATAGGCAGTCGCAGACCGCTTTTTTCAATAGCGGGTGGGGATCTCCGTATATTTTTACGTTGCTGGCAACGCCGTCGGTTCCGATGGTTATTTCCGCCGTCATTCTTCCTGTAATTCCTTGCTCGACTGCCTCTTCCGGCTTCCTGAGCAATTGTGCCAAGATCATGTTCCATTCGTCCGGCATTCCTGTCTGCGGGTTGATGGGCTTGGCTGGCTGGAAATCAGGACTGAAATAATCCACTTCCTCCATCTCTTCCGGTTCGGTCTGCTTTGTATTGTCCGGTGATTTTTCTGTGCACAACCATTCGATAAGTTCGTTGCATCGCTCGCGGTTGATTATTAACCGCGATGCTTCGCCTTCCGATGGGGCAAATACGGTTATCTCGGCAATTTTCCGTCTCTTTTCGTCCGGCATGTAGAGCAACAGACTATCTCCCTGCAAGGCAACCGTGTAGTGCTTTCCCATCACTCCGGCAGCGTCTGTATCGTCATTTCCCTCTGAATCTTCATCTTCCATAAAGTGTTTCAAGGTCTCTTCCAGGTTGTTCGGGTCGATGCCTTTTCCTTTCAACCACTCTTCAAACGTGATTTTCCCTGTACTATTTTTCAGAATCTTGTCCAAATCTCCTGTTGTGAATGTTGAAGAGGACGGCTCGTACCAGTTTCCATCCCTGTGATAAAGGTAATCCATGCGTCTCAGTTTATCGATAGTTTCTGCGTCTGCGGAAATGGTGAAGCCGTTGCTGTCAACCTTTTCTATGGAAAAAGTCTTGTTGCCCCAAGTCACCTGCACCGGTTTGTCTCCAAAATCCTTTATGGGTACTGTGATGCGGTCGTATTTCTCAGGCATATAGAAAGACAAGGAGATGTGTCCGCCTGCAATTTCCTGATAAGGGACAGTCAACGGTATCTGCAATCCGAACCATATATTCAACATGTCTTTGTTCTTGGCATAGTCGCCGCCCTCAAGCAGATAGATATCTTCATCCGGGTGTATATAGACCGGTTTGCCCTGTTTATCCGCCAGATGAAGCTGCAAATCAGTCTCCAGGTCGAAGAAAAGTTCTTTGCAGAACCCCGTGAAGTTCCCGTTCTCATCCTCGTGATAATACTTTTTCCACAGGCCGGATCCTTGTCGACCACCGAAATATGAAGATACATCTTCGTCTTTGCCCCTTAGCATAAGGTTGAAAAAGATAGGAGAATCCTTGTTCGGTTCTATGAATGCCTTGTCGAAGCACATGAACAGTCTTGACAGGCTCTTTTTAAAGCTCTTGTGTTTGAATTTGTCCGCCCATTTTTCCCAAGGGAGCCTATCTTGTTTGAACTCTTGGCTTTCTGTTAATGAATCAAGTTCGCCGAATGCCGCTCCTGTCTCGACTGATAGAGCACTTCAAGTTGCTTCATGGCCTCTTTTTTCTCTTCTTCTGTCATTTTCGTCTTGTTTTGTGCCCATGCTCCCAGTACGAAACATGCAAGCAGGACGGTTGATAATAATCTTTTCATGGTGAATGGTGATATTGTGTTTTCATTAGAATAATACAGGAATAATGGCAACCGATGCAACGCATTTTCCGTCATATTTTGCCGGCATGAACCGCATGCGGTAGATGCAATCCGTTACAGTTTCGCTCAAAGCCGGATGCGGCGAACTTGTAATTTCCACTTTGCTGACAGCACCATCGGCCTCAATTACCACCGTAGCCATTACCTTGCCCGTAATGTTCTGCCCGGCAACTTCCTGTGGGAGTGTAAGCATCTGCGACAGTTCTGCACTTAATTCACTTTGAGAGCCAGTTTCTAAATTAAGCGGAATGGCAGGCTGGAATCCGTTTTCGGACAAGTCTATTGTCTCCGTATCTTTTTCATATAAATGCCAGTCAATGGCATTGCGCCCCTTGGTCAGTGTCCGGGCATATTCGACACCCATTTTCAAATGTCCCTCCAGATAATCCCTGAAACCTTCAAGCACCCGGTCCTTATCAAGCCGCACTCCGCTGGCCGTTTGTTTTTCAGGAATATCCCACTCGGCACCGGCCCTGTATATTTCAACGGCATCCATTCCGTTCATAAAGACATAACCATAAACTACGTTTTGTCTGTATGCTTTGTTCAATTCTGCTTTGATGGCTTTGTTCATAAGACATATCGAGTCGCAGTCCTGACACAGAATCGCATTTTTGAAACGTTCCGTTATATCCATGGCACTCCTCAGTCCGTCTCCAAAAGCGGCCATAATGGCAGGACTGCTACCCCGGGAAGTAGCATTGCATCAAACTCCTCTCTGTGAGCTTCTCCTATAAACCACTTATATTCCATAATCCAGCCAGCCTGTGCTACTCCCACTGCATACGAAATCATATCATTAGGTGCCAGCAAGGCATTCCGTTCGTCGGGTGTAAGCTTCATGTTGTCTTTCAGCCTGCGGATGCCGTCCGGGGCTGCAGGAGAATCAAATTTTGCAATTGCCGAAGCCAGGGCTTCTGATTGGGTGAGGTCATTGCTTGCTGTGGCGGTATCTATCCACTCTGGAAGAATAAGGGCATCGTCGGCATGCTCTTGACACAGGAAATAAGGTCTGTTGTGATTTGCGATGTCGTAATAGCGTTCTTTCTCTCCATTGAAAAAAGAAAACCATTTATCAGATAAGGTGTAATAGTGCCGGGATATCTCATTTTCAGAAGCGATATGCTTCCTTACCTGTTTCAGCACATCGGAAATTGCGGCATCAATATAATCCAGTTCCGGATAAGGATTTGTTGAGTATGCTCCCATAAGGCTCCGTTGCGGAAGCAGATCCTTTCCATTCCGGTAGTCTCTGCAATGCCCCGCAATTGTTTCCGGAGCGAGGAATAGTCTTTTAGAACGATTTCTTTCCAATGCTTTACGCCAAAGTCATAGCCGGCGTGGATATACGGGGCGTACTCTTTCCTGTAAGTTTTCACCTTGACGGATTTTCGGGCGAGCCTATCATAGGCGGTGATATAGCATAAACTGTACACGATAGGATCCAGTACATCAATTTTGTCTCCCGGTTGTGGGAAATTGTACCTTGGGTGTCGCTTTCTTTTCAATCGCCACATTCCATACCGTATCCTTTGTCACCTTTATATCAGGCTCCTCTTCGGTTATCAGGTCTGTATTCTGAGCTCCGGCTGACAATACCATGCCTGAGAACAATGCTATGAATGCCGTTTTTTTCATAGCAGCTTTTACAGGATAAGACACCTTGATATCATTCCAAAGATGATTGTAGAATTTATATATTGCGAGAATCTGATTATTCAGGATAGAGAATGGAAAAGGGAAGTAGGAAAACACTTGGTTAGCAAAGGTACAGTTCGGCAAACGCAAAATAGTGAAAAGCCATCCTTTCATGGCTATATATCCGACCGATGCCTTTTGCCGGTAGTAAGAGCCGGGATTCGTCAGATAATTTTTCTTCTCCCAATCACAAAGATTGGGGATAAAGCCGGTTTTGACTTTCGGTGGAGGACTCTCACCCCAAGCGTTTTTTATTATAACAATTACGTTTTTCATAATCTTATCCGTTTTTTCTGCGTAAAAATAGCTATATTCTACATATGGGAGTTATGAATGCTGATAAATTTTACGGATTTCTGTTCATCCTGACCAATTATCCGTCAATTATCCAACACACATGGATTCCCTTATTGAAAATTGACATTCGGACTGTTCCGATTTTCGCCATCGGACTTGAATGCCACACTATCTGACAAGAAAGTGTGGAGCCGGTTTACTTATTTGTATTAGAGGTTCTGGTAAAACCCGGAAGCAAATAAATGAAAACAGTACCCCACACCTATATCGCATGTCATTCGCATACGGATACATGTGACAAGTGTTACTGCTCAGCCCTGCTTCCATTTTGAAATTTACCAGATTTCTAATACAAGGTGTTAGCGAAACACATCAACTATATATGTCTGTCGTTTGCACGACTTTACAAAGATAGGCAATGTTTTCGGATAAGCAGCAAGGGGTACTGTTTATTTTGCAAAAATACATGTACCGCTCAAAATTTCCGATATGATTTCTGACCAAAATATCGGAAAACTGTTCACTTTCCTTCTTTATGTGATTTGCCGGCTCCTTTTCTGATACCGGTACGGAAAAGCGACTCCGGAGCTTTTTGGGGGGGACGGTTTGGCGGCGTTTCCGCCGTTAAACCGTCCGGTTTTCGTTTAACGAAAACACAACTTGCTGTCCGCAGGAGCGGACCACGTTTATCCAATAATTATTGTGTATCAGCCATTGTATGGCTGTTTCCCTGTGGTTTGCGGGGCATTTCCATCAGGTATTTGTCGGCGTGCTCTCCCCATAAAACGGATA
>ENA-OQLB01000747-OQLB01000747.1-human-gut-metagenome-genome-assembly--contig:-NODE-747-length-16798-cov-1.752984_pt1 | contig 16798 bp, 24 predicted proteins | sample MGYA00242656_ERZ504813 | MGnify/ENA primary metagenome ERZ504813 (study PRJEB26092, sample SAMD00036388) | human gut metagenome | host: Homo sapiens | study: EMG produced TPA metagenomics assembly of... | reverse complement strand
TCGAGACCCTCGGAAAGTCAAACCTCAGGCGTCAGTAAGTTTTCTATACAGGGTAGCATAACCATTCATCATTATATAGGATTATAGACAGATGTACAATCCATCTGTCTGTTTGCCGTGCAAAAAACAGATAACAAAATGAAAAAAGCAAAATACAAGTGAGATTTTACCTACTTGCATTCTGCTTTTTTAATTTTTTAAATTAACTTAATGACATTGGGTAAGCTACCCCTTTTTCATCGTAGAGATACATACCTTCTGCACGTTCTGCGATAAAATCATATCTTGCATAGGTTTCTACCATATATTTTTTTACAATGTCCTTTAATTCTTCTGCTGTGAGTCCTGTGTCTTTGAGTTTCATAAGAATCTCCTCGCTTTCCTTCTTTTGATCATATACTACTTCATGCTATTCGTTCCGGACTTCGAATAAAAATGTGTAAAAGAATGTGCCTTTTGTTTAGCAGGAAATCCCTTCGGAATTTACCGCTAAACAAAAAGACGCCATGTACTAACTGTACATGACGTCCTTGTCGTTTACAAGACACAGTATAGACCACAGTCTACGGTTTTGTCAACAACAATTATGTCAAAAAATTATCTTTCATTTTGTCTTTTGCTTGTTCAATCTGCTGTATTTGTTCCTCATCCATGCTTTCCTGAAGATTTTCTTTCTTCTGGCGATAAATTGTCGCAGAAAAATCCATAATGTATCCAATCAGGATCAGATTGCCAATTGCACGCCCTGCACGAACCGGTATCATGGCAACAAACGCTGCAACTATGTTCTGCAGGAACATAAAAAGGAACAACGTATAAAATCCCCAATGCGATCGAACTCTCCAGACAGATGATCCCCCTGTAGTTAAATGGCTTCTCATGGTAATCCCACCAGATCTCACCGAAAATGCGCTTCATCACAAGTGCCGTCAGAAATTCCAACGTCGTTGCAAGAAACGATCCCAGGAAAAACAGCAGTATACTATTGTCGCTATACGGACGTAATATAAAAAACACCGTAAGAGCACCAAACCCGTAGATCGGGCAAAACGGACCTTTTGCAAATCCCCTGTTCGTAATCTTATGATTACAAAATGACATATAGATGGATTCCACCAGCCATCCCATTATGCTGTAAGTCAGAAACCACATCACAACCTCATATCCATCTATTCCAAATATTATCCTATTCCACCACATAAAATTTTCCTGTAAAATGGAGGTTATGAATCATAAACCCTCCATTATTGTTCTGCACATATTAGTTATATTTACGTTTTCTAGCAGCTTCAGATTTCTTTTTACGTCTAACGCTTGGTTTTTCGTAATGTTCTCTTTTACGAATCTCCTGCTGAATTCCTGCTTTTGCACAGTTTCTTTTGAATCTGCGTAAAGCACTATCTAACGTTTCGTTTTCTTTAACGATTACATTTGACATAGTCTCACACCTAACCTCCCTCCAGCTGGTATTGTGCATCATACGACTGTTCGGGTATATTTATTGCACTACATTAGATTATATCATATTTTTCATCTCAGTCAAGAATTTTTTGAAAAATAGGAAAAATATGCATAAATCTGTCATTTTCCGGCATTATTTTATCTGTTCTGCCAGTACCTCTTTGACTTTTGCAAGGGCATCCGGGATTCCAGCCGGGTTCTTTCCGCCAGCCTGTGCCATGTTCGGACGTCCACCGCCGCCACCACCTACACAGGAAGCGATTGCTTGATCAGGTTGCCTGCGTGAGCACCCTTCTTCATTGCTTCATCTGTTGCTGTAGCCATCAGGCTTACCTTGCCGTTCGCGCTGGATGCGATCACGACCACGCCTTCTCCGATCTTCTCCTTGAGCTGGTCTCCAAGGTCACGCAGTCCGTTCATGTCCATATCTTCTACGCTGACAGCAATCACTTTTACGCCGGCTACTTCTTCTACCTGATCCATCACATCACCCATGGCATCTTTTGCGAGCTTGCTCTTCAGGCTTTCTACTTCACTGTGAAGTTCTTTGTTCTCAGCCTGAAGGTGTGCGATCTTCTCAGATACAGTATCCGGAGTTGCTTTCAGGAGCCTAGCTGCTTCATGAAGCAACTGTTCCAGTTCTCCATAATAATCCATCAGTCCTTTGGATGTAAGTGCTTCGATACGGCGTACCCCTGCTGCCACACCACTTTCAGACAGGATCTTGAATGCTCCGATCTCGCTTGTATTGGCAACATGTGTACCACCGCAGAACTCAATAGAGTAATCTCCCATATTTACAACACGGACGATGTCGCCGTATTTCTCACCGAACAGAGCCTGTGCTCCGGTCTTTCTTGCTTCTTCGATCGGCATGTTCTTAATGACAACCGGCAGAGATCTGGAAATGCTTTCATTTACCATATCTTCTACTTTCTGCAGTTCTTCCGGTGTCATTGCAGAGAAATGAGAGAAGTCGAAACGAAGTCTCTTGTCGTCTACATAAGATCCGGACTGTTCTACATGTGTACCAAGTACGGTACGGAGTGCTTTCTGAAGCAGATGGGTCGCACTGTGGTTTCTTGCACAAAGCACACGTCTCTGCGAATCAACGGTCAGAGTAACCTGATCTCCAACCTTCATCATACCCTTTGCCATATAACCGATATGACCGATCTTGCCACCAAGCATCTTCTTCACATCTTCCACAACAAATTCACCGTCACCGCATTTGATCACACCGTGGTCGGCTTCCTGTCCACCGCTTGTTGCATAGAATGGAGTCTCATCTACAAAGATGGTTCCTCTCTCACCGTCAGAAAGAGCGTCTACGATCTCATCTTCTGTGGTAAGTACCGTAATCTTCGATTCATATTTCAGATGCTCGTATCCGACAAACTTAGAAGTTACAGACGGATCGATGGATTCGTATACGGTTGCATCTGCTCCCATGTAGTTCGTTGCCTTACGTGCTTTTCTTGCAGTCTGACGCTGAACTTCCATTGCGGCTTTAAATCCCTCTTCATCAATATCTATACCTTCTTCTTCCAGGATCTCTTTGGTAAGATCGATCGGGAATCCATAGGTATCATATAATTTGAACGCATCTTCTCCGGACAGAGTCTTTGTTCCTTCTTCTGCCATCTTTTCTTTCATCTCATTCAGAATGACAAGCCCCTGGTCGATGGTCTTCTCAAACTGCTCTTCTTCCTTGCGGATGACATTCATGATAAAGTCTTTCTTTTCTTCCAGCTCCGGATATCCGTCTTTAGAGCCTTCGATCACAGTTGCAGCAAGATCTGTAAGGAATCCCGGTGCAACGTTCAGAAGTCTTCCGTGACGGCATGCACGGCGGAGAAGACGGCGAAGAACATATCCTCTTCCTTCATTAGACGGCATAATACCATCAGAGATCATGAAAGATACAGAACGCACATGGTCTGTGATTACACGCAGAGATACGTCTGTGCTTTCATTATCTCCATAAGATACTCCTGCGATCTCACATACCTGGTCACGCAGTCTTTTAAAGTATCAATATCGAACATAGAATCTACATCCTGTACGATACATGCAAGTCTCTCAAGTCCCATACCGGTATCAATATTCTTCTGCTTCAGTTCGCTGTAGTTTCCATGTCCATCATTGTCGAACTGTGAAAATACGTTGTTCCAGATCTCCATATAACGGTCACATTCGCAGCCTACTGTACATCCCGGTTTACCGCATCCGTATTTTTCTCCACGGTCATAGTAAATCTCTGAACACGGACCGCACGGACCTGATCCATGCTCCCAGAAGTTGTCTTCTTTTCCGAAACGGAAAATTCTCTCCGGTGCAATACCAATCTCTTCGTTCCAGATCTTCCATGCCTCATCATCGTCTTCATATACGGACGGGTACAGACGATCCGGATCCAGTCCAACCACTTCTGTCAGGAATTCCCATGACCAGTGGATCGCTTCTGTCTTAAAGTAATCACCGAATGAGAAATTACCAAGCATTTCAAAGAAGTACCGTGACGTGCAGTCTTTCCTACGTTCTCGATATCTCCTGTACGGATACATTTCTGACAGGTTGTCACACGGCGTCTCGGTGGGATCTCCTGTCCTGTAAAATATGGTTTCAGCGGAGCCATTCCTGAATTGATCAGCAGAAGGCTGTTATCATTGTGCGGCACCAGCGAAAAGCTTTTTCATTTTTAAATGACCTTTGCTCTACAAAAAGTCAAGAAACTGCGTCTAAGTTCGTTAACTCCGTAAGCTTTCATCTTTATCCTCCTCGCTTCTATCAGCTAAATTCTAATTATAAAGAGATTTTGATGGCTTGTCAATATAATGAAATTTAAAAAGGAACCGCATTTTCTGCGATTCCTTCTTTTTTCCATTCTACTTAGTCTCTGAATTCTTTGCGTCTTTTCTTTCGCGAAGCTTCTTGCCTGCAAAACCCCTCCGACTGCAAACACTCCGATAAAGAGCATCTTCAATACCGTAGAGATCAGTGTTGAAAAAAATGCCATCTTGTCATGCCTCCCATGCTATCATTTTCTTTTCTCCTTGATTTATGCATATTATAGCATATACAAAAAAATTTTCCAAAACTTTTTTAGCATTTTCACATACAATTTCGACCTTTTGTATCTGCCTTGCAGTTCCTACTCCACCATGCCAAAAAAATTTCTGCGCATAGTGTACGGACTGCATGGCATCTTTTCCATAGAAATCTGCCCCGATCATATCCGCGTAATCCTGGTTCAGAACAGCCCCGCCTACCATGACTTTGCAGTCCGGTTTTTTCTCTCTTAAGAGTTTGATCGTCTCTTCCATGCTGACTACAGTTGTGGTCATCAGCGCACTTAAGCCTACCAAAGTGACATTCTCCTCAACTGCTTTTTCTACGATTGCCTCCGGCGGCACATCCTTTCCGAGATCGATCACATCAAAACCATAATTTTCAAGAAGAACTTTCACTATATTCTTTCCGATATCATGGATATCACCTTTTACGGTAGCAAGGATGATCTTCTCCTTCTTTTCTTCTTCCTGTCCGGATGAAGCAAGCACATCCTTGATAACTGCAAAGGCAATCTTCGCAGCATCCGCACTCATCAGAAGCTGCGGAAGGAAGACGGTTCCCTTTTCAAAACCTTCACCGACTACATTGAGTGCCGGGATCAGTTCCTCCTGGATGATATCCAGCGGTTCCCTCGTACCGATCAGGTCACGGGTGATATGATGTGCCTCTTCTTTCAGCCCTCTCTCGATCGCATATTTGAGTGTCATCTCAACGCCTGCAGCTTTTGGTGCATTTCCGGCTGCTGCAGCTGCCTGCGATGCCTGGACTGTCACCGTCTCTGTGGTTCCCGCATAAGTACTGATATAATTCGTACAATTTTCATCAAAGTCCATCAGTGCATTATAAGAACGATAAGCTTTCATCATATCTTCTGAGGATGGATTGATGATTCCTGCCGTCAGTCCGTTCTGCATTGCCATCGCATAGAAATAGCTGTTGACAATCGGGCGCTTGGAAGTCCAAAAGAAATATTCGATACTCCAAGAACGGTTCTGACCCCGAATTCTTCCCGTACTCTCTTCAATGCTTCCAAGGTAACCTTTGCCCCGTCCTTTTCCGAACTGATGGTCATGGTCAGCACATCGATCACGATATCTTTCTTGTCGATTCCGTATTTGGCTGCTTCGTTGATGATCTTACCTGCAACACGCACACGGCCTTCTGCATCCTTCGGAATCCCCTCTTCATCAATGGTCAGTCCGACAACCACACCGCCATATTTCCGGATCAGAGGAAAGACTTCGTCCATAGAACCTGCTTTCCGTTTACAGAGTTGATCATCGGCTTTCCATTGTAGATACGCATTGCACGTTCCATAGCCTTTCCATCTACTGTGTCAATCTGAAGCGGAAGACTGGTCACGCTCTGCAGTTCTTTTACAACTTTTTCCATCATGGCAACTTCGTCAATATCCGGAAGTCCTACATTGACATCCAGAATGTGCGCGCCCTTATCCTGCTGCGTGATCGCTTCTTTCAAAATGTAGTCCATATCTTCATTTTTCAGTGCTTCTTTGAATTTTTTTCTTTCCAGTCGGGTTGATTCTTTCCCCGATGATACGCGGCATATCATCCAGGATCACAGCCTGTCCATAAGAAGATACGATCGTATCATGCTTTTTCTCGATCTCGCGCAGCGAAGATCTTTGCATTCTTCCACCAGCTTTTTAATATGCTCCGGTGTCGTTCCGCAGCATCCGCCAATCACACAGGCTCCTTCTTTTACAACCTCCTGCATGATCCGGGCAAACTCATCCGGCTCTACATCGTAATACGTTTCCCCGTTCTTCTGCTTCGGAAGTCCGGCATTTGGCTTCACAATGATCGGAAGGGAGGTATATCTTCTTAAATCGTTTAGGATTGGAAGCATCTGTTTCGGCCCAAGTCCACAGTTCAGCCCCAGTGCATCTACGCGGAGTCCTTCCAGCATTGCCACAACAGAAGGGACATCCCCACCTGTCAGAAGCTTCCTCTTTCATCAAAGATCATGGTTACAAATACCGGAAGAGAAGAATTTTCTTTTGCTGCAAGAATGGCTGCCTTTACTTCATAGGTGTCACTCATGGTCTCGATATGGATCAGTCTGCACCGTACTTTTCTCCATAGCGGACGGCTTCTGCAAATGCTTCATAAGCATCATCAAAATCCAGATCTCCCATTGGTTTTAATAGCTTTCCGGTCGGTCCCATATCCAGTGCCACATAAGTCTCTTTTCCAATCTGCTCCCCTGCTCTTTTTGCATTTGCAATCCCTGCACGGATCACTTCTTCAACCGTATATCTGTCATCATGAAATTTGCAGACATTAGCGCCAAAGGTATTTGCAAGAACCACATCACTTCCTGCTTCATAATATCTGCGGTGAATCGCTTCCACCTTTTCCGGATGTTCGATGTTCCAGGTCTCCGGAAGTTCTCCCGGTGCAAGTCCTTCTGCCTGCAGAAGAGTTCCCATTCCTCCATCTAAAAATAAAAGTTCTTTTCCCAAACGTTCTCTGATATTCATACCCTACGCTCCTTAATTTCTTCTGTAAATGCAGTCCTTCTTCTCACACGCTTCGCAGCCTTTGATGTGACATTTTTCCTGCGTATCACTGATCCCAATGATTGCAGTCACCGATTTTGTCGGTGTGAGCATATAGCTGTCTGTCATGGTAAGTCCGATCTTCTTTGCCGTATCCAGCATCCGTAGGATATCGTCCTGATGATGGATATCAAAATCACCGTATCCCGGACTGAATCTCGGTCTGAGCCATTTATTCTGTGCTTTTAACTCTTCTCCGATCGAAAGCTGCAGATCGTCACAGTACTCCTCCAGATATGCAGCTGCGCATGCCTGCAATACAACAGATTTCGCCATATCTGTCAGTGAATAACGTTTCATCAGCATATCGACACCGGTACCGAGTGTTGCGCCAAATATAACTGCCTCTTTGCAGCCTCTGAGATTCTTTCCGAGACTTCTGCTTTTAATATTCATTTTTCCGATCGTCACCTGGTCTTCTCCTGTAACTTTACAGTCAAAAATGCGATAGACGGATTTTGCCTGCGTGGTCTGATCGAGCTCCACGAAGGAAACATCGATCAGCGTAAGCGTCTGTTCATCTACCGCATGTCTTCCATATCCCAGATAACGAATTGCTTCTTTCGTTCTGGCATCTGTCATCTTTCTTACGTTCCTTTATTTTACGATTTCTGAAAGGTTCTGCATGATCGCAGCAGCCACTTCCGGTTTGTTCATCGAATATACGTGGATATTGCGGACTCCATTTGCGATCAGGTCAATGATCTGATCAGTCGCATATGCAATTCCCGCCTGCTTCATCGCTGCCGGATCATCTCCGAAATAATCGACGATCGCACGGAATCTCTGCGGAACAGCAGTTCCTGAAAGGGCACAGCTTCTTGCGAGCTGCTTTTTCGTTGTGATCGGCATGATTCCCGGAAGCACCGGTATCATGATTCCCTGTTCACGGATACGATACAGAAAATTATAGAAAATATCATTATTGAAAAACATCTGTGTGGTAATAAAATCCACTCCACTGTCTACCTTTTCTTTGAGATAACGGATATCATCTTTCTTGTGTTCCATCTCTACATGTCCTTCCGGATAGCATGCAGCTCCGATGCAGAAGTCTCCCATTTTTTTGATGTCTTCGATCAGTTCACAAGCATGAGAATACTGTCCCGGAAGTGGAAACTGTCCATCCTGCGGGATATCTCCTCTGAGTGCAAGGATATTCTCAATCCCTTCTTTCTGAAGCTGTCTGATGACCTTATGTACCTCTTCCTTTGTTGAAGACACACAAGTCAGATGTGCAAGTGCCGGAATCTTCAGGTCATTCTTGATATGACTTGCAATTTTAACCGTATTCTTACTGGTTCCACCACCGGCTCCATAGGTAACACTGATAAATGACGGGTTAAGCTCTGCGATTCCATCCGTTGCTTTTAACACGGATTCAAAGCCCGCATCCGTCTTCGGCGGAAAACACTTCAAAGGAAATATGTACTCCGTCTGCTTTAATTTTGTCTATAATCCTCATAATGAATGTTTCTCCTCTGTAAAATTTTCTTTTCATGATACCATATTTTCCGGCAAATTACCAGAATGCATTTTACATATTTTCGTAAAGTTCTTCGTAAAGTTTGGCTGAATTCTTCCATGAAAAGTCTTTTTCCATACCACGCTCTACGATCTTGTTCCAGTCACGCTTCCTGTCATAGTAAATCTGTTCTGCATATCTTACGGTTGCAAGCATCTCATGCGCATTGTAATTGGTGAAGCTGAATCCGGTTCCGGTCTTCTCGTATTCGTTGTAAGCTTCTACAGTATCTTTGAGTCCGCCTGTCTCTCTTACGATCGGCACCGTACCATATCTCAGACTCATCAGCTGGCTCAGTCCACATGGTTCAAATAATGACGGCATCAAGAATGCATCACAGGATGCATAGATCTTGTGAGACATCGGCTCTGAATAATAGATCTGTGCAGATACCTTATCCGGATACTTCCATGCGAAATGACGGAACATGTTCTCGTATCTCTCATCTCCGGTACCGAGTACGACGATCTGAACCGCATCCTGGCAAAGTTCATCCATCACACAGTCGATCAGGTCAAACCCCTTCTGGTCGGTCAGTCTGGATACGATACCGATCATCATACGGTGCGGATCTCTCTCCAGTCCGAGTTCTTCCTGCAGCGCCATTTTATTTTTCACTTTCTCCTTGCGGAAGTTTTCGACAGAGTAAGTTCTTGCAATGTTGGTATCTGTTGCCGGATTAAAATCACCGTAATCAATACCATTGACAATTCCTGACAGGCAGTTTGATCTTGCCTGCATCAGTCCTTCCAGCTTCTCCCCGTAAAACGGTGTCTTGATCTCTTCCGCGTAACTGCTACTTACCGTTGTCACACGGTCAGCGTAGACAATTCCGCCTTTCAGATAGTTGGCATCGTCATATGCTTCCAGCTTATCCGGTGAGAAATAGTATGCCGGAAGTCCGGTGATATCCATAACCGTCTTCTTATCCCAGATACCCTGGAATTTGAGGTTATGTATGGTGATCACAGTCTTGATTCCACGGAAAAACTCATTGTTATAGCGGAAATTATCCAGATAAATCGGAACAAGCCCGGTCTGCCAGTCATGACAGTGAATGATATCCGGTCTGAAATCCAGAAGTGGCAGTGCACTTAAGGCTGCTTTTGAAAAGAATGCAAACTTCTCAATATCGTATGCAATATCACCATATGGCTGCGAACCATTAAAATAATATTCATTGTCTATGAAATAAAAAGTGATTCCTTCGTACTGAAGTTCAAGAAGCCCTACATACTGCTGTCTCCAGTTCAGATCCATATAGAAATGAAGTCTGTAAGAAAGTTTATCTTTCCATTCGTCTTTCATGCACATATACTTTGGAAGCATAACACGTACATCGTATTTGTTCTTATCAAAATATTTGTAGTGATCCCACTACATCGGCTAATCCTCCTGTTTTGATAAACGGAACTGATTCAGATGACACAAATAATACTTTTTTCATTTAACACCCTCCTTACTCTCGCGGCTTATTTATAATTATACCGCAATTTCATCCGTTTGAAAAGAATTATCTGCGCTTTGATTTCAGTCTGATCGTGTCTGCGACCAGAGCAATAAATTCAGAATTGGTCGGTTTTCCTTTCCCGTTACTTACTGTGTAACCGAAAAGAGCTTCTAAGGTATCCAGCTTTCCCCTGCTCCATGCAACCTCGATCGCATGGCGGATCGCCCGTTCAACACGGCTCGATGTGGTCTGGTTCTTTTTCGCGACTGTCGGATACAGGATCTTTGTGATCGCATTTAAAACTTCCATATCGTCAACCGCCATCAGAATAGAATCCCTCAAATAATGATACCCTTTTATATGTGCCGGGATTCCGATTTCATGGAGCAGTTCTGTCACCTGTGTTTCCAGGTCCTCCTCAGAAGGTTCCGCATATACGGTATAATCTGTGTAAGGCGCTACACTCTTTTCCGCATGTCCGGAGCTTTTGATCCGCTGAAGGATTGTTTCATTGCGAAATGGTTTCAGGATGTAGTAGGCTGCTCCTTTTTCGAAGGCATCTTCCGTGATCCTCTCCTGTCCAATCGCAGTTACAATAATAAAATTCGGCTGTTTCTTTACTGTTTTATCTGCGCCTATCATTTCCATCACACTGATTCCATCCATTTTCGGCATAATTAGGTCAAGAAGTACAACGTCAGGCTGTTTATCTCTTATAATGTGATAAATATCTTCTCCGTTCCTGGCTTTTCCCACCAGTTGAGATCTTTATCACTTTCTACAATTTCTCCTAGTAAATTCTAACATTCTTTCGTTATCGTCAGCAATCGCTTACATTCAGTTTTTCCCATAAAGCCTTTCCCCTCCTTAAAGTGACAATTTGCACTGGAATGGAACCTATTATAACCTTCTGTATTCTGCGAATACAAGCAAATGGTGTCGCAGAAATCTGACAAAGTTCGCATATTTCAATCTTTTTTCAGATTTTCCAGCATGTTTTCGATAAATATTCCGTATCCTTTTGTCGCATCCTGTACGAAAACATGTGTTACTGCGCCTATAATCTTTCCATTCTGCATAATGGGGCTTCCACTCATTCCCTGCACAATCCCACCGGTCAGTTTAAGTAACCGTTTGTCAGTAACCTGAATTTCAATCCCCTTATTCACCTCCCTGGCATCCAGGTCAACTTTTGTGATTCTGACTGTATAATCTTCTGTCTTTCCGCTTACCGCACAGCGGATATACGCCTTTCCGACCTGAATTTCTTCCTTTGCCACAGCCGGATAAGCTTCTTTGCTGTCAAATATTCTCTCAATCCTGTCTAATTTCCCATAAATCCCTGTCTCTGTGTTTGTAGTAATCGAACCTAAAATATTGTAATGATTGTAGACAATGATCCCTTCCATCCCTCCGGGATTTCCGTTCTCACCTTTTTTAATATTCTGAATGCTGGTATCATATAATCTTCCCGTTGACATTTCGATCAGTTTGCCGGTATCTACATCATGTATTCCATGTCCCAACGCACCGTATTCACTATCTGCATTCAGAAAGTGATTGTGCCGAGTCCCTGCGCGTTATCACGCACCCAGATTCCAAGTTTATATGCCCCGCCTTCATCTTTTGTCGGATGAAGTTGTACATCAATATACACTTTTTTTCGACGAATGTGTAAGACAACGGACTTATTCGATAATTTTTTAACCCGTTCGATAAGCTCAGATTTATTATAAATACTGTCAGAATCAACTCCGACAATATAATCTCCCTCCTTCACCAGATGCTTCGCCGGATTCACACCGATCCCATCTTTTCCCTTAATTTCCTGCGTCCCCAGCACCATCACGCCATCCGTCTCCATATAGATCCCAACCGGCATCCCTCCCGGAATCAGAAGGTTTCCCGAAAGTTCACTGACCGAAGCCTCCCTCTCCGCTTTCTCAGCCCGCCATTCCCTGTAGCAATAGCCGCCTCCTATAACCACGATTACCGCTAATAACACACTTAACATTTTCCGATAACTTCTAACCGACATTGCACACCCCTTTTCCTCCCTAAAATTCCGCAAAAAATAAGACAGGATTTTTTCTCCTGCCTCTAGTATGTGCTCAATCTTATTTTTTCAAACCGGATGCCAGAATTTTCATCTCCCGTGCGTTTTTCAGCACCGCATCCGTAATCTTTGCGCCTCCAAGGATCCTTCCCAGCTCCTGCACAGATTCTTCCCCGTCAAGCTGCCGGATCTTGGTCTTTGTCATCTGATCTTCCACCCGTTTTTCAATCAGGTAATGAGTATCTGCCATTGCAGCGATCTGTGCCAGATGCGTAATGCAGATCACCTGATGTTTCCTGCCGATCAGGCACATCTTCTCGGAAACCTTCTGTGCGGTACGACCGCTGATCCCCACATCGATCTCATCAAAGATCAGTGTCTCGATCTCATCTTTATCCGCCATGACTGCTTGATCGCAAGCATGATGCGGGAAAGTTCACCGCCGGATGCCACAGTTGCAAGCGGTCTTGTCGGTTCACCCGGATTCATGGAGATCATAAATTCCACCTCATCCGTTCCTTCTACTGTGTACCCGGAGGTTTTTGAAAACCGAATTTCAAAGCAGACATCCAGGAAATTCAGATCCTGAAGTCCTTCTGCGATCTTTGCCTGCAAAAGCTTTGCCTCTTTTTTACGGATCTTCGACAGACCCTCGCATTCTTTTTGCAGACGTTCCTCTGATTTTTTCAGTTTTCCCTTTAATTCATTTAAATATTCATCATAATTTTTTAAAATCAGGAGGCGCTCCTCGTCATCCGCCTTATGCTGCAGAATTGCCTCTGCCGAATCTCCGTATTTGACCTTCAGATGATTGATCTGGTTCAGCCGGCTCTCCGTCTCATAGAACTGTTCCGGTTCAAAGGAAAGACTGTCCAGATAACAGCGAAGCTCGCGCCCGGAATCCCCGATCAGATTCTCCACTTCGACCAGCTGTTCATACAGTTCTCCCGATTTGTCATCATGTTCTGCCGCCACAGCCGCCGCACGTACTGCCCGTCCGATCGCTTCTGCCGCACTTATACCGCCTTCTCCTGCTGTATACAGATACGCCTCTTCCAGATTCTCTGCGATTCTTTTTCCCTGCATCATCCGCCGGTAATCTTCTTCTACCGACTGGCATTCTGCGCAGTGATTCCTGCATTTTCAATCTCATCAATCTCAAATTCAAGAAAAGAAATCTCTTTGGCTCTCTCAGCCTCGTCTTTATCGGCTTCCTTAAGTTCTTTTTCCAGCCGACGGTATTCCCTGTATGAATCCGCCACTTTTTTCTTCCATTCTCCGGCTTCTTTTGCAAATGCATCCAGAATTGCCAGATGATTTTTTATATAACAGTGACTGATGCTCATGCTGCCCGTGAATATCGATCAGAACCTGGGCTGCTTCCTTTAGCCGCCCCAGTGTCACAGTCTCTCCATTGATCCGGCTCACACTTCGGTTTCCGTTAAACCGTCTGGTGATAATGATCTGCCCTCCGTCCGGCGAAAGATCCATCTCTTCCAGCTTCCGTACCGTTTCCGGATTTTCCACATAAAAGGTCAGTTCTACAAGTCCCTTATCGGCTCCCTTACGAAGCATATCTGCTGAATATCTTCCGCCCAGGGCAAGACTGACACTCCCCAGGATAATTGATTTTCCGGCACCGGTTTCCCCGGTCAGGATATTGAGTCCACCAGAGAAATCCACTTCCGCCTCATCGATTAGCGCCAGATTTTTTACATGCAAATTTTGTAACATTCTTTCTCCTGTCTATTGTTCCAGTAGTTTCTTGATCTTTTCCATCAGTAGAATCGTATCATCCACGGTCCGCACAGCGCACATGATCGTATCATCCCGCAATACAGCCAACGATCTCATTCCAGTTCATCGCATCCAGTGCCGCAGCCACCGCCATCGCCATACCGGATACCGTTTTCAGTACCAGAATATTCTGAGCCATATCCATAGAGCTGAATCCATCCCGCAAAATGCGCACATATTTTTCAGTCATTCCGTTCTGTGTACTCTGGAGTACCGCATATTTCTGCCTGCCGTTTTCTGCCGGTGAACCTTGGTGAGCTTTAAGTCGCGGATGTCTCTGGATACCGTTGCCTGCGTCACTTTAAATCCCGCTTCATTCAGATACTCGGCAAGCTCATCCTGTGTCTCAATCTGATATTTGTTGATCAATTCTACAATTTTGGCATGTCGGTTTACTTTCATCTTCTAGTTTCCTTTCATCTTTTCACGTAATGTTTCCAGAAAGCTCACTTTGCTGAGTTTTACGATTTTTGCTGTCTCCCACGCCTTTTTGATCCGGATCCGGTCACCGGTATGAAGCGGGACTTCATCCGCACCATCATATGCAATCACTGCTTCCTCGATCTGATTTTCCCGTTTTGCACCAATCTCGATCACGATCTCATCTTGTCCGCGAAAACAATACTGCGGGAATTGAGTGCATGCGAGCAGATCGGTGTCACAACAATCAATGACGCTGTCGGCTCCACAATCGGTCCTCCTGCAGACAGATTGTACGCAGTAGAACCCGTCGGTGTGGACACGATCAGTCCGTCCGCATCATAGGAGTTCAAAAACTCTCCGTTAACATAGAGATTAAAATGAACGATCTTCATGCTGCCGGATCTCGTCATGACAATATCATTGAGTGCCACATCTCTTACATTGCGATATGCAGCGGATCCATACAGCATCATCCGCTCTTCAATCGTATAATTGCCCTCTACGAGCTGTTTACAGCCTCTTCTACATTCTGCACCTCTACCTCGGTCAGATAGCCAAGGGTGCCCATATTGATTCCAAGCATCGGAAGATCCCGCCCGAACAGACGTCTGGATGCCTGGATAAAGGTTCCGTCTCCGCCTACCGTCAACACACAATCAATATCCTTGGAATCTTGATCTTTGAAAATTTCCTTCTTCCGGCTGCTCTTCCAGATAACATTTCTTCCCGTAGGATTCAATGCATTTTTGATTTTCACGGTGATCTTCCGATTTGCATCCTTCATATCATTCGTGATAATGTAAAACTTTTCCATGTCTTTTTATTTCTTCTCCTCAGCCGGATCCTTTTTTGCAAGTGTGTCAAAAGCAGCATCGACAGTCCCCCGAATGTCTACGCTCTCCACAATCCTTGCCTCTTCCTCCGGCCTTTTTTTCAGATGTACCAGATACTCGATATTCCCTTCCGGTCCTTTGATCGGTGAAAATTCAAGTGCTGCTACTTCAAAGCCGATCGATACTGCATAATCGGTTACTTTTTCGATGACCTCGATATGGGTACTCTTTTCCCTTACCACACCTTTTTTTCCCAACCTTCTCACGTCCGGCTTCAAACTGTGGCTTGATCAACGCAACGATCTCTCCGTTCTCTTTCAGGTAATTGCGGATTGGGAGAAGTACCTTCGTCAGCGAAATAAAAGAAACATCAATCGATGAAAAATCAATCGGTTCTCCCAGATCTTCCGGCTGTACATAACGGATGTTGGTCTTTTCCATGCAGACCACTCTTTCATCCTGACGTAATTTCCAGTCCAGCTGACCATGTCCCACATCGATGGCAAACACCTTGACTGCTCCATTTTGCAGCATGCAGTCTGTAAATCCTCCTGTCGAAGATCCCACATCGGTACATACCTTTCCTTCCATGGATACATCAAAATTCTTCATCGCCTTTTCCAGCTTAAGTCCTCCGCGGCTGACATACGGAAGTGCATGTCCACGGACTTCGATCTGAACCTCTTCCGAAAAGGAAGTTCCCGCTTTATCCTCTCTCTGCCCGTCCACGAATACATTGCCGGACATGATAATCGCTTTTGCCTTTTCTCTAGAGGATGCCAGATTTCTCTTTACAAGTAATACATCCAACCGTTCTTTCATTCTCTATCAATCCCTCCTGCTCTCTTCTGCTATATATGCAGTGATAATCCTGGCCACGCAGGATTCAATATCCAACATCACCTCACTGCGAAGTAGGTCTACACTTCCGTGTTCGATATAGTCATCCGGCAGTGCCAGATTCAGAACCTCTGCGTCTGTCTCAAGACCTGCCAGATAAGCAGTCACAAATTCTCCGAATCCGCCTCTGCGGATATTCTCTTCCAGTGTCACGATCAGCCGGTGTTCCACCGTCAGTTTCCGGAGCATCTCCTCATCCACCGGCTTTACAAACCGGGCATTGATCAGGGTACAGTTATATCCAATCTCTTTCAAATGCTTCCGAACCTGAACTGCCTGCTCAAACATATGTCCGACACTGATGATCGCAATATCCTCTTCTTCATAGACCGGCTCACTCTTTCCATACTCAATCGGTGCTCTGTATTCACGGAATCCGTCAAATGCGCTGCCTCTTGGATAGCGCACTGCTGCCGGTGCTCCAAGTCTCACCGCAAACCGCACCATGTCCGCCAGTTCCCATTTATTTTTCGGAGAAAGGACGGTCATATTCGGAATCATTGACAAATAAGAAAGATCAAAGATCCCCTGATGGGTCTCCCCGTCGCTTCCCACAAGACCGGCCCGGTCGATGGCAAACAGGACCGGAAGATCCTGAATACAGACGTCGTGAAGCACCTGGTCATAGCCACGCTGTAAAAAGGAAGAATACACCGCAACTACAGGCTTCAATCCCCGCTGCCGCCCATGCCTGCCG
>ENA-OQLB01000746-OQLB01000746.1-human-gut-metagenome-genome-assembly--contig:-NODE-746-length-16804-cov-2.348204_pt1 | contig 16804 bp, 27 predicted proteins | sample MGYA00242656_ERZ504813 | MGnify/ENA primary metagenome ERZ504813 (study PRJEB26092, sample SAMD00036388) | human gut metagenome | host: Homo sapiens | study: EMG produced TPA metagenomics assembly of... | reverse complement strand
CTTTATGTTTCTTGCTTTTTCTCTTTTTTATATCTTTCTTTTTATTTTGCTTTTCTTTATTGTTGTGATGTACTTCTTCTTTTCTTCTAGCTGTTGTTGTGATCTTGTGAAGTTGATGGTTTGGATTTCTGTTGTTTCAGAGGATTGAACTTGATCAACCTCTCGGTTTTCTCCTTGTGATTCTTGAATTGTGACAGTCGCCTGTTCACTTGCATGAACTGGCACTGCTACACTCATCATCATAGCTACTAATAATAAAGATGCTGCTTTTCTTCTCATAATTTCCTCCTGATCTTTAATTTGATTCTGTTGTTGTTGTATCACTATTTAGATTGCGAACACGCTCTATTGCCTGCTCTGCTTTTTGATTTAGCTCATCATATGTATCATAATCCTCACATTTCTTTAAAGCTTCTTGTAATTTTGTAATAATATCTTCTGCTGTATCATCATATGTATCCATGACATCTAATCTGGATATATATGATTTAACTAACTTGATATTTTGCTGTTGTTCATATACCTGTCGTTTTTGGACAGCTTCTTTTTCAGCTTTTTCATTTCCGCAATTCGCTGCTGTTTCTTTTTGTGTTACATATGTTTCCATCGCATCTTTCCATTTCTTCTGTTCTTCTAAAAGATTATCATAATGATCTTCAATCCGTTGTCGGAACTTTGCTTTTTGTGTAGAATCATCTACTTTTTCAATAGCTGTACATACCTTCTGATACTTATCATCAAGTAGATAGGCACTCTCCCCGTCTGTGATTGTAAAAGCTTCAAAATCTTCTACTGCATTTTCTGCTTTCTTGATTTGCTCTTTTAATATATTTTCAAGCACTGTTTCATGTAATGTATCATCAATGTCTTTCGAAAATAGATCTCCATCTTTTCGATACACCGTATTTGGCATTTTAAAATCTTTCTTTATTTTACCTTTATGAACTTTCGTCATATAATCAGAAAAATCTTAGATGGATAGGACGAACCAGTTAAATTATCCATTGGCTTTGAATCATCACATCCTACCCAAACACTGGTTGTATAATATCTTGAATAACCACAAAACCACGCATCCTTATAATCATTTGTCGTACCTGTCTTGCCTGCAATGATCTGTCCTTTTACTTGTGCATTTTTACCAGTTCCATTTTTCACAGCATCCTTCATGCAGTCGGTGATCATATAGCGGAGGCTGAGGAATACACATTCTTTCTTGTATTTTTATGCTTTAAAACTTCATGATCTTTAAACATGATCTTATCAATACAGCTGTTATCCTGATAAACTCCACCATTTTCTAATGTTGCAAATCCTTTTGCCATATCTACAACTCTAACACCATGCGTAAATCCACCCAGTGCTGCAGAAGCGTTTTTATTATCTAAATATGATAAATTACTAAACTGTAAATTTGTAAGATACTTTAGACCATTTTTTACTCCAATTTTCTGCAATACATTCCATGCAACCGTATTGGTAGAGTGAATGATTGCATTACGGATCGTTCGTGATCCACTATAACTGTGATCTGCATTCGATGGTCCAGAAGAAGTCTTTCGATCAACGATTACTTTTGATGGATAATATACCCCGCTATCAAAAGCAGGAGTATAATCAAGCAAAGGTTTGATAGATGAGCCTGGCTGTCGAATAGCTAAATATCCCCTATTATATTGATCATTCTGTCCTCTTCCACCAACAACTGCCACAATATTTCCTGTTTCATTATCAATACTGACTGCAGCTCCTTGCAATTCATATTTTCCTTTCTTTTTCTTGGTAAATGATCTCAGATTATGATCAACGGAACTTTGTAAAGCTTTTTGACACTCTTGATCAAAAGATGTATACAGCTTATATCCTCCATTTCGCAATTTCTGAAAATATTTTTGATATTCTTCCTGATATCTTTCTTTATATTGCTTTTCATCTTCTTTATCTTGGAAAGTGTACTGAAATTCAAATCCATTTTTCTTCATCAATTCCAATGTTGCTTGATAAATTGCAAAGCTTGTCTGATATCCTTCCGGTTTTACATTTTTACGATACTCTGCTATTTCTATTTTTTCGTTCTTTGCTTGTTGATATTGTGTTTTTGAGATTACTTTCGCATCCAACATATGTTTTAAAACTCGATCACGTTTTCTGATCGATGAATTATAGTTAGTTACTGGATCATATCGACTTGGATTATTCGATAGCCCTACCAATAATGCTGCTTCTGATAATGTTAGTTGATCAGCGTTTTTATGAAAATAATAACTTGCTGCATTTCCGATTCCGTAACAACGATTCCCATAATAATTACTATTGCAGTAATACTCCATAATCTGAGGCTTCGTATACATCTTTTCAATCTCAGGTGCCAAGAAAAACTCGGCAATTTTTCTTGTAAATGTTTTTTCCTGACTTAAAAAGCTGTTTTTAACTAATTGTTGTGTAATGGTACTTCCACCCTGTGTTGCTTTACCACGATTCAATACAAGTTTAATCCCAGCTCTTACAGTTGCCAGATAATCGATTCCATGATGGGATTTAAAGTTTTTATCTTCTACTGCAATATATCCATCTTGTACATATTTTGAATTTCAGAAATTTTTTTTGTACTGGTAACTTCCGGAATTGACTTCTCCAATCAATTCCCCATTCTTACCATAAACCTTTGTATTTTCTAATTTTGCAAAGGTATCTTCATCAATATTTGCTAACTTATCATATGCAATCTTCTTATATTCCTTTACCATTGGCCGAATACGGACCACATAAAAAAGCACAATAACTAATATAAGCACCAAGCCTATAATTCCAATTATTTTTCTCTTTCTCATCATTATCACATCCCTTCTTTTTTATAAAACTCTGACATGACATGACGAATTTTTCCATAATCCTGATCACACAGATTCAATTTATCTAATAATTCATAGGCATATTTTTTTTCAAACAGATGACTAAAAAGCAAAACGTTATGTATAATCATGTGGGATAAATGAAATTTCCACCGATGAAGAAAATAAATTACCACTAAAAGCATTATCGCAGATGATTCAGCAAGTGCCTGTTGCTTTAATAATAAAAATGTAATAATTGCAACACAATGAATCAAATAATACGTTTCTTTAGTCTCATTTACAGAATGAATGAGATTCAGATCCTTGTCGATAATTTAAAAATTTTTCGCAGATATGATTTCATCAATTGTTAAAGCTTCCATACTCAACACCCCCCTTTACTTACTTTATCGTTTTTATTCTTTACAGTTATCATTAATCCCATCGTCAACACCATATTTAGCAACCAGTTGTTTATAACTACCATCAACATAGTCAATAGCATATTTTTTTTAGTCATAACATACCTCCTCACATAATAAAAAGGCAGACATTTTATATATTTTATGTCTACCTCTTACATTTTCTTAATCATATTATTTATTTCGCTATTACATCATTAATATTCTTATTTTTTCTCTTCAAGATTAATTAAGAATACGATTCGATGTAAAATCATATATATTATTTAGATAAAACAACGTATATCTATTATATATTTATTTTTGATAACTTTCAGTTTGAGAAAGACTTCGGGATAGTCCAATTACCTTTTATTTTTTCATGGAATGATAATAATACATTCCTTAACCTTTTAATAGCTTTTACATCCTTATTTTTATAAAGTTTAAAACGGACGAAAGAACCGTACATCGAATGTCCGTTTCTTTCTGTGTATGAATATAATTTCCCCCTGTGTCTACAAAAAGACAGACTTATCTTATTGATATTTTAAAATCAATATTACACTTTCACAGTACATGGTACGCCCTCACTGCCAGACTTTTCAGTTTGTTATGCTACCCCATATGTCTCACATAGCATCAACATATCCGTATTCGTCCTTCCGCAGAGTAATTTTAACCATATCAAAACATTGGCAATGTTTTGACTTAGGCAAAGGTCCTTTTCTGCCCTCAACCTTTCTCGAACATATTATCAGCTCTTTTTGTAGTCGCCATACCTTGATCCATGCCATAACTGGAACAACTGTCACATTTAAACACCCGTATTATGTCCGGTGGATTTTCTGCATCGGCTCCACGGACCCGATAGTTTATAGAGATACCGCCTGCTCTGAACATATAGTATGCTATGTTTCCGTATACATTCCTCTCATGCTAGACACGAGCACCTGTGCTTCTTTGATTCATCGTTTTGCTTTTACATAGATTTCGTTTATAAAATACAAGATTTTTTTAAATAAATTGATTCTTATGAAGCACTATAATATCAAGTTGCAAAACTTATTAAGGATAAATGGCTTTATCCTTATTTTTTAGTCATAATGATTTTATCAATCATTTTCTTAATGTTAATATTACCACCCATTTTTGCTATTTTCAACCTGTATTTTAGCATTTTTGTATCATTTTTGTGTAACACCCCCACATTTTTAATAGTTTTTTTACATTTATTTACTTTTTATGAATAAAAAAAAGAGTCCTCTGAAAAGAGAACTCCAAAAATTTATTAGTATAGATTGTTATTACATTCATAAATTATTTTCACCTTGGAATCCATTCTTATTGAATCGCGTCATTCCAACCGTTTGTGTGAAGTTAATTATTTTATCATTTCTCATAAAAGATGTTCTGTATACCTTTTGATATTTTTAAATTTTCTATAAAATAAAGTGTGATTTACATGTAATACACAATTTATGCAAAATATGTAGTTTGTGTATTTGTACATATTTTGCATTTTAGATATTATTGTGCATTTATCGCAAACGAACACAAAGTTTACACCTTGTATTTATTCCATAATTTCTCTGCAATGACAAGTAACCCAGCAATTTTGTTGCCCGCAAGGATATTTTCCTTCCCAATCATCAAAATCTTTATTTTCTGGACATTCATCACAATTATATTCATTTTCGGGATTATACATGAATTCCACATATTTTTTTCTTTCTTCTTCACTAATCATATTCCTCCTAATCTAATTTTGACTAAATTGAATTAATATTAATTCTACGCCAACTCTGTCATTGATTTTTCCAGTTTTTATTAATTCATCTGTTTTTGCACATGCTTCTACCATATTCAACAATACTTCAATAGAGAACATTTTCGATTGATCTTTTAATTTTCCTACTGCAAAAGCAGGAATCTTTATCTCCTTTGAGATTGTTCCATTATCTTTGCCGAGATCATCCAGATTTTTAACTTGAAGCAGCTGATTACATTGTCTGGCTAATAATGCAAGAATTCCAAATGGAGATTCTTTCAATTCAATCAGATCATAATATAAAGTTAATACTTTATCTCGTTGTTTTCGAGCAATTGCATCTAACATGATAAAAATCTGGTTAATTGTTTGAGATGAAGTCAGCTGTTCTAAATCATAACTTGTAATTTCTTTTCTGTCTCCGACATAAGAAATCAATTTGTCTAATTCATTTTTTAATGTATGCATATCTGATCCACATCGATATAAGAAATTGTTCATTGTTGAAATCGACATTTGCTTCTCATCTTTTTTTAGCAATAACGTAATCCATTGTGACAATTCCTTATTTTTCATAGGTTCAAAACATGCAGCATGACCTTGCTTGATAAAAACTTATAAATTTTTGAACGTTTATCAATCGTATCTTCAATAAAGAGAAGGACGCTTGTATCAGAAATTTCTTTTAACCCTTTTATGAATGAATCATCACTTTTTTACCAAGTCCTGTTCCGTCAAGAATGATAAATCTATGATCATTAAAAAAAGGAACTGTTTTAGCAAGTTCTATAATTTCTGTCGGATCTACCTTTTTCCCTTCAAAATAGGAATAATTCATAGTATCATCTTCTGAAATTAAAGCTCTCTTTAATTGATCTTTCATCTGTAAGATCATATATTTTTCTTCTCCATAAAACAAATAAAACTGTTTAAATGTATTTGTTTTAATGTCTTCTGATATTTTTTTAATTTCCCTATTCATACTCCCCATCACTTTCTAAAAATGATTTTAACGTTTCCTCTGACATTTCTTTATAATTCACCGGTAATGGAATTTTAAGCATTGTGTCATCTGTAAAATCTAATTTTCCAACTTCATATGCCAATTTCATTAGTAACAGTTGATTTAAAGAATTAATTTTTTCAGAATAATTGATGTTTCTTAATTCCAACATCATTTTCTTTTTTAGAAGATGTTTTTCTGCATCTTCTCTTGTAAAGCATAAAATTCCACCATCAATTGCATTTTCTTTCTCCTGAATACCAAACTCGTAATCATTTCCAGATTTAATAAAAAATTGTCGATTTGGATATCCATTATTAATGGTTATATATACCCTTCCAATTTTAGTAATCTTACATTCAACGATGGAATCTTCTTTCATTTTTGTAAGTGAATTGTATTCTTTATGAACAAAAAATACTGTTTGTCCTACATGTAAATTTGATCTGTTCACTACCATTTTTCTTTCCTCCTAAATAAAATGGGTATAAAAATAAACAGGAAGAAAATCCTGTTCTAATTTACACCCATAGATTGACAATTTCTTTTCTTGATAACTTTAAGACATAATCTGGCTTCTTAACTTCTGTTCCAAAAATGGTTTAATTGAATTAAGAAGAATTGCTGTAATTTTTTTCTGCTGCAATGTACTAATACTATTTTTTGCACGTTTGTTGAACATTTTTAACAGAAAATCATAATCATTTTTTGGATTATAATGATTATATGAAGTCGCCTTGAATGCTCCTTGATCATATAATTCTTTAAGAAGTTTTCTACTAAACAAATCAGATGATAGCTGCAGATATTGATTATTTCCAACAGCATGTAATAATTTAAACATTGCTTCTGTAGTTGCTGTTTTTTCCTGTAAATCTTTGCGTTGAAATTTTTTAATACATGAACTTCCAATCGGAAACAACCATTGGTTTTGTTTTTCGATTATGTAATCTGTATAAATACTTAATCTGTTCCTTTCCACAAATACAACTTCGACTTAATGAATTATCCTCGGCACAATCAATAATATCCCATTCCTGAACCGCTTCTTCCCATGTATTTCCCCATGATTTATCCATGACTGTCTTTATAAGATTTTCTTGATATTTTGACTTACTCATTTTTTTCTCCTTACTTTTCAAAATAACACAAAATAAATGCATCAAGTTCATTTTCCTGAATAAATTCATTCAATTCTGAGTATGTTTCCTTAGAATCCTCAATTTCACAAATAGGCATTCCTATTCGATTTAAAAATCCACGACTATCTTTGAGCATTTTCTTCTTAGCATTATAATTAGAATCTAATATTTCAAAACATGTTTTTCCAGTCCTATGTTCCATAACATATTCAATGGAATCTAAAAGATTGCCATGCTCTGAAAGTAAAATTCCATATCCATTTTGATAATGTGTCAGAATCTGCTGCCCATAATCACCATCAATTTCTTTAATAATTCGATATCCATCTGGCTGTTTGCACAGAAAAAATACTCGTTCTGCGTGTTCCTTTAACAACAAATTACTTGCAATTTTTCTCATAAAACTTTTCCTTCTTTCTTTATTTTTCTTTACAATACCAATTTGTTCCGATATTCTGATTTAACATATATTCATTAAATCCATTTGGTGGACAATAATGAAGAATATGGAAAAAATATAATACAAATTTCTTTTGTCCATTTCTGTCGGATTTTTCTACATATTGTAAAAAGATGCTTCCTAAACTTTTATCATCACAATATTCATCAAAAAATGCCGATTACTTAATCGTAACCATTTTGCAGTATCAATTACCACTTTTTCATTTGCAACATCTGATATTTTTGTAGAATACCAACGAATTAATTCTGCTGCGATTACATATAAATTTGTTGCAATTTTGGCGTCATTTTGAATTAATTTTTTTGTCGTATCAGATAACTCATACACATTTTTTTGAATTGTCTCTTGAAGTTTTAAAAATAGTTTCTCTATTCTTGAATAGAGAATAATTGTATCTCCACTCACATCTCCCTCAAAAATTCTCCATCTTTTCTCCAAGTTAATTTTAAAATTTCTTTTCCATTTTATTTCCTCCTTTATTCTTAAAAAATGGCATAAAAAAACAGACTTTTCGTCTGTTAGATTCATTTTTTATAAATAGCAAAACAGCATATATAATATTTATTGTTTTATTATTTATAATTTTAAGTTTCTTTATATTTTTTTTTCTTAAAAAAGTCCATGCTATACTTGTCTTCATGAAATCTGATAAAAATACATTTATAGTATATCATAAATAAAATAACATGCACATATTTTATATAACATTTCATATAATTTTCAATATTTTTTGTTTAATTGGTATTATATGGAAATAAATGGTTTGTTTTTTTATATTATTACTGCTATACTAAAATTATAAAGATAATCATGTATATAAATTTTAAACAGGGAGGTGTATTATGTTTGATTATGATGTATCTACATTAAAAGATTTTACTTTCAGCTCTATATATGACGTATTTGCTCTAATTGCTCAAAATTATCCAGTACGATCCAGATATGATATAGAATCTTTTGAATATAAATCAGATTACTTAGCTGAGGGAAAAAGCTATAAAATTGTTCCGAAATCATTTTTTGAAAAATATCAAAAAGAATATGAAGATGAAAAAAGAAAAATTTTTCAAGGATTATTATGGTACTCAAGGAGCTTCTGCGATCTATTCTCCATGCGATATATTAACAATAAAATATAATAAACTTTAAACAACAGAAAAGAAATTAATTGAACAAAAGGCATTACTAGTTAGAAAATATATGGATAAAGAAATATCGAATCATAAATTTGATTTAATAAAAGATGTGAATTTTACAAATAGTTATTTTGCTTATGTTCCTACTACGGAACTTGCCCCACTTCCATTGTATCGTCGCTTAAAATTAGACCTTATGAAATGGCTACGACTATAATTTCACTAATTATTGAAGCTTCTGATTTCCCATTAAAATTAACTTTAGAATTTGAAAAAGACAGTGTACGCTACAAAAGATATGTTCACCTATTTGACGCACTAAATGATATTCAAGATCAGCTAGAATGTTATATGGCACTTGAAGGTATTACAATGACAAGGCTTGCAAAAGAAATAGGATTCCCAAAATATGCATATAACAATATATTTGCAAGGATTATAAAATTTAATGATTTTAAACAATTAACAGATATGGTTGGGGCTAAAATTAAAATTACATTTACACCACAAATAATTAAAACATATAGTTCGTGCAAATTAAATGTTTGAAAAAATGTTAAGTAATATTGATGATATGGTATTTAAAAATGACCAATGTAAAGAATCAATAAAATATCAATTATTCTGTAGTATTATTAGAGAAGCTCCAGAACTAGCAATTGTAGAATCATTAATAGAATTAGAACAATTACGCCGATCATCTAATTTAGCACTTTTTAGTCAAAAAGATGTCGATATCTTTGAAGAATCAAAAAAAAAGGAGGCTGACAGCAAATAAGCTGCCAACCTCCTTTTTTACATACCTGCCATAAAATTCATTGCTTTTGCAAGAGTGTCTTTATCCAGGATTGGTTCTGTAGAATCTTTATCTTCTACATCTACATCTTCACCAGAAGATTCCTCAACCTTTTTAACTGGTTCTGGAATTTTAACTTCTTCTGGCTCAGGCGTTACTGGATTTATCACTTCTTCTACAACTTCATTTGTGGATTCTTTTTGTTCCGTCTGTGCAATTTCTACATTTTGTTTCGTTTGCACAACAGATTCTTCCTGTTTTTTCTTCTTCCTTTTTTCTTTAACTATTGGAGTGGAAACTGTATTCGTATTGATTGGAAAATTATCAAAGCTATTTAACAGTTCATTTCCACGTCTTTCGATTTTATCAGTCTGCATTTTTCTTTCTATCATTTCACCAATGATGATGGATTTAGCAAGAAATCTGCTTAATGATTTCCCTCGCTTCATTTCCAAAATATCATAAGCTAATTTCTGATCAGGATCGGATAAATCGAAACCAATATTTTTTCTGATTTGATTTTTTTCTGCCAATAAGATCACAACCTTTACAAAAAATATGCTTACTGTTTATTCATAAGGGATTTCGCACTTTTATACAAAATCTGTGCCCCTTTTGCATTTGCATGAACATCTTCAATGAAAATGACTTTACCTAATAAACCTTCTTCCTGTAACTGCAAGATGTATGGTTTAAAAATTAAAGATGCACCACCGACAAAAACACTTGTATACATTTTTAAATCAATTTATCTTCGATAAACGTTTTAATACCTCGTTTCAAATACTGTAATGCCATAGTATCTAACGTATCTAATACTTTTGTTTGAATCGCAGCTAAATTTGATGGCAATGTTCGATTTTTGATCAGATTATCAATATCATCTTCTCTAAGATGAAGATCATATTCTGATACAATATAATTACTAAACTCATTATAAAATGGAATGATTCCCAATTCTCTTGTATCCATGATATCTTTTTCAGGATTTCCATTTCGTACAGAAAGATAATCCCATGTGAAACCACCGATATCATGTAACATGATCAACGGTTCTTCCTTAGTTAAATTGGAACGAGTATACAATGCAGCATGTCCCTGAATAAAAACAATCACATCTTTAAATGTAACAGACATCGGGTTATCATTAAACATGAAATTTACATGCTGACCTTTCATCATCATATAATTTTTCAGATTTTCATGCTGAGTACGATAATGAGCCGGTGGAAGGCTGAGAAGTAACTCAACTTCGTAATTATCGCCTTTCAGGCCTCTTCGTTTGATTTCTTTCGCAATAGCCATTAAGGTTAAAATGAAAAAGCGATCATCTGTATGTTTATATCGTGTATACTCAATTCTGTGACTTCCTACGGTATAATACTTTCCTTCATACTGTATGCAATCATTTCTGAAAAAATGTCGTAGATGGATTACTGTCATATGAATCCAGTCCTGTCAAAAATAATAACTCTGGTGTCTTAATATTTTTGTTTCCTAAATCTACGCTTACGATCATAATAAGCTCCTTTCTTTGTGTAAAATTAATTTTTTCTTTGTTGTTTATTTTTGAGACGTACTAATGAATAAAAGTAGTCGTCAATGCCTTTTTTCTGCCAAACAGTATAATCCTGACAACGATTGATGGATGCATCTACATTCATCTTAAACTCACTGTAATCACCTGTTTCAACATCAATCAGTTTGCAATTAACATCTTCGTGTGGATGTAGTGGATTTAATATTGGCTCTGGAATGATCAATCTTCCTGTCTTTTCATCTGCAAAAAACTCATCAAAAAATTCACGTTTATGATTTGTGTATGTAGAATAAAAAGCATAGTCTTTATCATTGATCAGTACCTTATATGGCGTATTTTGTTTGAAATTACCGTATATCTCTATCGCATTCCAACGATACACTTCCATACGGATTCCAACTTCATGTGCAATATCAAAATTCTTTGCCATTGCTCTGTATACATTAGGATTTTTGAATTTGTCCATGTCAAATCCGTCATATACAAGTTCACATCCATATTCTTTCAAGCTGCTTAATGCTTTTTTTGTAGAATTAAACTGTCCACATCCAGCAATTGCCACAAACGTCATCGGTTTGTTCATTAGATATTTTGACAATTCATGGGCTATGTTTGCTTTTAAACAGCTTCTGTCAAAACAACCGTTTTTGCTAAAGGATCATCTCCGATAAAATGTACCGGTGATCCTGGAGAACTTCCGCATTCTTTTCCTTGGCTTGAAAACCACATATATTTAGAATCTCTGATTGGTTTATTTAAACCTGATCTGGAATCCCTGAATGTAGCCTTCTCGGCTCATCACTGGAATAAGAATTCCGGCGAGGCTGGTGTAAAATTGACTTTCCATTTACCATCTAACATATAAAATCCTGGAACTCCTTTAAGATCCATATTGTAAGATAATAGTGTTTTCACAATATTATCAACGCCTGTTACTGGAACAGATCGATATTGATGTTTTTGGATAGCGGCATCATTCAGACCTCTTTTTCTAAGATTTTTTTTTGTGTTCATCACTCAGTGTCAAAATAGAAAGCAATGCTCGATACACATAATCAATTTCTCTTACATCTCTTTTAGGTTCTTCTTTTGTCGGTTCATCCACATCTATTGAACGATAATCTTTTTCGATTCCGTAAAGATCACAGATATTGTGATAGGCTTCACTGTTTGTCATATTGAAATATTTTGCATAAAGCTGCGTTCGTCCTCCTCCAGAATTATTCACACCTCTCGTCATGCAGGCACAGCAGTTCCACATATTCTTATTAACTGAAATATGTAAAGCTCCTTTGCTGCCACAGAATGGACAATCTGCATAGATTGTTCCGCCTGTCAGTCTGGCATTTTTAAGAGGTAACAGTTTTGCTTCGTCTTCTATAGTAAACGGAAATCCCATGATGCCTTCCTCCTTTGCTTTATAAGTTATATTTCTTCACTAATGTTTCCGCATGTCTTTGTAATTCAGGCTCAATAAGACTTCCTTGTCGTGCCATTTCTATAAGATCATTTGGATCCATTTTTGCAACATCGCAAAGCATTATTCCTTCATATTTTCCTTCTTTTACCATATAGTTTTCAGCATCATCATAAATGTTTTTTGTCTTTCCACGTCCACGATTAGGATCTAACTGTAATTCTTCTTCACCTGTCTCATATGGAACTAAATCCTTTTTTTCTGTCCCAAAGTATTTTTCTTTGGATACGGGGTCTAAGCCGGAAGACTTTTTGTTTTCTTCCTGTCCATCTTTGACAGATTCTTTCGGACGTAAAGCTTCTGGAATATCATTAAATTTCAAAGGAGTTTTGTTTTCATCGTAAAAATCCTTTGGAACGCTGATATCATAGGCAAGCATCAATAAATATCTGCGAAGATATGTGATATTAGCTCCTGTGATCTGAATTTTTCGCATATTATTGTTATGTTCATCATCGTTTCCTGGCCATGGAATGGTAATTTTTCCATGCTTTTCTCCTGTAAGTGAATCAATCATAATTAAAGACATATCGCCATTATCTTCTTTACATGGCATGTCCGTAATTTTGTATTTGCACTTTAACGGATGAAGAACATCATTAATCCCTTTCAGATCAATGTAGTCGTAATCATCGGTTTCTCTGTTTTTGACAAGATTTTTATTTAGTTCAGCAATTAAAGCTGCACGCCTGTCGTAATAGTTCATTTTTGTTATTTGTTCATCTGTAAATTCGTAAGTTTCTTTCTTCATCGTAAATTTTCTCCTTAATAATGAAAAAAACTACTGTGCTTTCTGCGTCAGTAGATTTAACAAATTGGTATTTCTTGCTTCTGAAAAATCATCATTTACAGCCATAAAAAAAGCAGCCAGGGAACCAATGAAAATAACTTTTTCTTTTGCTCTGGTTACTGCTGTATATAATAATCTTCTGGTTAACATTCTGTGATAAGATTTCATCAATGGAATGATCACAATCGGATATTCCTGCCCTTGGGACTTATGAATACTAACACCATATGCTAACGTCAGTGTCGCAAAATTTTCTTTTTTATACTTAACTGTCTTTTCATCAAATTGAATCGTAATAGTAAAATCTTTGGGATCAATCTTAATGATTTTTCCAATATCGCCATTCACGATTCCATTTATATTGCTGTTTGAAGTTTCTAATACTTTGTCTCCCATATAAAACCTTTTTCCATATGTTTCAACATATTCTTTAGAATCTGGTGTTGCATAAGGATTGATCAAGTCTCGGATGACTGGATTTAAATATTCCGTTGATGTTAGGGCTACTTTTCCACTCCTGCTAAATTTTTTACGCAGCGGTGATAAGAGCTGTACGTCAGAATATTCTCGATTCTCATAATTCATCTCATAAATTTGAGGTATTTTTTTAGAGATTTCTTCTTCAATCATTTTATCATTTCCTTCGATACGAATTAGCTGAAAATCTCTCTCATTCCATATCATCTTTGGGTTTCCTTCATTGATCAGTTTTGCATTGATTGGAATCATAGAATTCTGACCTTGTCGGAAAATATGATCCAGAATTGTTGTAGGGATTACTTTGCTATCGATCATATCCGTAAACACCTGTCCAGGTTCAATGGATTGCAGCTGATCTTTATCTCCTACGAAAATCAAAGCCGCATCAGGTCTTACCTGCGTGAAGATATCTCTAAATAACTTGCATCCGATCATCGAAGATTCATCTACAATAACAACATCTTCATTGACCATACGATTTGCAACAAATTCATCGTCTAAGAAATATCCTAGTTTGCTATGAATCGTACCACCATTTTCATAGTGTGTCGCAGAGATCATTCGTTTTGTAGCACATCCTGTTGGTGCCATTAACAGTACCGATTTCCCACGTTTAAGAAAACACTTGATCATAATGTCTATGGTTAATGTTTTTCCTGTTCCTGGTCCTCCGGTTAGATAGATAAGTTATAAATCTGAGATTTGATAACTGCTTCTTGCTGCTGCGAAGCTAACAGGATTTTTTCTTCTCTTGCCAGATCATTGATCTCTTCAATCATCTTGGCTCTTTCATCCTCAGATAAGATTTTTTCTCCTAATCTTTCTCGAATCATCTTATTAAGTAGCATTTCTGCATCATAATATTCTTGTAAAAAGAATTTTCCATCTTCATAAACGATAGATTCATCGACCAACTGACTTTTAAAATAATCCAATGCAAACATGATTGTTGCTTTTGGGACACTTTTATGCATTACATAATAAGTTTCATTAATCAGATCATTTTCATAAATAAAAGTATGTCCTTTATTTTTACATAATCTTGTAATCGCGGAATAAATCCCGCACCGGATTCTGATCGTATCATTTTTCTCTTCTTCGGATGGCTCGTGATTCATTTCTATATCTGCTAATGAAATTCCAGCTTTGTATAGATTATAAATATTTGCATCTAGCATTTCTGTAGCATCTTCTCCGAATGCTTTAAGAACTTTTCTGGCCTGACCTTTTTTTAGGTCATAAGTACCCATCAAATAACATAATCTTTCTTTTCTTTCCTCAGCTTTGATAAAGTTTCGCACAGCCATAAGTTTTATTCTTGGAATCGTTTCATGTTTAGGAGGTTCTTTTAAAACGTGAAAAGTATCCGTTCCAAAGGCATCCACAATAGCTTTTGCTGTCTTTTTCCCGATTCCAGGAACTTCATCTGCCAAAACTTCCTGAATGGCTTCTTTGGTTTCTGGAAGCAAGACTTTAAATCTTTCCGCATGAAACTGCAGGGATTTTCTTTTTTTATAGATATTTTCTTTCCATTCTCCATAAAAAATAATCTCTCGGTTCTTTTGTCTTGGAAGATCTCTTCCTAAAACCGTGAATATATCCTGTTTCCAAAGTGCCAATTTTGTACCTCAGATATCGCATGATATCTTGCGATGGAATATGTACCATCATCTAATTCATTGATTTTCTTGTAAAAACTACAATGTACTTCTTGCATAATTTTTTCGTTACATCTAAATATACTTATGATTGTAACGTTCTCCTTTCTTTAAATTTTCCTTTTTCAGAGAAAAATCTTGGAGACTGTTTTTGTACAGTGCAAATTTTTGATAAATATCCGGATACATTTCTGCCAATCTTTGCGAAGATTCTACATTAAATGTAACCTTGGGTTCTTTTTGTTCATAATTCAATATGATTTTTTCATCATCATGAACAATAACTCCTCGATCATAACGGGTATCATCTGCTCCCTTTAAGGAATTAATGAAATATGCTTTAATCCGATCTAAAGACTGATCTATTTTGCTCAGTTCTTGTTTTTTTACCTCTTTTTCCTCCATTAGCATGTCATATTGTTCTAACAGACTTTTAAATGGATCATAAGGTAATTCAATCGTTCCATCTACATATTTCTTTTCCTCTAATGCTTTAATAAGCAGGTTTGGATCTTTATCCTCAAACATACCCGGTTCTTCGTTGTTTTGAACATGCTGCCAAAATTCTTCCAGTTCTTCGATCATGATCTTTTCATATTTTATATCTCTTGTAACCTTTCGAATAATGACATCGTTCCGCGTGTTACCGTAGATGGCGATCACATATGCAACATCGATATCCATAACACACATATAATGCCTGACTTGGGCTTCATATTGGTATGGTAGTTTAGGATTTTCTTTCGTTCCATAATACTTTTTAGTAAAAGCATTAATTACCTTACATTCTAAAATAGCCATGCTGCCATCCGGCATCATGACTAATCCATCAAGATCAGCCAGCATAAATGGGTGGTCCGGATGCTGATACATGTATGGTAATTCGATAACTCTTAAGCCTGTTTTGAAAGAAAACATTCTCCGTGCATAAGGTTCCAATAATTGACCACATAATAATGTTTCCCAATTTTTTGGCTCCCTTTGAAAGCTGGACGTTTTTTCCCAAAACAACTCCAATGTCGATTTAAATTTGCCCTTTCCTCTTGCTGCTGCACTATCGCTGCCTCCAATTCCTTCTTTTCTCCACTTTAGCCACTGATCCTTATTTTCTAAGGCATTTGCTTTTCGTAGATCATGGATTGGAATTGGTTTGTGTCCATCCATAATATTATTTCCTCCTTTCTGGATAGTAAAAAAGGCACAAAAAAAACAGACATTAATATGTCTGTATATTTTTATGCCTTTCGCAATGAAATGTTCTATTAAATTTTTATATTTCTAAAAAAAGTCCTATTTATCCTGTTAAGGATGAG
>ENA-OQLB01000744-OQLB01000744.1-human-gut-metagenome-genome-assembly--contig:-NODE-744-length-16812-cov-1.944022_pt1 | contig 16812 bp, 28 predicted proteins | sample MGYA00242656_ERZ504813 | MGnify/ENA primary metagenome ERZ504813 (study PRJEB26092, sample SAMD00036388) | human gut metagenome | host: Homo sapiens | study: EMG produced TPA metagenomics assembly of... | reverse complement strand
GGGGCATTAAGCTTCTGAAACAGGTTGGAAGATTCAAGAACTACAGCCGCAGGATTGCAGGCAGAGAGTATTGCAATATTTCGGAGATCGGAAGCAATTCCGGAAAATCCATAAAAATTTGTGACAAAGGATCTGGAAAGAATGATTTCTAAAGGCTGGTTCCGTCAGGGGCACATGATGGTGAGAAGAAATGCCTGATCCTGTCAAACCGTGCTTACGAAGAATATTTACAGATCGAAACCCGCAGACAGCAGTCGAAAGCGGAAGAGCCGGTAAAGAAAGAAGAGAAGACACAGGAAAATACAAAAGAAAAAGAAGCAAAGAATGAAAGCTGGCACCGGAGGTGCAGAAGATCATTGACCAGGGGGATGCTTTTATCAGAAAGATCCACGAGTGTAATGAAGCCATTCCGGGAGAAGAGATTTCCGCAAAGATCAGCCGGATGGAGATGCTGGTAGACCGGATCTTCGACCGGGTGGAAGAAAATCCACAGTCAGTTTCGGATATCCGTAAGCTGATGGAATATTATCTTCCGACGACGATCAAGCTTCTGGAAGCATATGAACAGCTTGACAGACAGCCGGTTGATGGAGAAAATATCCAGACTGCAAAACGTGAGATTGAGGCAACGCTCGATACTTTAAATACGGCGTTTGAGAAGCTTTTGGATGACCTGTTTCAGGATACCATGTGGGATGTCTCATCGGATATTTCCGTATTGAATACCATGCTTGCACAGGAAGGTCTGAAAGAGGACGGAATGAAAAAATAAGTCGCAGGAGGAAGAAGAGTATGAACGATTTTGAAGAATTTAATGTAACACCGGAGCTGACGCTGGATCCGTTCCAGGAAGAAAAAAAAGAGACTCCGCAGATTTATCAGGAGGCAGAACCGGAAACACCGGAGATCGTCCTGACACCGGAAGAAAAGAATATGGTCAGTGCATTTGCAGAAAAAATTGATCTCGCCAATTCTAACATGATTCTTCAGTACGGAGCCGGAACCCAGAAGAAGATCGCAGATTTTTCAGAAAAAGCACTGGAAAATGTAAAAACAAAAGATCTTGGAGAGGTTGGCACACTGTTAAGTGATGTGGTGACAGAACTGAAAGGATTTGATGAGGAAGAGGAAAAAGGATTCCTCGGAATCTTCAAAAAGGCGGAAACAAGATCCAGGCAATGAAAGCCAAATATGCAAAAGCAGAAACCAATGTAAACAATAATTGTCAAAGCACTGGAATCTCACGAAGTGCAGCTTATGAAAGACATTGCGCTTCTGGATAAGATGTATGAAGTGAACCTGACATATTATAAAGAATTGGCCATGTATGTGCTTGCCGGAAAGCAGAAGCTTGCCGAGACAAGAAACGGCGAACTACAGGAACTGAAGAATAAAGCGATGGCAAGTGGACTTGCCGAGGATGCACAGGCAGCAAAAGATCTGGATTCCAGATGTGAACGTTTTGAGAAAAAGCTGCATGATCTGGAACTGACCAAGACAATCGCCATGCAGACCGCACCACAGATCCGTCTGGTACAGGGAAACGACACAATGATGGCAGAAAAAATCCAGTCTACACTCGTCAATACGATCCCACTCTGGAAAAGCCAGATGGTACTCGCCCTTGGTGTAGAACATTCCGCACAGGCAGCCGCAGCCCAGAGAGAGGTCAACGATATGACCAATGAACTCTTGCGCAAGAACGCAGAAAAGCTGAAGATTGCTACTGTAGAGACTGCCAAAGAATCCGAGCGTGGAATCGTAGATATTGAAACCTTAAAAGCAACCAATGAATCGCTGATCGCAACCTTCGATGAAGTCATGCAGATCCAACAGGAAGGCCGCCAGAAACGTCAGCAGGCAGAGGTGGAAATGCAGCGCATCGAAGCTGAACTGAAAGCGAAGCTGTTACAGGTTCAGGGGTAAGCGTTTGGTGGATGACATACAGGCCGGAACAAGTAGATTCTGTTTTTTTATGAGGAGAAAGCGGCGAAGAGTCCGTAGGTAAAAAGGTAGCCGGTAATTTTGGATACCGGACTGATTCGCTGAATAATCTTGATGATTATTCGGCTCAGCAGTCCTCTGGATTTCGTGTATGAAACACGAAACCAGATCCAAATTACCGGCTGCCTTTTTACAACGGACTCTAATCGCCGCTTTCTAACATAAAAAAACAGAATCTACTTGTCCCTGCTTTGCTGTATTCCACGGGGGGACACCTGGAGGCTGCCCCCGTTATGGGGGTGGGTGCGAGTGGAGGAGATGGCAGGTGGTAGGAATAAAGTGCTTAGTGTGAATGCTTATGAAACTAAAAGTTTGCCAGCGCATAGACATAAAGGACTCCGTTTTCTGTGATTAGAAACGGTGCTAGAGTCCGTTAGAAAAAATGCACCAGTAATTCGGATCTGGTTTCGTGCTACAAGCACGAAATCCAGAGGGCTGCTGAGTGGAATAATCATCAGGATTATTCCGCGAATCAGTCCGGTATCCAAATTACTGGTGCATTTTTTCTCTACGGACTCTTCACCATTTCTACCCACAGAAAACGGAGTCCTTTATGTCGTCCCTTTTGTACAGTTATTCAATAACAGTTCCGGTTTTACCCTTCAGAGCATCTTTCAGAGTATCAAAAGAAGTAATCAGAGCACTTCTTCCTTTTTTCTTTTCTATGAATCCTACGGATGCCTGGAATTTTGGAAGCATGTTGTAGATTCCGAAGTGTCCTTCATCCATGTACTGCTTAGCCTGTTCTACGGAGATATTATCGAGTTCTTCTTCATCTTCTTTTCCGTGGTTTAAGCATACCTTTTCCACACTGGTCAGGATGATGAGTTCATCAGCATCAATCTGTTCAGCAAGCTTGCCGGCAGTAAGGTCTTTTTCGATGACTCCGCTGGCACCTTTGAGGTGATTGTTCTGCTGGAGTACCGGGATTCCGCCACCACCGCAGGCGATTACAATATGTCCTGCATCGGTAAGGGTGCGGATGGCATCAACTTCTACGATATCAACCGGGTTTGGAGAAGCAACGACACGGCGGAAGCCCTGACCAGGAACTTCTACTACATAATTGCCCTTTTTACGTTCAGCGGCAGCGTCTTCTGCGTTCATGATACGTCCGACAATCTTGGTTGGTGTATAGAATGCTTCGTCATATGGATCAACAGTTACCTGTGTGATAACGGTGCATACGCTGCGATAGATGCCGCGTCCGATCAGTCTTCGCGAATCGCATTCTGCAGGTCGTATCCGATGTAACCCTGTGACATAGCAGAGCAGACTGACATCGGAGAAGCGGTATAATCCGGATGATTGGTGCTGAATTCGTTCATAGCAGTATGGATCATACCAACCTGAGGTCCATTACTGTGTGTGATTACTACCTGGTATCCTTCTTCAACAAGATCTGCAATGGAAACTGCAGTTTTTTTAACGGCAACCTTTCTGCTCTGGAAGTGTGGTTCCGAGTGCGCGGTGTCCTAATGCAACAACAACTTTTTTTCTTCATATTACATCCCTCAGTTTCTCAGAATTTGAATTGTCTGCGTATGAAAAACATATAACGCAGACAACAGCGATAAAAATATATAAAAATTATAGTATTTTTTTAATGGAAATTGCAATCATTAGTTTGGCAAAAATGCACAGTATAAAAAGGAATTACTGGTGGGCAGAAGCTAAATGGCACAAGGAGGAGAATTTTTTAGAAAACATGCTGACAACAAGGGGAGATGTTCATATAATATAATAAGAAGTCCGATGGATGGTGCAGTATGAAAGAGGAACGGATTCGATTTTGCGGATTAAAAGAACGTGAGGTCATCAACATATGTGACTGCAAGCGGCTCGGGTTTGTTGCAGATCTGCAGATCAATATCTGTTCAGGGTGTGTGGAAGCATTGATCGTACCGGGACCGGGAAGAATCTGTGGATTTCTTGGGTATGATGCGGAGTATATTATTCCGTTTGAGTGTATTCGCAGGATTGGAGAGGATATTATTCTTGTGGAAATTAAAGAGGACAAATGTCTGAAGCCGTGTAAATAAGAATAGTAAAAGAGGAAGAAGAGTACAGACTGCTCAGTGAAATAAATGAGAACAAGTAAAAGACAAAGGAGAGAAGAAAAATGACAGCATTTTTTAAAGAAATCGAGCCATTCCGGGGAAACGGAAACGAAAATGAAAAGGGACAGACGCTGGAAGAATTTCTGGAAGAGTATGATCCTTATAAATATAAGAATCCTTGTGTGACAACGGATGCAGTTATATTCTCCTGCAAAAGAAAGGTAGTGGACGGAGAATGGAAAGTTCTGATGGTGAAAAGGCGGAATCATCGAGCATTGGCTGGTGGCGTTGCCGGGTGGGTTTATTGAACTTCATGAGAATCTGGAAGATACGGCAAGAAGAGAATTGACCGAAGAGACCGGCGTGGCGGATCTTCCGATGGAGCAGTTTGCAGTCTATGGGAATGTGACCCGTGATCCGAGGGCACGGATTATTACATCGGCATATCTTTCGGTTGTGGATGAAGGGCAGGTAAAGGTGCAGGCTGGTGACGATGCGGCGGATGCAAAGTGGATGCAGCTTCATTGTCAGACAGAATCGGTGAAGGAGGATGGAGATTGGAAGAGAACCATTTATCGACTGGCATTGGAAAATAAAGAAGCAGAGCTTACAATTTCGGCGATCGTTGAAAAAAAGGAAAGAAGTGGACTGGTAAGAGAGACTTATTATAAGGTAAAAGAATCGGACCGGATCGCCTGTGACCATGCAGCACTGATCGTACAGGCATGGAAGCTGGTGGAAAGCCGGCTTATATAGCTTTTTGATAAAGTGTGAATTTGTTGACAACCCTGTATACAGGATTTATACTATAGACATTAAAAATGTGCGTGATTCTGCAGTAGAATCAATCAAGAACCAAACAGGAGGAAAAAAGATGAAGTGCCCATATTGTGGTAACATTGATACAAGAGTCATCGACTCAAGACCGGCAGATGACGGAACGACGATCAGAAGGAGAAGATCCTGTGATGCGTGCAACAAGCGTTTTACAACCTATGAGAAGGTGGAGACCATACCGCTGATCGTGATCAAGAAGGACAACAACCGCGAGCAGTATGACCGTACTAAGCTGGAAGGCGGAGTACTCCGGGCGTGCTATAAACGTCCGGTAGCGGCAGCAGATATTCAGGCAACGATCGACTCGATCGAGACAGCGATTTTCAGCCGGGAAGAGAAAGAAATTCCGAGCAGCCAGATCGGTGAGATTGTTATGGAAAGTCTGAAAAAGCTGGATCCGGTTGCTTATGTACGTTTTGCATCGGTATACAGGGAATTTAAAGACGTGAATACCTTCATGGATGAACTGAAGAAAATATTAGAATAAAAGGGGAAAGACAAATGGAACGGAAAAAGACAGTATTGCTCTGCGTGACCGGCGGTATCGCGGCGTACAAGATTGCAACACTGGCAAGTATGCTGGTAAAGACAGGATACGATGTGAAAGTTGTGATGACACAGAATGCAACGAATTTTATCAATCCGCTGGTATTTGAGACGCTGACACAGCATAAGTGCCTGATTGATACATTTGACCGCAATTTTGAGTACAGTGTGGAGCATGTGACACTGGCAAAATGGGCAGATATTGTGATGATCGCACCTGCCACGGCAAATGTGATCGGCAAGCTGGCACACGGGATTGCAGATGATATGCTGACTACGACTGTGATGGCATGTGCCGAATGTAAGAAGATCCTTGCACCGGCGATGAATACAAGAATGTATGAGAATCCGGTCGTACAGGATAATTTAAAACTTCTGGAGCATTATGGATATGAAGTGATTCAGCCGGCAAGTGGACATCTGGCATGCGGAGATAACGGAGCCGGGAAGATGCCGGAAGCGGAGACTTTGTATGAATATATTTACCGGGATACTGCTTATGAGAAAGATCTGACCGGAAAGAAAATTCTTGTCACAGCAGGACCTACAAGAGAAGCAATCGACCCGGTGCGCTACATTACGAATCACTCATCCGGTAAGATGGGATATGCTCTTGCACGCGTTGCTGTGGCAAGAGGAGCGGATGTTACGCTTGTCACCGGACCGACAGAGATCAAAAAGCCGATGTTTGTGAAGATTGTTCCGGTCACGACTGCAAAGGAAATGTTCGAGCGGTAAAGGAAGAGGCAGCAGATGCAGACATTGTGTGTAAAGCAGCAGCGGTTGCAGATTACCGGCCAAAGCATATTGCGAATGAAAAGGTGAAAAAATCGGACAGTGAGATGAGTCTGGAACTGGAAAAGACAGACGATATTCTGAAATATCTCGGAGAGCACAGAAAAGACGGACAGTTCCTGTGTGGATTTTCGATGGAACCGAGAATATGGTTGAAAATTCCAGAAAGAAGCTTGAAAAGAAGAAGCTGGATATGATCGCGGCAAATAATCTTAAAGTTGCCGGAGCAGGATTTCAGGGCGATACAAATCAGATGACGCTGATCACGAAGGAAGATGAGACTGCACTTCCAATGATCAGCAAGGAAGAGACAGCAGCTTGTATTCTGGACAAGATTCTGGAGTGTATGAATAAATAAAAAAGCCAAAATGTATTGTATCTCGTAAAGAGAATAGTAACAGGAGGAAAAAAAAATGAATCAAGGCAATGAACGTACTACATCCATGTCCAAAACAAAAGGACTCGTACAGATGGCAATCTTTGCAGCACTTATTGTAGTGCTGGCATTCACCCCGTTTATCGGATATATCCCATTGGGATTTACAAGGGCGACGATCATCATATCCGGTCGATCATGGGTCTCTGATGCTTGGACCGAAGAAGGTGCAGCGCGTTGGAGGCGTGTTTGGTCTTACAAGTTTTATCAATAATACGATAAATCCGACATTGACATCATTCGTATTTACCCCATTTTACAGTTTGGGTGAATACAGTGGAGGGATCGGAAGTCTGATCATCTGTTTTGTGCCACGTATTTTGATCGGTGTAGTACCGTTTTATGTTTACCGTCTGGTTAAGAAGCTTTCAAAGAACAATGGAGTATCCTCTGTTGGACTGATTGTGGCAGGACTTTCCGGAGCACTGACCAATACGCTTCTTGTCATGAATCTTATTTTGTATTTTCAGAATGATTATGCGGCAGCCAATGGTATTACCGTAAAGGCGGTATATGGATTTATTCTGAGCATTATCGGAATCAATGGGATTCCGGAGGCGATCGTAGCGGCGGTGATCACGCTGGTACTTGGGAAAACACTGATGAAAAAAGGGGTGACAGGAAAGATTAGGAGTGTAAAAAATGATACTTGCGATTGATATAGGAAATACAAATATTGTACTTGGATGTGTGGATGACAACAAAACCTATTTTATCGAAAGACTTTCCACGATCAAGACAAAGATGGAACTGGAATATGCGATTGATATCAAGATGGTTCTGGATATTCACGGAATCAAACCGGAGAAGCTGGAAGGAGCGATCATCAGCTCGGTAGTTCCGCAGATTACATATGTCGTAAAAGAGGCGGCAGAAAAGATTCTGAAAAAAGAGACACTGGTCATCGGACCTGGCGTGAAGAACGGACTCAATATCCTGATGGATAATCCGGCACAGCTCGGAAGTGATCTGGTGGCAAATGCAGTTGCCGGAATTGCAGAATACAAAGCACCGATGATGATTTTTGATCTGGGAACGGCGACAACAGTCAGTGTGATCGATGAAAAGAAAAATTATATCGGAGGCATGATTTATCCGGGAGTGAATATTTCACTGAACGCCCTGACGGAAAATGCATCCCAGCTTCAGGGAATCGGTCTGGAAGCACCGAAGCGGATTGTCGGAAAGAATACGATCGAATGTATGAAGAGTGGTGTTCTCTATTCCAGTGCAGCGGCGATCGATGGAATTATTGACCGGATTGAGGAAGCGATTGGACAGCCGATGACTGCAATCGCAACAGGTGGACTTTCCAAGAAGATTGTTCCGTACTGCAAGAGAGAGGTCATACTGGATGACGATCTGCTCCTGAAAGGACTTCTGATCATTTACCGGAAAAACAGATAACAGAAAGGTGACAGGGACGAGGACTTATAAAGTTTTCGCCCCTTTTATAAAAGGATGAATACTTACCGGATAACAGTTGCCTATGATGGAACGGCGTATCGTGGATGGCAGAGACAGGAGAATACGGAACTTACTGTACAGGGAATTCTGGAACGGCGGATTTCAGAAATTGCAGGGAAAAAGACGGTGGTCAGTGGTTCAGGAAGAACGGATAGTGGTGTACATGCGTTAGGGCAGGAGTGCAGTCTGTATCTGGAACAAGAAATTGATATGGACAGTTTTAAGAAGCAGTTAAATGCACTTCTCCCGGAAGATATCAGAGTGCTGGATATCAGCAGAGAAAAACGGGATTTTCATGCAAGAAAGAGTGCGGTCGGGAAATGCTATGAGTATCAGATCGATCTGCGTGACAAGATGGAAGTATTTCATCGGAAATACCGGTTTCATTTTCCACATCCGGTCGATATCGCTGCGATGGAAAAAGCAGCAGAGTATCTGATGGGAACCCACGATTTTTCCGCCTTTACGGATTTGAAAGAGGACAAAGATACGGTACGGACGATTTATGCGGTCGGGATCGTGTATGAAAAGGATACACTTACGTTATCGTGGATCGGAGATGGATTTTATATCATATGGTCCGGATACTTACCGGAACGCTTCTGGATGTGGGAATCGGGAAAATAAAAGCGGAAGAGATACCGGAGATTCTGAAAGCGAAAGACCGGAAGAAATCTGGTTTTCCGGCACCGGCGAAGGGACTGTTTTTAGGCCGTGTTTTTTATACAGAAGCGGAGCTTAAAAAAGCGGCACAGAAGATCAGCGAAAAATAAAAACCAAAGAAATGGAGGAAAGAGAAGAGATGAAGTTTATTTCATGGAATGTAAATGGAATCCGTGCATGTGTGCAGAAGGATTTATGGATTTTTTTAAAGAGGCAGATGCGGATATTTTCTGTCTGCAGGAGACAAAGATGCAGGAAGGGCAGCTTGTACTTGATCTGCCGGAATATCACCAGTACTGGAACTCGGCTGTGAAAAAAGGATACTCAGGGACTGCAATTTTTACAAAGAAAGAGCCGTTATCGGTTACTTACGGACTTGGGATAGAAGAACATGATCAGGAAGGGCGCGTGATCACACTGGAATTTGAGGATTTTTATTTTATTACCGTGTATACACCGAACTCCCAGAGCGAACTGGCAAGACTTGACTACCGTATGACCTGGGAAGATGCGTTTCTCGCTTATCTTAAGAAACTGGAAGAGACAAAACCGGTGATCTTCTGTGGAGATTTGAATGTTGCACACAAAGAAATTGATCTGAAGAATCCAAAGACCAACCGGAAGAATGCCGGATTTACAGATGAAGAGCGAGCAAAATTCTCAGCACTTCTGGATGCGGGATTCATTGATACTTATCGCTATTTCTATCCGGATAAAGAAGGAATTTACTCCTGGTGGTCCTACCGGTTTAAGGCAAGAGAAAAGAATGCAGGTTGGCGTATCGATTACTTCTGTACATCAAAAGCACTGGAAAGCAGGTTGGAAGATGCGAAGATTCTGACAAATGTATTTGGGTCTGACCACTGTCCGGTGGAACTGGATTTTAAGTAGGGATGAGATCGATAAGCTGCGACATCAAATTGTAAAAAAATAAACTGATCAGATTCACTTTTGTGCGATGGAATCTGATCAGTTTATTTTTTGAAATTTTTTCGTTCAGGATAGTGGATGATTCTGTTTGAGGGAATATATAAAATTCTGCCTGCATATAAATATACATGGGTAATTTAGCTTTTGGGATGAGGAGGGACATGTATGGAACGGATTGGAAGTATCTGGACGATGATAGTTCGGTATTTGCTGCTGGTGATGTTTGGTGGAGTGATTGTCTGGACGTGCAATAGTGCAGGAATATCGGTTTACGCAGATGATGGGGAGACACCGGATGGAGCAGAGCTGATCCGGTTTGATTTTCACAAGTCGGTAAATCAGGAGGTTGGGATCCCGGCAGGAATACCAGGATTTTTCACTTATTTTTATGAAGGAAAAGAATACCATTACGGATTCCGGTTTGACAGAAATGGGACAGGGCCAGAGACAGAAAAGTTTGGTACGGCATATGTCTGGGCACCTTATACGGTTATTTATTATGACGCTGCAGGTGGTGAGATCGAGAATTACGGTACGGCAACGGCAGGCGGAAGAAGGCTGTTTGCGACAAGGGGAAATGGTGAAGAGCTTGAAGCCGGGCAGAATAAAGGAAAGAACAAAAGAAGTTTGCGGCAGACTATACTGTGTATGGGCAGAGCCTTCGGTTAAGTGAAGGATGTATGCAACGGCAGTGAAAGACGGATATCGATTTGAAGGATGGTATGCGTGGACTGATGCTGGAGTTGTGCAGGAAAAAGAACTGGCAGAGCTTGCAAAACAGGAGCAGTATGGGATCCTTGAAGATGAGCTGAATGAGAAATATACGGAGCAGACAAAGCTTCTGGAAAACCGGGAATCCGAAAGATACCCGGCATCCAGTATTACACTTTACGCGAGGTGGGACAAGATCTGGGAGTAGGAGTTAGATATATCCTCCGTCCATACCCAGTATCTGCCCGGTAAGATAGGCAGGGGCATTTGCAAGCTGCCATGCGAGAAGCGCAACTTCTTCTGGTGTCCCGAAACGTCCGGCAGGGATTTCTTCTGCGAGGGCAGCTTTTTCTTCCGCATCCAGAAGATCGTTCATTACGGTATCGATGACACCACAGGCGATCGCATTGACCTGGATATTGCTTGGCGCAAGTTCCTTTGCAAGTGCGCGGGTAAGACCGTTCAGACCGGATTTGGTGGCAGAATAAGCGACTTCACAAGAAGCACCGACAGTTCCCCACATCGAAGAAATATTGATGATACGTCCCGCTTTCTGATGGATCATGTAAGGAAGTGCTGCGCGGCAGCAGTAAAATGCGGAAGAGAGGTTAGTGGAAATCATTCGGTTCCATTCTTCAATGCTCATATCCGTCAGAAGTCCCATCCATGCGATTCCGGCATTGTTGATGAGTACGTCAAGACCGGAGCCGGACATTTCAATCTGGTCAAAGATATGTCCGACTTCGGATGGAACACCTACATCTCCTGGGAGGATTTCGCAGGAACCGGAGGTTCCTTTGTGATAAAATCAGCAGTAGCCTGCAATTCACTGATGGATTTGCGGCAGTTTAAAAATACATGCCATCCCTCTTTTGCAAAGTGGATAGCGCAGGCTTTTCCGATTCCACGGGAAGCGCCGGTGACAAGAATCTGTTTTCTGTTCATTTATAAAAACTCCTTTTGCTATTTATAAGAATTACTTTACAGTTGTTTTTTCTTACATAATCAGACAATATTATACACTGATTTTCTTGTGATTTAAAGACGCTGGTGTTATGATAAATATTGAAAAAATGTCATACAGATGCGAGGAGGAAAAACATGGTACAGAAAGCCATTGATTTTGCCACCAAGGTACATGAAGGTCAGTATCGGAAGGGGACCGACAGACCGTATATTGTACATCCGATGGAAGTAGGAAAGATAGTATCCACGATGACACAGGATGAGGAGATCATCAGTGCAGCAATCCTGCATGATACGATCGAGGACTGTGAGGGTGTGGATGCAAATGTGTTAAAAGAGATGTTTTCAGCAAGAGTTGCGGGAATCGTATCACAGGAAAGCGAAGATAAATCCAAGACCTGGATGGAAAGAAAAAGTGCAACCATAGAAAGGCTTAAGACAGCACCAATTGAGGTTCAGATGATCGGACTTGCGGACAAGCTGTCGAATATGCGGGATATTGATCGGGATTATCCTGTATGTGGAGAGGAATTGTGGAACAGATTCCGAATGAAAGACAAAGCAACGATCGGATGGTATTATAAAGGCGTCAGAGAAGCATTACGGGAAGCATTTGCAGAGACAGAAGCATTTGCAGAATACTGTATCTGATTGACAAAAATTTTGGATAATAATGAGGTAGAAGAGAGGACAATCAAAGATGAAGAAGATTTTGATGTTAGGTACAGGTGGGACGATCGCATCCCGTCAGACAAAGGATGGACTGGCACCGGGACTGACACCGGAGGATATTTTATCTTATATTCCGGCTGTAAAAAATGTATGTGAGGTTCAGACAAAGCAGGTGTGTAATCTTGACAGCACGAATGTAACACCGGAACACTGGAAAATGATGGTAAAAGCAGTGGAAGACAATTATGCATATTATGATGGGTTTGTAATCTGCCACGGCACGGATACGCTTGCATATACAGCGGCGGCACTTTCTTATATGATACAGAATTCAGCCAAGCCGATTGTTGTTACAGGAGCGCAGAAGCCGATCAATATGGATGTGACAGATGCGAAGACAAATCTGCTGGACAGCTTTATTTATGCGGCGGATGATGATTCCCAGGGGGTCAACCTTGTATTTGACGGAAAGGTAATTGTCGGAACACGTGCAAAAAAAGAGCATGCAAAGAGTTACAATGCATTTTCGAGTATCAATTTTCCGTATCTTGCAGTTATTCAGGATGGTATCCTGGTCCGGTATATTCCGGAGATCCCGTGCCGCCATGCAGTTAAGTTTTATTATGATATGAAAGACAGTGTATATGTATTAAAGCTGATCCCGGGAATGAAGCCGGATATTCTGTCCTATCTGTTTGAACACTATGACTGTCTGGTAATTGAAAGCTTTGGCGTAGGTGGTATTCCGCAGACGCTTGTTCAGGAATTCTATCAGGAGATGGAAAAATGGTCAGGCAAGGGCAAATTTGTCGTGATGACAACACAGGTTGCCAACGAGGGAAGTAATATGACGGTCTATGAAGTCGGGAAAAAAGTTAAGCAGGATTTCAATATGATCGAAGCCTATGATATGACGCTGGAAGCAGTGATCACAAAGCTGATGTGGCTGATGGGAAGAGAAGAACAGGATATGCAGAAAGCATTTTACACGCAGATCAATCACGATATCCTTTTACAAAGAGAGGATAAAGCAGGTGCAAATAAAAGAGGAAGGATTCCGGATGAATGGAACACCTTCCTCTTTTTGAATATTTAATTTTATCCGGTTAGATTTTTTCAAAGTCGCCGATCATGTCTTTGATTTCTTCCATGTGGCAGTCCGTCTCGCTTACGGTTTGTGCACATTTCAAAAGTTCGGCTTCGATGGCCTCGATATCTTTGTCAGCACCGATTGTTTTTTTGTAACGAAGTTGATGATCTACACTTGCCCAAAAATCCATTCCGATCGTGCGGATCTGGATTTCGGCGCGCATTGGAACTTTTCCCTCTGTAAAGAAAACCGGGATCTCAACGATCATATGATAGCTTCGATAACCGTTTGGCTTTGGTGCTTTTATGTAGTCTTTGATCTTAAGAACGGTAATGTCATCCTGTGAAGTGATCAGGTTGGCAATTGTATAAATGTCACTGATAAACGGGCAGATCACCCGGATTCCGGCGACATCGTCCAAATTCTTGACAATACTCTCCTCTGTAAATGGCAGATCACGTCTGCGCAGCTTTTCATAGATGCTGGCAGGACTTTTTACACGTGATTTGATAGATGAGATTGGATTGCGTCTGTTTACTGCTGAAAACTCATCATCAAGGACTTCCAGCTTTGTTTGGATCTCGCGGATCGCACAGCGATACTTCATCATCAGAACATCAAAGTTCTTATTATTATTGATAAAATCAGCCGGACTAATCGCATTTAGCCACTGTGATTCCAGCGCAGTGGGATGCTCAGAAGCCGGAATCAGGTTAAGTTGTGTCTCCATATGATTACTCCTCTTTATTCTGGTTGCTTATATTATTATAGCATATCTATGGTAAGGTGCATAGCATACAGAGTACGGAAATTGTTTTAAAAATAACAATCTTTTAAATGCTATGGAATCCTTTTCCGATGATCTCGCTGGTGTTGGAAATCAGAATAAAGGAAGAAGGATCATTTGTCTTGATAAAATTACGGAGTTTGATTGCCTGCTGACGGTTCAGCGCTGTAAAAATAATGTATTTATGTTCACCGGTAAAGGCTCCGTGTGCTTCACAGATTGTGGCGCCTCGGCCAAGTGAGTGGACGATGTAATCACAGATCGGTTCCGGATTACTGCAGACAACGTTGAAATATTTGGAAAGGTTCAGACTTTCGATAAAGCTGTCTACAAGGAAGGAACGGATGATCAGTCCGAAACAGGAATAAAGTCCTGTTTTTATGTCGAAGATAAAGAAACCTGCAACGGTGATCGCAACGTCTGAGCAAACCAGTGCACGTCCGATGTCAACACTTGTAAATTTTTTCAGGATCATGGCAATAATATCTGTACCGCCACTGGAAGATCCGATATTGAAGAGGATTGCAGAACCGAGTGCCGGGAGTGCAATCGCAAACATTACCTCAAGCATAGGCTGATTGGTAAATGGCTGGTTCATTGGAAAGATTCGTTCAAATAAAGAAAGCGCAAAAGAAAGCAGGACACTGCAGTAGGCTGTCTTTGCAACAAATTTTTTGCCGAGGATTATTGCGCCAAGAATCAGAAGTGACATGTTGGCAACGAATGAAAAGTCGGCAGCAGAAATAAGTCCGGTTTTGGCAATCAGTACGGCAAGACCGGTGATTCCGCCAAATGTGAAGTTGTTTGGAAACTTAAAAAAATAAGTCCCTACTGCGATCAGCAGAGTTGCTCCGCTCATTGCAGTAAAATTTTTGATTTTTTTTCTCATTTTATATTCCCCGATCGATTCATAAAGTTTTAGAAAACGGATGAAATACTGAAAAAATATCATCCGATTTCCGTTGGTATTGTAACGCCGAAAATGTATGAAGTCAACCGTTTTAGAGCATTTTCGCAATGTATACGATGATACGAAAATACGGGGATTTTCGTGCATGATACAGCGCCTGAAAGGACATACTAAAAGGCAAAAAGGAGGATGGATTATGGACCAATATATACCGGTTACAGATATTATTGCGCGGGAAATTCTGGACTCGCGCGGAAACCCGACTGTAGAAGTAGAGGTGCTTGCAGGGAGTCATTTTACAGGAAGGGCGATGGTTCCTTCCGGGGCATCGACAGGAAAATATGAAGCAATTGAGTTAAGAGACGGAAAACACCGCTATCAGGACTTGGTGTCAGACGCGCCGTGGAGCATGTGAACGATCGAATCATCCGGGAAATTCTGGGAATGAACGTGCTGGAGCAGGCGAAGCTCGACCGAATGCTTCTGGAGCTTGACGGGACAGACAATAAGATCAATCTGGGAGCAAATGCAATGCTTGGAGTGTCTCTTGCAGCAGCAAGGGCAGCAGCAGATGCGCTGGAGATTCCGTTGTATCAGTATCTTGGCGGTGTAAATGCAAAGCAGATGCCGGTTCCGATGATGAATATCCTAAATGGGGGACGGCATGCGGATAATTCCATTGATCTCCAGGAATTTATGATCATGCCGGTCGGAGCAGTCTGCTTTGAAGAAGGACTTCAGATGTGCGCCGAGATCTATAAGATGCTTCGGGCGATTCTGGAAAAGTATGATTATCCGACCGCAGTCGGGGATGAAGGCGGATTTGCACCCAATCTGCCGGATGCGAAAGAAGCACTACAGATGATCATGCGCGCGATTGAAAAGGCAGGTTATAAACCGAAAGAGCAGATTGTGATCGCACTGGATGCGGCGGCGAGTGAGCTGTATGATAAAGAGAGAAAAGAGTATGTATTTCCGGGAGAGGCGAAGATGCACGGACATCGTGTGGCGCGATCGACGGAAGAGATGATTGATTACTATGAGGAGCTTGCAGGAGAATTTCCAATTATTTCCATTGAAGATCCGCTTGATGAAGAAGACTGGGGAGGTTGGGAGCTTCTGACGACGAGACTGGGACTGGATATGCAGCTTGTCGGAGATGACCTGTTTGTGACGAATGTGAAACGCTGAACGCCGGCATTTTAAAGGAGATCGCAAATGCAATTCTGATCAAGGTGAATCAGATCGGGACTCTGACGGAAGCCATCGATGCGATCCAGATGGCGCAGAAGGCTGGTTATCAGGCAATTGTATCCCACCGGTCAGGAGAGACAGAGGATCCGTTTATTGCAGACCTTGCGGTGGCATTTAACACGGGACAGATCAAAACCGGAGCACCGTGCAGATCTGAGAGGGTGGCAAAATATAATCAGCTTCTTCGGATTGAGGAGAGGCTGGGAAATATTGCCAGATATGAGAATCCATTTGTACGATTTTCATAAGATTTCCGGAAAACCCAGCTTCCGGGCAGGAGGTATTGAAAATAAAAGCAGTGCATGATATTATGCAGAGTATAAGAATGGGAAAAGGGATCACTTTCTAAGCGAACAGGGAGTGACCTCTTTTCGTGAGGATAATAAAAGGAGAACTGGAAAATGATCAGAAAAATAAAAGCAGAAGACAAAGAAATCTACATAAAAATGGCGCATGATTTTTACCGGATGCCAGCAGTGGATCATCCGGTTCCGGATTCTTATCTGGAAAAGACATTTGAAGAATGTCTGAAAAGTGATACCTATGCGGAACTGTTTATCCTGGAATGGGAAGGCAAGATCGCAGGCTATGGACTGATCGCCAAGACCTTTTCGCAGGAAGCAGGCGGGATGGTGTACTGGCTGGAAGAACTCTATATATTAGAAGAGTATCGTTCCAAAGGAC
>ENA-OQLB01000743-OQLB01000743.1-human-gut-metagenome-genome-assembly--contig:-NODE-743-length-16814-cov-5.674297_pt1 | contig 16814 bp, 22 predicted proteins | sample MGYA00242656_ERZ504813 | MGnify/ENA primary metagenome ERZ504813 (study PRJEB26092, sample SAMD00036388) | human gut metagenome | host: Homo sapiens | study: EMG produced TPA metagenomics assembly of... | reverse complement strand
TTAAAAATATAGTATCTTTGTATATATTATTCTGTAAAATAAGTATTACCCTTTTTTTAGCTAAATTTGCAAGTAAATAACTTAATGCCACTGATAATATCAGTAACGCATATTTTACAAAATTGAATTATTTCTAATTGCCTCATCCTTGTTTACACGTCTAAACATTCTTCTCACTCCTCTCTCTATTTTTCTAATATCTATAGTTTATCACCTGATATAGTGAACAACTATCCAATGTACCTCATTCAGTAGCATTTATTTTTTTGATACTTGTTGCATACATAATTCCAGATATCACTAAAAGAATAAAAATAATAATGCTTCCTGATAAAATTAATTCCAATAAACTTTTTGTTTGAGTAAATATAATTTGCAAAAAAATCGCCATTATAATAGAACCTACGATAGTTGCTGATATAGATTTCTTAATCATCCCAATAGAAAACGGAAAAAGAACTAAGAATCCATTTAAAATCATAGAGATTATTGTTAAACTTACTATCTGTTTGAAATCTTTTAACAGAAAACTACCATTAACAATATTCCAATAATAATCTCGAAATACAATAAACAATGTACAGCACACATTACCTAAGAAGGTCCCTATCATTACAAAACTACTTATAAGTAAAAGTTTAGCTGTCATCCACATTTTAGGCTTTATTGGATAAGCAAGCATAATTAAAACGCTTCTGTTAACATACTCTCCTATAATAATTTTTGAAACCAAAACAGCTCCATACACCGTAAAACATTCAGTTACAGCCATATTAACTAATCTCAAAATATTACTATAGGAATTTTTAGGTGTATCTTGTACTGATGCATACATGGATGTATTTGCAAAAAAAAGTAAGCCTACGATAATAAGCAGTATACCCACAACATAGTATCTTGCTTTAACTTTTTGCAATTCTAATTTCATTAAATTAATCATGATTATCACCTTTACTTATAATTTTAAAAAAGTAATCCTCTAATGAATTTTCACATATTCCAATACTTTCTACACCTATATCGTTTTCGACTAAAACTTTTGATATCTTTCTTCCGCTTACTGACAAATCATAAATATGAATCTCATGCTCATTAATAACATCTATATTTTTAATACCTAATAGTGTTTTTAATATAAATGCTCCCTTGTTTGTGTCACTCAAATCTATTTTTCTATATTTTCCTCTCTTTTTATGAATTTCTTCCATCGATGTTTCACTTAACAAGGTTCCTTCTTTGATCACTCCTATTGTATCTGCTATCAATTCCATTTCCGATAAAATATGACTTGAAATGAGTATACTCATATTCCATTGTTTCTTAAAATTTAAAATTAATTTCTGATTTCTGCAATGCCCTCAGGATCCAAACCATTCAAGGTTCATCTAATATCAGTAATCTGGGTTTTGATATAATTGCTCGTGCAATTGCTAATCTTTGTTTCATTCCTACGGAATAGGTATCGACTATTCTATCGGCTGCTTCACTTAAGTTCAATAAATCCAGCATGTCATTCACTTGATTTCTAATAGGAATTTTCAAATATCTACAATGAAGTTCTAAATTCTCTCTTCCTGTCAATTTTGTGTAAAAATATGGGTACTCTATTATTGATCCCACGTCACACAATAGTTTATAGGTGCAATTATTGACTTCTTTTCCAAAAATTTTAACGCTTCCACTATCAGGACTTTCTAAATTTAATAGCATTTTTAATATAGTACTTTTTCCAGCACCGTTTGGTCCTACAAAGCCATATATTTCGCCTTGCTTGACATGTAGATTTACATTATTTACAACTTTTTTCTTCTTATAACTTTTTGTAATTGCCTCAGTTTCTAATATATTCATTCTCTGTTTCCTTTCCCTTATTGACAGGTCGTTTAGGCTGATATATTAGTCCTAAGCAAACCGGAGGCCATTGCAAATTTTCCTTTTTAGTCCGATATTCTATCACCTCACTAGCCACTTTCAAACATTTATTTACTAAAGTATTTCTTCTTCCCATTATTCATATAACCTCCTGTTTTATAATCTTCGCAAAAAGTAGTAATACAGCACATACAATGTCTGCAACCATAGCCCATAAAATATATATGTTATTAGGTATTCCAAAGAATATTACTGTTATAAAAATCCAATGTATCCCAGCCGTTAGTCTTGCTACCTTTTTGGCTTCTATATGTTCCAAGTTACTCAATCTCATATTAGGATGATTTACTGTTGAGATAATTAAAATAACAAAAATAGATATAGTAAATATCAAATAGATATATGGCAACTTTCCAGAAAACACTGGGATTATAATAAATGCAATTACTATGTAAAGAATTATTGTTGATACTAAACAACTTTCATAACTCTTCATATGGAACCCGCCAGTTCTTCCTCTCATGTTCATAAATACAAACATAAATATTATCGTTTGCAAAATATTGTTAAATAGAACTGATAAGATTAGCAGTATACCAAGTGAAATTGATTTTTCTAATAATATTTCAACTACATAAACATATTCTTCCTTCCTTTTTTTATTAAGAAAGTTCTTTTCTAATAATATATCCACGATTTTCTGTGCTATTTTATTCATCTTCTTCTCTCGCTTTCGTGATTACTTTAAAACAAGTGTCATAATTAATCAATACATCTTGCACTTTTGAACTGTAAAAAGCATTATTAGACTAAAAAAATCGCACTATTATTCTAAGCTGTAGTACGGAGATATATAATCTCTTAATACTTACAGAGCCGAACAATAGCACGACGTCATTTTTAATCATGTGGAAAAACTATTGTAAAAATAAATATTCCCGCTTCCTGTTTCATATGATTGCTTCCACCATACTTATCCGTTAGTTCACGAATATTTTCTATACCAAATCCATGCTCGAATTTATCAGATTTGGTTGTTCTTAACATTTTATTTGAAGCTTTTTGTTCACATGTATTTTTAATTGAAATAACTGTCATTTTATCTTCATTTACAAATTTAATCCATATCTTTTTATTTGATTTTAACTGCTCACAAGCTTCTATGGCATTATTCAACATATTTGCAAGAATAACCACAATATCTTCATTTCGAATCTTAATATTTGATAAATCATTCATCTGTAAAATAACCATTATATTTTTATCTATTGCTTCCTGATATTTGGCATTTAATACAATATTAACAGCTATATTATTAGTATCTATAAGGTTGGGATCTCTCTTTAACTCTCCCGTTATTCCTGAAACATATTCTTCTGCCTCTTTTATTTGACCATTTTTTAGCATCCCTGCAATACAAGACATATGGTTTTTGTATTCATGAGTCTTTTTTCTCTCCTTATAATAATTATCTGAAATTAATTTGTACATTTCTTTCTGATTTTCTGCTCTCTCATCAAATAGGGCTGTTTCATTTAATTTCTGCTCCCTTTCTACAATATCCCCTATTAATCTAAGAAGCAACAGGTTCATTCCAATTAAAAAAAATGTAATGATAATGATTACATTTTGTAATCTTTCATTCTCAATACCTTTTATATTAACTAGCGTTATTATAAAATTACTATTGTTGAAAACGGAAAATACAAGAAACGTAACCACTCACTATCTGATAATACATGAAAAAAAATTTTTTACTCCCCACTTTTTACTTATAAATACTACACAAATAAATAATAACATTTTACTGACAAATATGGTTAAAAGATGTTCAGAAGATGTTGATATCGTTATTTCAGAAAACATTAATAGTACCAAATAATCAATACCATATATAAGTCCTTCAAAAATACTGGTAAATATAACTCCTACTATTAATTTAAATTTGAAATAACTAAACATAATAATTGATACAACAATAAATGTGTAACATGTTTTCAACAATATATTATTACTAAAAACTAATGCTCCAAAATATACTAAAACAGACAGCACTGGCAACGAAATTTTTTGCCATAAAATAAAATCATTCCTTTTTTCAAAAAAAAGAAGACAAAAAAGTTTTTACAAACATATGATTTCAAAAAAAACAATTCCTATCCCCTGTATAAGATTAATCCAAATTTCCATTTTATAGTTCTCCTTTATACTCTATAAATGCTTCTTTTGCTGCTTTAAATTTTGCCTTTGACATAGGTAACTCTTCACCATTATCTAAAACTGTTTTGTAATTTTTTATTGATATAATATGTTTCATATTTACTAAATAACTTTGATGTATTCTTATAAATTTTTGATTTTTCATCTTCTCTTCAATTTTATTTAACTTTTCGTAAAGGCTAAATTTTCCTAAACTTTCTTCCTTTATCCAAAAGACAACTTTATGTAAATTACTCTCTATGTAATAGATTTTCTCTAAGCTAATACTTTTCTTACCTTCTACAAAGTCAAATTCCTTTACTTCAACTTGAAAATTTATCTTCTGTAAAACTGCGTCAATACACTCAGTGAGTAATCCCTCAAAATTATCATTTCCTTTTAATAAATATCTCACTACATCGTATTTATATCCTTCAATAGCATATGTGATAAATGCTGTGACAAAAACTACATATAATTCCGATGTTCTTTTTCGTATTTCCTTTACAGTGTCTATGCCGTTTATTCCCTCCATGTTGATGTCTAGAAATACTATTCTATATTTTGTAATTTCTTCTCCTAATGCAATAAATTTATCCCCCGAATCAAACAGATCAACTTCACAGCATATTTTTCTCATTTTAAATTCATTTAGAACCAATCTTTTTATATAATTTTGATAATATTTCTCATCATCACATACAGCTATTCTTAACATTCATCTATAACTCCCTTAATATTTCCTCTATAACTCATTACCTATTTATTTTCAAAACAATTATATATTGTTTGTGTCTATCTGGCAAACAAATCTTATCGTTTCATTTCTTCATAAGAAATAACACTAGTGTACTGTATTGTTGACATTTAACTAAATATTTATAGCTATTATAGCCGCTTCATGTTAAAATAAAAGAAAACGGCGGTGATTTATATGGCAAGACCAAGAAAATATGTCATTAAACTTACAGATGATGAATGGTTTTGTTTCGTAACGCTTCCCACGGAAACTGATGCAGGCTCCCTTGTCGACTTTCCTCTGTTCATGATGGAGAAAGGCTTCAGATACCACGGCTGCATCAAGGAATGTCAGTGGGCGGCTGTCCCGGTTCCATTCCTGAAGCGGTGATATCCCTTCTTCCGGAACAGTAGCTCCAAGGCTTTCGTAGTATTCTGCGATACCAGTATGCTTTTGCTTATGATAGTATTCATCCAGATAGACTGTCCAGAGACGGTTCAGTTCTTCCAGTGTCCTGATATTTTTGAACTTTGATTCACGGATGAAGTCATCTACCACCTGATGGAACTTTTCAATCTTGCCCTTGCTTTTCCCTGAACGTGGTTTGGCATGCATGACATGGATTCCCAGTCTGGCAAGTGAGAACCGGATCTGTTTTGCGATGTACTGACTTCCATTATCAAAGTAACAGGCATCAAAGGTGCCATAGCGGGAAATGGCCTGGTGGAAGGTATAGATCTACCAGAGGATTGACGTTAAAAATCCACCGCTGTTATAAATGAGCCGGAGGATAAGTTCCAGCCAGTTTTGATATCTGTTTCTGATCTTGTTGAGCAGCAAGTCGGAAGTAAACAGGAGTTCCTCTCCCAGATTCAATATCTGATATCCGACTGTCCGTAGGTATCCCTCTATGCGCTGCAGGTTTTCATGAAACCATTGAAGCCAGCGGAGCATGGTGTTGAAGGACGGATAATCCTCAGAATCCAAGTCATCCGGACGGATAACTTCATCCAGAACACCGGCAATCACCTCTGCTTCGTAGTGTTTATAGGGAACAAGACAGTCAGGAAGTTCATTGTGGTAGCTATGACAGTCCTGACATCGAAACCTGCGGATCATCAGACGTTCCTTCGTTCCGCCCTCCTTTTTGCGGATGCGGGGACGGGAATCCCTGTAACGGAGCATTCCCTGACAGACAGGGCATAAATAGGAGTTCTCACTGCTCTCAACAAAAAACACCAATATCCTCCTTGAGGACCAGTGTGTAATCTGATATAATAATCATGGTTTTTGACCATGGTCTCAGAGTACACAACTTTCCAGGTAGGGTGCTCTGGGACCTTTTTCTTTCTGTAAACTAATGACAGTATACAGATCATTCCAGAGACAAGCAAGTAGATCAGCATTATGCTAATTTAAGAAGTCAACAACATTTATTCTCGTAGCAAAAATTAATGAAATTTTTTAAAGAGAAAGTATTTTACTCTATTTTGTATATGGTATATTTATTATTTGTACAAAAAATTAGCAGGATATAACTATGGAAAATTATATCCTGCTAATTTTTATTAATTCTCAATTTTTTAATAATTAAGACATAGTCTATCATTATTCTACATTTTTAATATATGAAAGTCTTTCCTTTTCCAAACTTTTGTGTAAATTTATGGCCATAAACACTGTGATAATTGCAGAAATAAGATCTGCAATTGGCTGTGCATATAAGATACCACTTATTCCTACCAAACTCGGCAATAACAAGATAATTGGTACAAAACAAATCCCTTGTCTACAAGCTCCCAAAATAAATCCTTCTAAACCTTTACCTAAGGCAAGAAATAGAGAAGAATACACCGTATAAAATCCAAAAAGCATAATAGAAAATCCATTTGCTCTGAGTGAAGCCTGCCCTATTCTAACAAGTTCCATATCTCCTGCTGTAAATTTAGAAATAATTGTTGCAGGGAATAAAATTAATATCAATCCAAAAAGCACACAAAACACTGTTGACCACAAAATAGATGTTTTAATTGATTCATTTAGACGTTTAAAATTTTTCGCTCCATAACTGTATCCTGCAATCGGTTGAAAACCTTTAATAAATCCAAATACCATTAAACTTCCCATAGAAACTATTCTTGTTACAGCTCCCATTCCGGCAATTACTGAATCTACATATTCTTTTGTATGTGTTACACTCAAAGCATTGGCCTGATTATTAATTAAAATTATTGATAAACTTGTCAATAACTGGAATACCAATGTTGGTACTCCTATCTTCAAAATTTCCTTCATATTTTCCTTAGAATAACAACAATCTTTAATCTTAAATGTAAAAATACTTTTTTTCATAAGAATATATGAAAGAAAAACAACTGTTGAAAGAGCCTGTCCAATAGCTGAAGCAATAGCAGCTCCTGTAACGCCCATATTTAATACGTTTATAAAAATAGGATCTAAAATCATATTTAATAATGCGCCTGACAGCATTGCAAACATAGATATTTTAGCCGCACCTTCACTTGTTATAATATTATTCATCATCACATTGAAAATATTAAAAATAGATGCAGCAATAAAAATTCTTGCATATTTAATCGCATATGGCATGATACTTTCTGTTGTACCAAGAAACTTCAGAATTGGCTCAAGAAAAGCTAACGTGCCAATTATGAAAATAATTCCAAGTAAAAGACCACTGTATAAGGCTGTACTCGCAACTTTTTTAGCATCATCATTATTCCCACGTCCTAGCAGCCTAGAAATATATGAGCCTGCGCCATTACCAAACAATAGTCCTAACCCAACAATCACCTGACTTAAAGGATACGTTACTGAAATCGCACCCATTTGGCTCGTTCCCAAGCTCCAACAAAATAGGCATCTACCAAATTGTAAATTGCGCTGATCATCATTCCTATCATAGTTGGAATTCCCATTGCCAATAACGCTTTTGGAATCGGTGCACTCCCTAATAATTCCATTTTTTTGTTATGTCCTTTCATTTTTCCACTCCTTTTCTAATGCTATAAATTATAGTGACATTTATTATAATACTATAATTTATAGTAGTAGTCAAGAAATTTTTCTTGTTTCTTGAAGATGTTTTTAGAGTTTCTAAGTTTTAAAATTTAATATGGAAATTTTTTTAGTTTAATTTCATCTAAATTACACACTGCATATCCAATTCCTGCCAATCCCATCATGAATCCTGGATTACCATTTTCTAAATTTGTCCACAGATTTTTTTTTTATAAAATAATTTAATTTACTCAGAGTGCTTGTCCAAGGTACACACGGAATTTTTCCTGTTAATTGTTCTATAATCATAATATTTCCTAAAATCCCATGACATAAGCATAAACTATCCAGTTCTATATTAAAATTATTCTCTATCATGCTAATTTTTGTCTGATAATCTTCAAAAATATGCTGATATGAACCATCTTCAATATATTTTAATATTTCTTGCTGCGCCAATACTATTCCTGCTGCCCCATGACACCAATATATCTTTCTACTTCTTTGATTCTCTTTTTTATTTCTTTTAATATCATACTTTAATAGCTCCAATGCAATGTTTAGATATTTCCTCTTCTTTGTCTTTCCAAATAATCTTGTAAAACAAATACTATATCCGCTACCTCCATGTGCAATCCCCCTATCCAGCCGAGAAATTTTATTACCTTCAATATTATTAAATATGCTATACTTTTCTTTCAAATTTTTCAAAATATAATTCGCCGCAATTTCAGCACGCAAAATATATTTTTTATCCATTGTTAATTCATACATATTTAAATATATTATGACAGCACCGGCATTACCATATAGCAAATCTCCCATCCTATCTATTTCCAAACTAGCAAACAACTTATTTTCATGTATTTTTGCATATTTTATATATTTTTCTTCGTTGCTTATCTTATATAATACCAAATATGTATAAATAATAGATGCCTCACCACAAAATGCACCTGAATACGCCTTTGAAGAAGAATTATTCATTGTATATTCTAGCAGCTTATTCAATAAAATATTCTGTACTTCTAAATATGCTCTTGTTGGTGCTACTTGATTTAATGCTGCAAAAAAAACTATCATGCCAGCAATTCCTTCATATAAAAACATATCTGATATATGTATGGTACCAGTCAAGGAAATAATCCAATTAATATCTGTTTTTAAACTATTCTTTATCCCTATTTTCATAAGATAATCAGCAATCTGTTTGCATATTTTAATAACAGAAAAATTTGTATCATGCATATAATCCATTCGATTTTCCAAATGAACTGTTGATCCTTTTATAGCGTTATTTAATAAATATTGTTGAATATATAAATCCTGACTAGATAATGATTTAATCCGCATTTTAATATACTGCTCTGGTGTAATGGTAAAATATTCTTTGATCATTTGATGATTATCCATATACAATTCTTTTTTTATTCGATAAAAAACTAAAGTAAGGAATATCTCCTTTAAGCATAGCATATAGCTCTGATTCAAATAAATCTTTTCCATTTTTTGGATTAATTCGTATATGGAAGAAGAAATTTTTTGAAAGGATTAGCTGTCTTTCTCCTCCATCTGTCATAAACATAGGGTGATATGATAATTGAATAAGTTTAGAATAGTTTTGAGTATGATTATACAACATTCTGGAACTAAAGTTTTGAAATCGTCCCTCAAAAATCTTATTATTTTTCCAGATATATTCATAGCTTTTCCTAAATCCCAGACAAATCTCATCTACAAATCCATTATATCTATATTCTTTATGATTTATCTGTGGACTATTATATCCTTTCTTCGTTTTTGCATCTTTGTATACAATTTCATATCTGAAGTTTTGGAATTTATCAGGATCAATCTTTTTCTCCCAGTTTTTATTCCGCCTTTTCCGCTTAAAGCACAAAATATATCCATCTCCTTATTTCCCCTTGGTAAAATCCCACTTCCTAATACTGAATTTTCTACAAATAATTTTGCTTTCTCGTTAGCGGTCAACGGAATATAATTTTTTTTTGATATGTCCACAGAGCACTTCAATATCTATAAATACAGGATATTCCCCATGAGAAATCAAGTTTTCATAATGGAAATCCTGAATATCTAATATGTAACTCAGTGCAATATGACACCCCATTCTAACATAATAATTTTTTACTTCATCTTTATTTTTACATTTTTGATATTTTATTTCTTCTTCCCAACCGTACTCTCCAAAATCTGCTATTCTATATTTAAAACATGACAATCCTACATATTCATATAATATATTTAAGCATTCATAATAAATTATTGATATCCTCAAATTTCTTGGTTTATAAAATACAGCATTTCCGTTTTTCAAAAAAATTTTCACCGTATGCTTTCCATTTCTGTGATTATCCCCTACTTTCTTAATTTTTGTAATCTCGGTATTATCTATATTTATACATTTTTTTATTTCTATTACATTTTTTCCCATCTACTGATCAATTGATGATAAACTCTACGACACTACAAATTTTCTCTAAAATACATCTTAATAACAGAGGGTAAAACTGAAAAAGCTCCTCTATATATTCATCATTACTTAAATACATTTTAACATATGCAGAATATTTTTCATTTGCGTTCTTTCCTACCAATTTATTTTCAAGAAACTGTATTTCATTAACTAAAACCCTGGTTGCCACGCAAGCTAAGGCCGAATATAACTCCTCATAAATTCCTTTAGAAAAATATTTTCTAAATATCTCCATATTTTCTTCTTGAATAATATCGGGCTAGTTTAAAAAATGGTATATAAAATGTAAAAAACAATTTATCTTTCATTGTATTTTCTATAATGATTTCGCTTTTATAACTCCCTGCTAAATACATTTCTAAAATTTCCATATACTCAACATTTGAGGGAGCTTCCTGTTCATAATATTGAGTATTTTCAGAAAAAAAAGAAGAAATCTCTTTATACTCTTTGCAAAGTATCTTAACTGTATCTTCTCCTATTAATTTTTCCCATTTAGAAGGAATTTTCAACTCATTATCTTTTCTTATATATTTTCTTTCAAATAAATAGCGTTCTCTCATTTATATTCACCCAATAAATCATTTGTTATTTTCTATTTGTATTGACACCGTAAAATTATAGTAGTATAATTTATAACCAAACCAATAACTATACTACTATAATATATAGTATATGTCAAGGATAGGAGGTCAGCATGGCAACCATTGATTTAATTGTATTAGGTATGTTAAAGACATCAGCTTTAAGCGCTTATGATATTCAAAAACTTGTAGAATATCGTAATATATCCAAATGGGTAAAAATTAGTACCCCTTCTATATATAAAAAAGTTCTTCAATTAGAGGAAAAAGGCCTTATAAAAGGAACTACGATTAAAGAAGGAAAAATGCCAGAAAAGGCTATTTATACTTTAACAGATACAGGGGAGAAAGAATTTGAGAAGTTAATGCTTGATATTTCTTCTAAACCAATTCACATCTTTCTGGATTTTAATGCAGTAATAGTAAATATAAATAATCTTTCTCCTGATAAGCAAAAAAAATGCCTTTCTGATATAAAAAATAACATTGAAATACTGAAAGCATATTTAGAAGATAATATTAATTCCAAAGAGCAAAAACCTGAAATTCCAACTGCAGGTATGGCCGTTCTACAACAGCAACTTATATTAGTCCAGGCAATTGAAAATTGGATTGCCACTTTACCAAACGTCTTTTAAAAACAAATATTCCAGGAAGAAACCACAAACCTTCTCCCATTTGTCACTTACTTAATTCTAAGAATAATCCTCAACCTTACCATATGTTCTTACTGTCCCGGATCCATTTTATTGAATAACCTTCACAGAAACAAGATGGGCAATTTTTCGTATATCTTAAAACTTTTAAAATTCTATAGAAACAAAAGAAGAAGAGCTATCACTATGTGATAGGCTCTTCTTCTTTTTAATCAAAGGATTTGGTCTGATTTTCCGTCAAAGACTTTAAGAGCGGCTTCCAACGGATCAATAATGGTCAATCCGACAGCCGGTAATCCCACCAGTATTGCACTCTTTACCTCATCACGACTTGCGCCTAACTTTTTAGCAGATTGTACATGATAAAGCAAACCACCCATAATTCCTGTAGCTGCAAGCACGGCAATATACGCTAATTCACGTGTTTTATTATCCAATGCACTTGCCTTTTCCTGCTGCAAAATCATGTCAATATATGCCTTACCTACTTCGCTACTTTCTTCCATAAAACAATTAAAACCGGTAAATTCATTTTCCATATTAATATCTCTCCTTTTATTTAAAAATATTTTAGCAGCAAACTATTGTAAGAAATGAAGATGTATCTGTAGTAAAAATAACATCTCCTGCTTCTACATTCTTTCCATCAAGTTCCTTTATTTCGTCTTCCAAACTTTCTGATAATTGTAAACTATTTATCCGCTGCTCATTTCTTTCTGAACATGTTTTCATTTTTTCTCCTCCTTTGATTATTAAAATAATACCATATTTTTAGATTTTGTCAGTATTATGTCTTAACTTACAATTTTTTGACCTTCAGAAAAGGGTTATGCTAACTTCAAATATATTTTGCTTATTATCATATTCTAACTGTCCTTCATATTTTTCAACAATTTTCTTCACACTCTTCATACCAATTCCATGAAAATGCTTATCTGTTTTTATAGTTAGAAGTTCTCCATTTTCGTATTTAGGCTCGATTTCGTAGCTGTTTTGTATACAAAGCATAAACATATTATTAATAAGCCTTAATGATAAATAAATCCATTTTTCTCTTGTGTAGATATTTTCACAAGCTTCTATAGCATTATCGAACAAGTTGTATAAAATAACAAATATATCACTTTCTTCAAAATGGTAGTTGCCAAAATCGATTGGCATAATATCATATTCTATTTTAATATCCTTTTCTTTTAGTTCTGATAATTTATAATTCATTACCAGATCAATAACTGCATTTCCTGTATAAATTTTCTTTTCCAATTCTGCAAGTGGTTTATTAATACTATTGAGATATAAACAGGCTTTATCTATTTGATTTTCTTCCAAATATTTTTGCAACAAAGTAATATGGGCTCTATAATCATGAAATAAAGTTCGAGAATCATTATAATATACTTTAAGATCTTCATAATTACGTTCCAACATTCGATTTCTCAATTTAATAATTTTACTTTCTTCCAACGCGCTTCGATAAATCGAATATATAGCAAAAAACATTATCGCTAAAATAATGATAACGAAATACATATAATATCCTTTTGCTAAATCAGGAATAGAATCGCCTGCATACACTGATTGAAAATATATAACTCCGATAATTTCCGATAACAAAATCAACACGAGTGATCCTATGCGGTTTTTATCTATAAGTTCTTTATACCTCACTATGGCTAAGGAAATTAGAAACATTAAAGCTCTTCCCAAAAACAATGCCAATATTCTGGATATACTGTTTTGTCTTCCTATAACAATCCCCAAATCCTCTTTATGTAACACTATTCCCATTGTAAATATGATAAATAGATCTAATAATTCTAAACTCAAACAATACAATGAGGTATGAAGCAATGTATATCGTAATTTGATTTTATAAATCAATGAGAACGTTATACTTATTACGATTATAACAACAGCAATTAATAAAATAGAATATAATCGAAAGCTACGATTAATAGCTTCTATTACTGCCAAACTTATACAAATCAATATTTCAAAACATTGTTTTATCTTTGTATTTTCCTTTTTATAAACTTTTCGGAGTATCTCAAAACACATATAAATCTCAAAATATCCTAGTAAATATTGGAGTACATTAAGTATGTATATCTCTTCCATTTGTTGTGTGTTCCTTCCAATAAGTGTGAATTCTCTTTTTTACCTCTTCAGTATATGTTCTACTAATTTTAAGATTTTTACTATTACGCAAGTAAATAGTATTTTTATATAAACTCATAATATGTACGACGTTAACAATGTATCCTCTATCTATAAAAATAAATTCTTTTTGTTCTAAATCTTTATAAATGTTCTTCAAGGTTTCTCGTATAGGTATATTTCCGTTTTGGGTAACAAAAATCGCATATTTTTCATCTTTATACACATAATAGATATCCTTATATAAAATTTTCTCATATCTATGATTAGTACATATTTGATAAAACTTTTCTTCTTCAATATCCAGCCTTTTTTTGTAATGATTCTAATGTCGATATCAACTTCTTTTTCAAATTATTTTTAGGGATAAACTGATATGCAAAATAATCATATCCATTTATTAAAAATTTTAAATGTGACGTGATAAACACAATATATCCTGCATCATCCATAGAACGTATTTTTTCAGCTAAAGATAGTCCGTTTATCCCAGGCATTTCAATATCTAATAGATAAATATCAAAATACAATTTTTCTTCCATTTCGTATAGTAACAACTGTGCATTTGAAAAAGTATTCACAACGTATGGAATTCCATTTTTAAAATAAAACTTCTCTATTAAATTACAAATTTCTTCTAAATACTCTTCCTGATCATCTACAATTGCTATTCTTGGCATATTTATCACCTCTGCCTTTTTTTCTTTCTGTGAACATGATTTTAGCGATTCTACCAAATAGTTTACATATCTTATTAGTGCAATCCGATTAAATAATATATATTCCATGTGCTTTATTTCATACACTCTCTAAACATCTTAAAACTATCATTATTTAGTCTATATGCACATGTAGGTTATTAAGAAATATTTTGATTGCACATACAATACACATATAATCATGGAGGTGCAATTATGAAAGATAACAATTTTGTAAACCTAGGTAAACGTATTCGTGAAAAACGCTATCCCAGAATCTTACCCAAGAAGCTTTGGCAGAAAAAGCAGATGTTGGAACAACACACATTTCGCATATTGAAACAGGCTGTACCAAACTAAGTTTAACAACCTTTATTTCTATTGCAAATGCTCTTGATGTATCTGCCGATGAATTATTATGTGACTGCATTAATCAAGCATCAAATGTATATGAAACAGAAATTTCTCTACTTTTAAAAAACTGTTCAACTAAAGAAATATGCTTTATACATGACCTAGTAAAAAATACACTTATCTCTTTACATAATCGCAACTTAAAATAATCAATAAAGACTGAAGGTTTTTTCGCTTCAGTCTTTATCAACTCTATTTAAAAAACTTCTAAATCTTGTTTCTCTTGAAGCCACTATTTCATCTTCATTTTTAAGGGACATATTATATATAAAATCAAGAATTTGAACTTGTAAAAAATCTGTAATTACTTTGAACTCTGATGCTCCATTCCCTTCTGGTAATATTTTCTCAATCACTCCTAAATCTAATAAATCTTTTGCCGTCATTTTCATAAGGTTTGCTGCCTCTTTTGCACGTTTTTCATTTTTCCATAAAATAGAAGCGAAACCTTCTGGAGAAAGTATTGAATATGTAGAATTTTCCATAGCCCAAACCTCATTTGCAACAGCTAAACCTAAAGCTCCTCCACTCCCACCTTCGCCTATAAGTATACTCAAAATCGGCACTTTTAAATTGAACATTTCATATATACATTTTGCTATTGCAGATGCTTCTCCTCTTTTTTCAGCCTCAACTCCACATGCTGCACCAGGTGTATCTATGAATGTTATAATTGGTCTTCTAAATTTCTCCGCTTCTTTCATAAGACGAATTGCTTTTCTATATCCTTCAGGGTGTGCCATTCCGAAATTTCTAATAATTCTTTCTTCTGTCGTTTTTCCCTTTTGATGTCCTATAACTGTAACTGGAATATTATCTAAAAAGGCTATACCTCCAATTATTGCTTGATCCTCTCCGGTTTCACCGTCTCCATGAAATTCTATAAATCTTTCAAATACATGGGTGATATAGTCTACTGTCGTCGGTCTATCTATTTTTCTTGATAATTGTACTTTTTTCCAACTGTCCTTATAATCACAAAAAGTACACGCAGAAATTGTTTTACGTTTTCTTTCTATAACCTTTGGCTTTTGGTGAGCTTTAAGAATTTCATAGATACGTTCCTTTAATTCTCTTCTTATAACAATCATATCAAGGAATCCATGTTCATATAAAAATTCTGAGGTTTGAAATCCTACAGGCAACTTCTGTTTTGTAGTTTGTTCAATTACTCGTGGACCCGCAAACCCAATTAATGAATTTGGTTCAGCCAATATCACATCACCTAACATAGCAAAACTAGCTGCCACCCCACCGGTTGTCGGATCTGTCAAAACTGATATATACAATAACCCCGCATCTGAATGTTGTTTTACCGAATCTACTGTCTTTGCCATTTGCATCAAGGATATGATGCCTTCTTGCATACGTGCGCCTCCTGAACAATTAATCATAATAACTGGTAGCTGGGCTTTGGTTGCATTTTCGAATAATTTTGTTATTTTCTCGCCTACAATATACCCCATACTTCCCATCAGATATCTTGTATCACATACACCAAGCATAACCTCTATATGCCCTATTGACGCTTTTCCTGTAATAACAGCTTCCTCTAGATTAGTTTCCTTTTTAATTATCTCTTTTTTTTCACTATATCCTGGAAAATCAATTGGATTTTTATCCAATACATCTGTAAACAGTTCAACAAATGATCCTTCATCTATAATATCCAAAATTCTATTTTCCGAAGGCATTCTAAAATATTTTCCACATTTCATACAAATAAATTTATTTTTTTCTAACTCTTTTCTATAAATCAATTTTCCACATTTCGTACACTTAATCCACATTCCAGGTGGTACTGCTGGTATATTTTCTTTATTTCTATCTGTTCGATTATCTTTCTCGTTCATAATTTCATTCCTCTTATTTCTTATCAACTAAACTTATCTACAATAAAGTCCGTTGTAAAATTACCTTCTTCAAAATCACAATGATTTAGAATGGCATTTTGAAATTCTAAATTAGTTATAATTC
>ENA-OQLB01000742-OQLB01000742.1-human-gut-metagenome-genome-assembly--contig:-NODE-742-length-16827-cov-6.144072_pt1 | contig 16827 bp, 17 predicted proteins | sample MGYA00242656_ERZ504813 | MGnify/ENA primary metagenome ERZ504813 (study PRJEB26092, sample SAMD00036388) | human gut metagenome | host: Homo sapiens | study: EMG produced TPA metagenomics assembly of... | reverse complement strand
AAAAACAACAACGCAAGACAAGAAAGAAACAGAGACAACGGCACAAATGAAACGTACCATGAGTGAAAGTGTTACGTATAATGGTACATCCAAACTGACATGGCCGATCAAAGGCAATATCATTCTTCCATACAGTGTAAATTCAACCATCTATTTTGAATCTCTTGACCAGTACCGTATCAACAAAGGAATCCTGATCGAAGCAAAAGAAGGAGACGAGGTGAAGGCAGTCCGTAAGGCAAAGGTAAGAGAAATTAAAAAATCAGCAGAATATGGACAAACGGTATTGATGGATCTTGGAAATGAATATACCGTATTATACGGACAGCTTAAAGATATCAGAGTAAAAGAAGGAACAATGGTCAATGCAGGAGAAGTTATTGCAAAAGTTGCAGAGCCGACAAGTTATTACACATTAGAAGGAACGAATCTCTATTTTCAGATGGAAAAAGATAAAAAAAGTGTAGACCCTTTAAAATATCTGGAATAAAATAAAGTGAGAAAATAACAGCCATAACATATCTGGTTGATGTAGAGGAAAGGCGGTCAGAGAACATCTGACAGCCTTTCTTCAAAGAAAATGAAGATCAGGCTGGATCAATATACAGATAGACAGAGGATAAGACAGATGAAGAATGTAACGTACATATTAAAATGCAGTGATAACAGTTTATACACAGGATGGACTAACGATATCAAACATCGCCTGAAGATGCATAATGAAGGAAAAGGTGCAAAATATACAAGAGGACGAGGACCAGTAGAACTTGTGTATCTTGAAGAATTTGATACAAAGCAGGAAGCAATGAGTAAAGAAGCAAAGATTAAACGTCTTACCAGAAAGGAAAAACTCCTGTTAATAGAAAACTACCAACAGGAGCAAAAATTAAATCTGGAACATTAAGATCATATGGCATAAACTTCCACCCATAACAAACAGATGAAAGATCTCATGCAGACCAAAATTCTTCCAGTGATTTTCGAACCAAGGAATCTTTAGTGCATAGATCACACCACCAACTGTATAAATGATACCGCCAGCAAGCAGCCATCCAAAAGATGTCTTGGATAAACTATGGATGATCGGTGCGATCGCAACGATACAAAGCCATCCCATTGCGATATACATGACAGAAGATACCCACTTCGGACAAGTTACCCAGAACATCTTAAATACGATACCAAGGATCGCGATGATCCAGATCACGGATAAAAGTCCATATCCAAGCGTGCCGCCAAGAACGATCGTACAGATCGGTGTGTAAGAACCAGCGATCAGAACAAAGATCATTGCATGGTCAAGTTTCTTTAACTTCTTATTGATCATTGGTGAAATATTAAAAGAGTGATAAGCAGTACTTGCGCCATAAAGACCGATCATACTTATAGTAAATATGATCAAAGAGATAATGCGTACATAATCACCGCTTAAAAAACTCTTGATGATCAATGGAATGGAAACGATCGCGGCAAGGATCATTCCGATCAAATGGGTAATTGCACTTCCTGGATCTTTTAATTTATGTTTCATGGTAAAACCTCCAATCATTCTAGTGTTATAAAATTCAATACGTAGTATTAAAAACCACATCTAACTTTCTTACATACTACAACTATTCAAAGGATATTGCAAGGGGTTTTCAAAAAAAAGTGAATCTGGTATAATGTTACCTATTATGTGATTAAGAAAAAAAGTAATAGACAGAATGGGATATTAATATGGAAAAAACAAAGAAAGCCTATGAGATCGTCATAGATAGTATCAAAGAACAGATCATGAATCAGGAACTTGTTCTTGGACAAGGCCTTCCACCAGAGAGAGAAATCTCAGAGAAGCTTGGAGTCAGCAGGAATTCCGTTCGTGAAGCGTTGAAGATCTTAACTGTCATGGGAGTGGTCTCAAGTAGACAAGGAGCAGGAAATTATATATCAGGAAATTTTAAGGGATATATGGTAGATGCCCTTTCTATGATGTTTATGCTTGATAAGCTTGATTATGACCAGATCAACAGATCCGTATCGGACTGGAGATGCAGGCATATGCACTTGCAGTGAAGAATGCAGAAACAAAAGACATCATAGAATTACAAGAATATGTGAATGCATTAGATCAGAGTACAGATAACGATGAGAAGACAATGTACGATAAGAAGATCCATTATGCGATCGCGAAAGCATCAGGCAATGTTCTGATCGTGAATATCTTAGATGCATTATCTGAAGTGATGGATATCTTCATTTTTGAAATGCGTCGAGAAATCTTAAGAACTGAGAAGCGAAAAGGAATGTTACAGGAAGCACATAAGCAGATTGTCGAATGTTTATTAAAGAGAGATGTGGTCAATGGACAGAAAGCATTGATGAAACATTTCGATATGATTGATAACATTATTCACAAAGAACTTTAAGGAAAGAGCCATTTTGGCTCTTCTTTTTTACTTTATAGGAAAGTTCGCCTTTGGCTCCTTTCCAAAAGAAAAATAGCCCACATAAAAGTGGGCAGAGCAAACAGATGATCATGGTTTTAGAAAATATAAAAACCTTCTTCACCAAAATCATCACCAAACACATCTTCATTTAGAAAACAATCCATATCCAGCAGGTCATCCTCGCTCATATGGCGAATGTCCTCGGATGTCATACCTTCTGGGGGATTTGAAATATATTTTTCGCGTAGCTCTTTGATATTCTTTTTCATGGTAGGGTTCCTCCTTTATATGAGGATTATAGCATAAAAAGAAGTGGTCATGCAGAAGAACGCTTTCCACGGGAGCGGGACATTGCTTTCTCGTATAATTCTTCAAGAGGTACGCGGCGATGGTTATGATATATTTCCAGGATCACCATCTGTTGTTTACAATGAGGACAGATCAGAGGATCATAGCCAAAAGAAGAAAGGATCGCAGTACGCCACCGGTTAAAACAACGGAAAGTATGCCGTTTTTCTTTCGAAATAGCGAGATGGAGTTTTTTATCAATGGAACGATGTCTGGCATAAAGGCCGCCATAACGGATCATCTTGAAATGTTTTTCAGGGATGTGCCGGATAAGGCGTTTGATAAAATCCATGACAGGAATGGTTTCTTGAACGTATTGATCATCTTCGTGACGATTGTAATGGAAAGAGACAAGATCACCGGTATAAGAATCGACCCTGGAAGTGGCAATGACAGGGCGACCAAGATACCGGCCAATATATTTGGTAACAGTCTTAGGGTCACAACGGTTGGGTTTGGCATAAACATAGAAGCCGTGTTCATGTTCCAGATAACAACGGGCAGAAACTTTTTTAAAAGAAGGACCGATGCGGAGCAACATTTCCTTGAGGAGAGCAGTACGGAAAGCATTGCGAAGGAAAGTATAGTTGAAATGAGAGACATTACGCCAGAAAGCATCATCACTGTAACCGCCTTCAGAGATGAGACAATGGATATGAGGATTCCATTTAAGATCCCTGCCGAAAGTATGCAGGACCATGATAAAACCAGGGGTAAAGTTTTTGTGTTTGTTCATTTTAGAGAATAAGCGAAGGACAACACTGGAGACGGAATGAAAGAGACAGTTAAGGAGAGAGCGATCCTGCAGGAAAAAATCACGGAGGGACGCATCAATGGTAAAAACGCAATGACGGTGTCTGACATTAACGAGCTTAAAGGACATAGAGGTAGTGCGATCCATGGAATATTTATTACCGCAGGTAGGGCAGAAACGGCTGTGACAACGGAAAGGAACAAACTTGAGATTTCCGCAGTGGATACAGCCATACATGGCACCACCATAAGAAGGATCACCACAGTTGATCATCTTATCGATATTTTCCATCTCAGCAGGTCTGGGATGAAGAGTATATTTGATTTCTTCATAATGATCTGTAAAGATCTCTTGTAGGATATTCATGATTCTATTATGAAGGAAAAAGACAAAAAAAGAAACCCACCCCTCAAGAATGAGGGGCAGGGGAGTTGAAGTGTCGAAGACACTTTTTTATGCAAGATTAACAAAAAAAAGAAAAATGTCAAATAGTACTTTACAAAAGTAGACAATGTATATATAATAAAAACATAAATTGGTAGTACCAATAAGACAAAAACAGATAAAAACAATGGATGCGAAAAACATCCAAATTTTTTTCAAACAAAATTGGTAGTACCAATCTAGAGCGGAAGAGCTTAAGATAAAGGATAGAAAGTCTTAGGAATGAGGAGGAATAGCAATGGACATTTTAGTATGTATCAAACAGGTACCGGCATCTAATAAAGTGGAAGTTGATCCAGTAACCGGTGTGCTGTTAAGAAACGGAGCCGATTCAAAGATGAATCCATATGATCTGTATGCGTTAGAGACAGCGCTTAAGATCAGAGAAGAAGTAGGTGGAACGATCAGTGTCATCAGTATGGGACCACCACAGGCAATGACAGTGATCAGAGAAGCATTTGCCATGGGAGTTGACCGTGGAGCATTATTATCAGACCGAAGATTTGGTGGAGCCGATGTACTGGCAACAAGTTATACGATCGCACAGGGAATCAAGAAGATGGGAGATTTTGACCTGATCCTATGTGGAAAACAGACAACTGATGGTGACACAGCACAGGTTGGTTCCGAAGTATCTGAATGGTTAAATATCCCAAGCGTATCAAATGTAAAGAAGATATCTAAAGTAGAATCCGATGCTATCACGATCGAGATGGATCTGCCGGAAGAACTGGAGATTGCTAAAGTCCAGTATCCATGTCTGTTATCCGTAGATAAAGACATTTTCCAGCCAAGACTTCCATCCTATGTAAAGAAGATGGATACCGCAGACCGTGAAATTGAAGTATATTCCTTAGATGATATGGAAGACAAAGACGAAACACATTATGGATTAAATGGTTCACCAACACAGGTAAAACGAATTTTCCCTCCAACAGCGAATGACCATCATGAAGTATGGGACGGAGACGGAAGTGAAGTCGCAGACAAATTATTCCATATGATCACAGATATGAAATTTATCTAAAAGGGGGAAATGAGAATGCCAAAATTAGTAATACATCAGGAAAAAGTAGAAGATCCACAGGTTCTGGTTGATATTTGTCCATTCGGTGCGATGGAAGAAAAAGACGGAAAACTTTCTATCAATGCCGCATGTAAGATGTGTAAATTATGTGTGAAGAAAGGACCAGCTGGAGCAGTAGAATATGTAGAAGATGAGAAAAAAGAAGAAATTGATAAGAGTCAGTGGAACGGAATCGCTGTTTATGTCGATCATGTTGATGGAGAAATTCATCCAGTAACATACGAATTGATCGGAAAAGCACGAGAGCTGGCAAGTAAGATCGATCATCCAGTCTATGCTTTATTTATGGGAAATAACATTTCAGATAAGGCAGAAGAATTATTACACTACGGAGTTGATAAAGTATTTGTTTACGACTTCCCAGAGTTAGCAAGATTCAAAATAGAATCTTATACATCTGTATTTGAAGATTTCATCAAGAAACATCAGCATGTGCGATCCTGACAGGAGCAACAACAGTCGGAAGACAGTTGGCACCAAGGGTAGCTGCAAGAATGAAGACAGGATTAACAGCAGACTGTACGATTCTTGAGATGGATGAGAACACAGACCTTTCTCAGATCAGACCAGCATTTGGTGGAAACATCATGCACATATCTTAACACCAAATAACCGTCCACAGATGGCAACGGTAAGATACAAAGTCATGAATGCACCAGAAAGAACAGAAGAAACACATGGAGAGATCATTTCATGTGCGATTGATAAAGAAAAGATCAAAGCACATGTGGATGTATTAGATATTGTAAAGAAAGAGCCAGAGAAGTTTATCGAATCTGCCGATGTTTTAGTTGTTGCAGGACGAGGAATCAAGAAAGAAGAAGACCTTGCAATGATCAGAGAATTAGCAGAACTGTTAGACGGACAGGTAGCCTGCACAAGACCACTTGCAGAAGCAGGATGGGTAGAAGCAAAATGTCAGGTAGGATTAAGTGGAAGAACCGTACGCCCGAAACTGATCATTACCTGTGGTGTATCAGGAGCCATTCAGTTTGTAGCTGGAATGGATCACTCTGACTGCATCGTATCCATTAATTCCGATGAAAAAGCACCGATCTTTAAGACAGCACATTATTGTCTGGTAGGAGATGTCTACGATATCGTACCAAAACTGATCGAGAAGATTAAAGCTGCGAAAGGGGCGTAAGAGATATGAGTTATAAGAAATTTGATCAAGCTGATTTAGAAGTTATCAAAAATATCATAAAAGACGATGAAAGAATTTTATATGCAGAAAATATCAACGAAGAATACAGTCATGATGAATTAGGAGGAGCACAAAGCTACCCAGATGTTGTAGTAAAAGCGACTTCTGCAGAAGAAATCTCTGAGATCATGAAATATGCATATGAAAATAATATTCCGGTCACACCAAGAGGAGCTGGAACCGGTCTGGTAGGATCTTCCGTAGCGATCGAACACGGGATCATGATCGATTCAAGCCTCATGAATCATATATTAGAACTTGATGAAGAAAACTTAACGATCACCGTAGAACCAGGAGTTTTATTAATGGAACTTGCTGCCTACGTGGAAGATCATGATTTCTTCTACCCACCAGATCCAGGAGAGAAATCCGCAACGATCGGTGGAAATATCAGTACAAATGCCGGTGGTATGCGTGCTGTAAAATATGGCGTGACCAGAGATTATGTCAGAGGTCTTGAAGTTGTCCTTCCAAATGGAAAGATCGTGGAATTTGGAGGAAAGGTTGTAAAAAACAGTTCCGGATATTCCTTAAAAGACCTGATGATCGGTTCCGAAGGAACCTTAGGCTTTATCACAAAAGCCACATTAAAATTACTCCCTCTGCCTAAAAAGGCAATTAGTTTACTGATACCATTTAAAACCTTAAAAGAAGCAATTGACACAGTACCTCTCATTATCAAGTCCAAAGCAATCCCAACTGCCATTGAGTTTATGCAGAGGGAGGTCATCATTGATGCAGAAGAGTACCTAGGTAAAAAATTCCCAGATTCCCAATCCGATGCGTACCTTCTGCTCAAATTTGACGGCAATTCAACAGAAGAGATTGAAGCAGATTATGATAAAGTTGCAAAACTTTGTTTAGAGGCAGGAGCACTTGACGTACTGATCTCAGATACAGAAGAAAGAGAAGAATCTATCTGGAAAGCCAGAGGAGCCTTCCTTGAAGCGATCAAAGGATCTACAACTGATATGGATGAAGTAGACATGGTCGTACCAAGAAATAAAGTCAATGAAATGGTAGAATACCTTCATAACTTACATAATGAAGTAGATATACGTATCAAGAGTTTCGGACATGCTGGAGATGGAAACCTTCATTCTTATATCTTAAAAGATGACTTAAGCCAGGAAGAATTTGAAAAACGAATGGCAGCAGCAATGGAGAAGATCTACGAGAAAGCTGCACAGTTAGGTGGAAAAGTATCCGGAGAACATGGAATCGGATTTGCGAAGAAACCATATTTGAGAGAATCTCTTGATCCAGAAACAATTGAGTTAATGAGTGGAATTAAGAAAGCATTTGATCCAAAGAATATCTTGAATCCACATAAAGTATTCCAGAAGCTAAAACTGACACTTTGGTTATTAACTCCCTAAGTTTTAAAAATGCACAAAGCAAGACAGGAAATCAAATACCTGTCTCTTTGTGTATACAAATTTATACAATTTTCTTCGAAATGGTTGACATAATGTATAAAAAATATATATACTAAAAACAGTAACAGTTATTATTTGAATTAAAGAGGAAAGGAAGAGGTTATGCAGCCAGCAACGAAGAAAAGCAAGCAAAGAGATGCCATCATAAAGTTTTTAATGACTCGCAAAGACCATCCAACTGCCGATATGGTATATATGAATATCAAAGAAGAGTTTCCTAAGATCAGTCTTGGAACAGTCTATCGAAATCTTGCATTATTAAGTGAGCGAGGGGAAATACTAAAGCTATCTTACGAAGGAGGAGCAGACCATTACGATGCATGCACCGATCCACACTATCATTTTGTGTGTCAGGAATGTGGAGCAGTCATCGATTTGGAGATGGCACCGATCGATGAGAAGTTAAATGAGATCGCAAGTGAGAACTTTCCTGGAAAGATTACACAGAATATTGTTTATTTTAAAGGAATCTGCAAAAATTGTTTAAAAAATCATTGACAAAAGTAAAATGTGATGGTAATATAAAGACAAGTTAAAAATAGTAATCATTACTGTTTTAAACAAAAGATACTAAGCCGAAAGGCAAAGCAACATAAATGATCATATAAAGTATAAAGGAGAACAAGAATTATGAAGAAATGGATTTGTACAGTATGCGGATATGTACACGAAGGAGAACAGCCACCAGAGAAATGTCCACAGTGTGGAGTACCAGCAGATAAATTCAAAGAGCAGGTAGAAGGAGAAAAAGAATGGGCAGCAGAACACGTAGTAGGTGTTGCCAAAGGTGTCAGCGAAGATATCTTAGCTGATCTAAGAGCAAACTTCGAAGGAGAATGTTCTGAAGTAGGAATGTACCTTGCAATGGCAAGAGTAGCTCACAGAGAAGGATATCCAGAGATCGGATTATACTGGGAGAAAGCAGCATACGAAGAAGCAGAACATGCAGCAAAATTTGCTGAGTTATTAGGTGAAGTTGTAACAGACAGCACAAAGAAGAACTTAGAGATGCGTGTAGATGCAGAACATGGAGCAACAGAAGGTAAATTTGACCTTGCAAAACGTGCGAAAGCAGCAAACTTAGATGCAATCCATGATACAGTTCATGAGATGGCAAGAGACGAAGCACGTCATGGTAAAGCATTTGAAGGATTATTAAAGAGATACTTCGGATAAGAAGAATTGATTTAGGAGGTATGAGTTTTCATACCTCCTTTTTTTTTTTGCTATATTCCATGCTATAATGAAAATAAGACTGAAAAAGCAGGTGAAAGCATATGATTTCAGAAGAGAAAGTAAAGATTATGCTGAGATGGCCAAGTATGAGAAGAATTATGGAAAAGGTGATTTCCGTATTTACAAATATACCAAGAAAGATTATGTCAGATCGGAGAAGATCAAGACAAGCATTGCCTTGTTGATCTCATTTCTGATCATGACAGGATTGTTGTGTATCATGCAGTTAGATATTGTGATCATGAAGCTGAGAGAAGGTAAAGTTATAGTATCTGCGGCTGTGATCATAGGAATTTATGTTGCGGTATTTTTTGTCTACCTGCATTTTACGAAGATGCGAGCATCCAGGCAGTATGATGAGGTAAGGGCAAGGGTACTGATCTATGACAAGCATTTAGAAGAACTAGAAACATTATATAAAGAAAAAGAGAATGAAGACATTAGTCCAACGATAGTCGAGGAGGAAGACGAAGATGGAAAAATTATTGATATATAGAGAACGATTTTTGAAATTCCTCACGGCGAGAGGAAGATATATTCAATCAGGGATGAGATTCCTTGGAGGAACTGTTTTATTTTATGTATTAGGGGAATTGTTTGGATATACAGAGACCTTTTCACAGCCATTTTTTATCTTTATGATGGGAGTGATCAGTGTTTTTATTCCAATATCAGCATTATCGCTGATCTTTTATGTCGTTATATTCTTAGAGTTACTTCATGTATCGTTAGAAGTGACATTATTTTTTGCACTGGTAGTTGTATTATATTTTCTTGTATATCAGAGAGTTTTTCCAGAGACAAGGATTTATCTGATGATGGTGCCAATCTTCTTTTATTTTCAACTGCCTGCATGTTTACCGATCTTTGCTGGGATGTTTTGTGGAATTGCAGGACTTCCAGCGATCTTAATGGGAACAGTGATCTATTATCTGTCCAATATCCTTCAGCAGACAATGAACCAGCTGGCATCAGGATCAGCACATGGGAAGGTCTACAGTCTGATCGCGGCAAGAGCGATCGATAATAAGGATCTGCTTTTGTATTTTGTGGTATTCTGTCTGGTGACAGCACTCGTAACAGCAATTCGCAAGCGGGGAGCAGCGCATGGATGGAATATTTCAATCCTTGCAGGAGGAGTTGTATATCTGATCTGCATGTTCATAGGAGGATATCTGGTTAACAATGAGATCAATATCACATCACAGATCGGAACGATCATAGGAAGCATTGCGATCGCCCTGATCATACAGTTTTTATACAATGTGATCGACTATACCAGAGAAGAAACATTTGAATTTGAAGATGAAGAATATTATTATTATGTAAGAGCGATACCGAAAGTGACTGTGGAAGAAGAAGAATTTAATGTTACACAGATCACGGTACCATCACATAGATTTAGTTTAAAAAGAAAAGAACATAAACAAGAACATAAAGAACAGGACAAAGAAAAGGGAGAGGAAATTTGAGTAAATTTTTTGATGGACTTGAAAAATATATATATTGGACATCGATTCCGAAGATCGGTCTGAATGACATTGTAGATATTCTGATCGTCAGTGTTATGATCTATCTGATCGTCAAATGGATCAAAACAACAAGAGCCTGGGTATTATTAAAAGGGATCATTATCTTGCTTTGTATTGCATTTGCGGCATATTTACTGCAATTACATACAGTTTCATGGATTCTTTCCAATACAATGAGTGTGGGAATCACAGCGATTTTGATCGTCTTCCAGCCAGAACTCCGAAGCGCATTGGAACAGCTTGGAAGAAAGAACTGGGTGACTGATATTTTCTCTACAGATAGCCGTCAGGAAGAACTGGAATATACAGCAAGAACTCTGCAAGAGATATCAAGAGCAGCGATTGAGATGGGAAAGGTAAAGACAGGAGCACTGATCGTACTGCAAAGAGAAGTAGCACTTGGAGAGTATGAGCGTACAGGAATTCCAATTGATGCGAAGGTCAGCAGCCAGCTTCTGATCAATATCTTTGAACACAATACACCACTCCATGATGGCGCGGTGATCATTCACAACAACAGGATCGTGTCAGCAACCTGCTATCTTCCATTAAGCGATAGTGTAGAGATTGGAAAGGAAATGGTACCAGACACAGAGCAGCAGTAGGGATCAGTGAAGTTTCAGACAGTATCACTGTGATCGTATCCGAAGAAACTGGTGGTATTTCTATCGCAAGGGATGGAAAGATCATCAGACATCTGGATCCACAGAGATTGAGAGATGAACTGGCTGTCCTGAGAGAAGAAAAAGGACAGAATAAAGAAATTCAAACTAATGGAAGGGGCGGAATCGAAATGAAAAAAAGAATGGAAAGTGACCTGCTTTTAAAAATAATTTCTGTTGTTTTTGCCTTTCTACTTTGGATGTTTGTTATCAACACCGATAACCCGGTCATCAAGAAGACTTTCAGCGATGTACCGGTTGATATGCTGAATGAACAGGTTTTAGACGATCTTAATCAGACTTATAAGATTGAATCTGGAGATACCGTAAGCTTTACTGTGAAGGGAAAGAAAGATGTTGTAGATCGTTTGACGAAGTCAGATTTCCGTGCAACGGCAGATGTATCTTCCATGTCAGATGTTCATGCGATCCAGATCGAAGTTGAAGCTTTACGTTATAAGAGTCAGTTAGATATCGATACAGGTGGTGCAACGGTCAAAGTCGTATTGGAGGATGTAAAGAGTGACCAGATACCAGTCAATATTGTGGTGAAAGGAACACCAGCGAGTGGATATACGGTAAGCACGCAGACAGCAACGCCGAATCTGATCTCTGTATCTGGGCCAAAGAGTGTGGTAAGCAGGATCAAACAGATCGTAGCGAAAGTAGATGTATCCGGATTGAAGAAAGATATAACAATGGCTCAGAATGTCAAGTGTTATGATGAAGACGGAGATGAAGTAAGTCAGGACCGCATCAAACTTGATACGACCAAGATTAAAGTAAAGATTGGATTATCAAGAACGAAGACAATACCATTTACCGTGGAAACAAAAGGAACGCCGGGCAAGGGATATGTACTTGGAAGCATTGATTATGAACCAAAACATATAGAAATTACTGGAGCTGAAGATGATCTGGAGAAGATCAGCAGTATCAAACTGGCGAATTTAGATATCAGTGATAGTACAAAGAGTATTGAAAAAACGATCAAAGCGTCCGATATTAAACTGCCAGATGGTATTGCATTTGTAAAATCTGTAGACAAGATCAAGAATATCGTGATCCGTGCGAACATCGAGAAGAAGACGAAACGTACATTGACGATTCCGACAGAACAGATCGCATTGATTAATAATACGAAGAATTATGATGTCAAATTTGATGACTCAGAGTTAAAGGTGAAGATTAGCGGATTGCGCTCTGTAGTAGATAAAGTTGTAGTGAAGGATTTAAATCCAAAGATTGACATGCAGCTGTACGAACCAGGAACGCATACGGTACAGGTTCAGCTGACAAAGATCAAGAATATGTCGATTGAGAAGAACGTCAGTGCAAAGATTACGGTAGAATAAAATATAAGGAGAGATATTTACAATGGATAAGATGTTATCGGTTGTTCTTCCAGCTTATAACGAAGAACAGATGATCAAGAAAACAGCACAGGTGTAGGAGACCTGCTTGAGAAAGAACAGATCCCATATGAATTAGTATTCGTAAATGACGGATCTAAAGATCATACATGGGAGAAGATCTTAGAACTCAAGGAAGAAAGAGCACATATCAAAGGAGTCTGCTTTTCCAGAAATTTTGGAAAAGAAGGAGCCGTTTTTGCAGGGATCGCACAGGCAGAAGGAGACTGTATTGCAGTAATGGACTGTGATCTTCAGCATCCGCCAGAAACACTTATAAAGATGTATCGTTTATGGGAAGACGGATATCAGGTGATCGAGGGAGTGAAAGCATCCAGAGGAAGAGAAAGTTTTATTCACAAGATGTTTGCAAAAACATTTTACAGTATTATCAGTGATGCAACAGGAATCGATATGTCCAGAGCATCCGATTTCAAGTTGATGGATCGACAAGCAGCAGAAGAATTTCTAAAACTTCCAGAACGTAATGTGTTTTTCCGTGCATTGTCATCCTGGGTAGGATTCAAGACAACATACGTAGAATTTGATGTGCAGGAACGAGAAGCAGGAGAATCCAAATGGTCATTCAAATCATTAGTACGATATGCAGTGAATAATATCACATCATTTAGCGCCGCACCAATGCAGATCGTCACATTTTTTGGCGTTGTATTCTTCGTATTTGCAGTACTACTTGGAATACAATCGCTTTATATGTATTTTTCTGGACATGCAGTTGCAGGATTCACAACAGTAATCTTGTTGTTACTGTTGGTTGGAAGCATTTTGATGTTCAGCTTAGGTGTGATCGGATATTATATTGCGAAGATTTATGATGAAGTGAAGATGCGTCCGAGATACATTATCTCAGAAGTGATCAAATCCAAAGAATAACAATACAAATCCCTGAGATCGGATGAGATGAATATCTGATCTCAGGATTTATGTGATACAGGGAATCATTTTTTTGAGATTTGAAAACAAGAAATTTACTGATAAAATAATTGACGATTGTAACAATAACTTGTGTTTCTAACTTGGCGATCATCTGTGGCTGATGAAGGATCTCAACACAGAAAGGGACTCCGCCCACTTCGACAGCCATGGTTACAAGACGACCGAGAACAAACTTGATGAATTCATGAATCGTATCTGCGAAGGATTCAGATTTAGACTGAAATACATATAGCTTATTTACAACAAATGCAAAACAGATCGCGATCGCAACAGAGAAAAAGTTGCTGATCTTATAATCAATTCCACATGGTCCTTTTAATAAAGCAAACATTCCAAGATTAACGAGGGTTGTCAATCCACCAAAAAACAAATAACGAATTCGCGAATCATTATATAATTTCTTTATCAAATTTAACATATCATATTACCTCCGATAGATATAAAATATTCTAAAATGTACATACATCCAATATCTTAAGACATTTTTCAGGAATTTTCAATCCAAAATGTGGTATACTAAGCGTGATAATGAACAAAAAAGGGTAAAGGGTAAAGGAAAAGTATAATGATAAAAGAACAAAGAAAAGTATTGCTATGGAGTCTATACACTGATGTTTTTACTGATGTGTATCGTGCATTTCTGCCATTTTTTTACCGAAGGAAAAAGCTTTGTATGGGGAGCAGGAGTAGAAGACGGATTAAGCCAGCATTTTTCAGCATTAGCATATTATGGGGAAGCACTAAGAGAATTTTTCCGTAATCTTCTGGCGGGACACCCAAAACTTGTGATGTGGGATATGAGTCTTGGGTATGGTGCAGATATCCTCTCAACATTGAATTACTATGCGATCGGTGATCCGTTAAACCTCCTCTACGGATTTGTTTCGCCAAAGAATACAGAAACTATGTATAATTTCATGATCGTGTTACGAATGTATCTGGCAGGGATCACGTTTATCATGTATGCAAGAAAAATGAAAAAACGAAGTTATGGAACTGTGATCGGGGCACTGGTCTATGTATTTAGCGGATTTTGCTTTCGACTAGGACTGCGCCATCCATTCTTCATCAATCCGATGATTTATTTTCCGCTGTTATGTCTTGGGATTGAGAAGATCTATCAGAGAGAAAGACCGTATGTATTTATTTTCGCAGTCTGCGTATCAGCAATGAGCAATTATTATTTTTTATATATGCTGACGATATTTGCGGTAATCTATGCGTGGATCCGTTTTTATAAATACACCGAAGAAAACAAGATGAAAAACTTTTGCCTGACAATCTTGAAGTTTGGAATGTATTATACACTTGGAATTGCAATGGCAGCAGTGATCTTACTGCCATCCGTCATAGGATTCCTAGGAAATGGCCGTTACGGCAATGGAGTTGACTGGAAATCATTGATCGTATACCCAGGGAAATATTATCTGCTGTTTATTGAAAACTTTATTGGATACGGAAATATGGGCAGCAATACGAACGCAGGATATCTGCCGATCGTTGGGATCGTTGTATTATTTACATTGTTTTCACAGCGAATGAAACATAAAAAATACAGAGCGGCATTTATAGCAAGTATCATTGCTTTGATTCTCCCAATCTTTGGATATGCATTTAATGGGTTTTCCTATGCAAACAACCGGTGGGCATTTGCACTGAGCTTTATTGTGGCATTGTTGACAGCAGAAATGTATCCACGTCTGTTTGTGATGTCAAAACGACAGCAGATCGGGATCGGAGCAGGAATCATTATATATACTGTATTTTGTATCATCGTAAATGCATCAGGAGAAGAAATCCTGAAGAATAAAGGGATCATGCAGCCTGTGGATTAATTGCAGTATTTTATATTCTATTGTTGATCTTTCAAAGACTTGGCTATGATACACAGAAGAGGATTGTGCGAGTGAGCATGGCAATCTTGCTCCTGATATCAGTGGGAGTGCATGGATATTACAGATTCGATCCAAAAGGATATGCTTATACACAGGAATTTATGGATCAGGGACAAGCATATCGAACATTGAAGGAAGATAATATCCGTATGCTGAGTAAGGTAAATGATCCATCTGTTTATCGAGTACATGCAGAGGGATATCGATATAAAAATTATGGACTGATCAACCATTTGAATACGATCAGCGGATATTACAGTATCACAGCAAAATGTGTGACAGATACGATCAAAGGATATGATACGTTGGGAATGCAGTATGCAGATAAATATAAAGGAGTCGATCAAAGACTTGGACTCCTGTCATTAGCTGGCGTAAAATACATAACAGTAGCACATAACAGTCAGGTTGCAAAAGACGTAAGTTCCATGGGGGATGTACCATATGGAGTTGAGAAACTAAGAAAAAAAGGAAATATTACATTATATAAGAACAAATATGCACTGCCATTTGCATATGCATATGATTCTTATATGACAGAGCAGCAATACGAGCAGTTAAATGGAATCGGCAAGGAACAGGCAATGCTTGCACAGATCATATTGAATCAGCATCCGGCAGACAAAGAGATTCAACACAACGAACAAAGAAACGGTCCTGATATACAGACGATCTCATTGCCAGAGACAAGGATCTCATCTCCAAAAGGGAAGAAATATGCGGATATTACGGTGCCAGTAGAGAAAGACAAGGAAACTTATCTCTATTTTAAAAATCTCGTTTACCATGGGAAGAAAAATGGAGACGACAAATTCATATTGACTGGAAGAAAGGGAACAAAAGGAATCCTTGTGACACAAAACGATGTACAACAGAAAATTCATATTCAAAGCACCTTCAATCCATACTATTTTGGAAGAAAAGATTACATTGTAAAGATCAATCATCAGACAAGCAAGGCAAAAGAAAAAGTAAGATTAAATTTCTTGTCTCCAGGTGAATATGAATTTGATGATATCAGTTTGATCACAGTTCCTAAAAAAGATGTTCTTGCCAGATTAAAGGAACGCAAGGAGAACTCAATGAAACAGATCCAATACGAAGGAAATCATTTCAGAGGAGTCTATCATGCGAAAAAAGACCAGATTCTGTGTGTAACGATTCCATACTCCAAAGGATGGAAAGCAACAGTCAATGGAAATCGCACAAAGATTTATAAGGCAAACGGGATGTTTATGGGGATCATAATGAAAAAAGGAACACAAAGTGTCAAATTAGATTATGAAACACCAGGATTAAAAATAGGGGCATGGATCAGTCTGGTGGCATGGATCGGACTGGGAATATATGGATTGTACTTTGAAAAGTACAGAAAAAAGCTGTTAAATCAATGTTAAAATAAGAAGAGATACTGGTAAAAATACA
>ENA-OQLB01000741-OQLB01000741.1-human-gut-metagenome-genome-assembly--contig:-NODE-741-length-16844-cov-1.668242_pt1 | contig 16844 bp, 19 predicted proteins | sample MGYA00242656_ERZ504813 | MGnify/ENA primary metagenome ERZ504813 (study PRJEB26092, sample SAMD00036388) | human gut metagenome | host: Homo sapiens | study: EMG produced TPA metagenomics assembly of... | reverse complement strand
ATATCATTATGTACATGACCGCTTTATTATTGGTATCATACATATCTTATGATAACTATATGCTATTATTAGTTTCGATTACTAGCGTGATAATTATGCAAGTGATGATGTACTTAAAATTTGTCAAAAGTAAGTATTTAGCCCTAGTAGTTACTTTGGTAAGTTTACTCTTTCTTTACATTTATCAATATAATTATATTGAAGTATTAGTTATATTATCCTTTACACTATTACATAGTCTACTGTACCTAGAAGTAGTGCCTCTCTTTATCCATAACACGATTGAAGTATATACCAATAAACGGATGATGATTCTTTCAACAATGATAATGTTAGCCATCATTCATTAGTTGAGCTCAATCAAGTCTATATGATGATATTACTAAGGTTCTATTTATTACTAAGTGTCTATTATTTAGGAATTAATAGTACCATGCCTACGATTCTATATATATCAATCATATTAATGTTTATTAATCCCTTATTAAAAGAGGAAATACTATCATTAATCCTTCCTTTTAGTATTTTCTTTATGTATAAGCCGGAAAATAAATTAGTCTGTTCAACCGTTTATCTTGTAAGTCATCTAGTTCTCCCTTTCTTTATTACATATGATTATTACTATCATAGTTTTATTATTGTAGTAAGCGCAACGTTGTTTTTATTTGTACCTACCTTTAAACATAAGCCTAAATTACTTAGTGATGATTTTAAAAAATATCACAAGTCGAAACAAATTAATTCAACGTGCTACCACATTCGCCTCTTTATTTAAACAATTAACAGATATCTTTCAAGAAGCAAATCGTAATGTAAATGTCGGTGAGTTTGTTGGCTATGTTTATGAGGATGTATGTTCCAAATGTCCTAGTCGGGATTTATGTTTTTATCGTGATGGGAATGTAAGTCGATTAGGAAAATTGATTAATAAAGGATTTAAGACTAACTACACAAAAGAAGATATTAACTATATTAATAGTAATTGCATTAGTCCAAATCGCTTCTTAAAGAGTATCAGTGAATATAAGGATAGTTATGAAAAGATAAAAAGAGTTAATCAGGAAAATTCGCATTTAAAGAAAGATTTGTTTTATGAATTTTCGTTATTGAGTGAGGTGTTTGATAATTTTAGCAATTCTTTAGAACAAACGCCATTAAATGATGATAGTTTAAAAGAGCATTTATTAGGCTATCAATTTAATATTACATATTTATACCGTCATCAAATCGGTAATAATGTTTATACTTTAGAATTAGGATTAATGGATATTAGTGAGGAGGAGGTTGTTAGTGAACTAGTTCCAATAGTAGAGTCATATTTAAATGAAACATTAGAAATAGTTTCTCTAAAGGATTCAATGCATCATCTTGGTTACACGTCATTAGTTTTAAAACATCAACAAAATTATTCATTGCAGTATGGTTTTCAGCAATATGCTTTAGAGCCTCTTAATTGTGGTGATTCGTTTAGCGCGTTCCATCAAGATAATCTTCATTATTTAGCATTGAGTGATGGAATGGGTCAAGGCAAGATGGCTGCTAATGAAAGTAAGTTGACATTAGAAGTACTATCAAAATTAATTTTAAATGGAATTGGATTAAAAGATACAATTGATTCAATTAATGCTTTATTAAAAATAAAAAAATCGTAACGACATGTTTACGACTTTAGATCTATGTAATATTAATCTTGCTAATGCCCGAATGAAGTTAATCAAATATGGTGCTAATCCAAGTTATCATATTCGTAGTGGAATGGTTGAAAAAATTGCAACTAATTCATTACCAGTTGGAGTTGTTTCTAAATTAAAAATGGTTAGTTATGAGATGCCGCTAAAAAATAATGATTTAATTATTATGTCAAGTGATGGCACAGGAAATGATTTTGAACAGATCGTTAATGATAATGTTCACTTATATTGTGATCAGCACCCACAAGAAATAGCTACTTTTTTAATGGATCAAGTATTAGAGAAAAATAATTTAGATGATATAAGTATTATAGTTATTAAAGTGGTAAATAATTAATTTAGTGGACTTCATTAGTTTGAATGAATCAGCGATATGTACCCATAATTTTGGACATGTTTATTTATGAACTAGGCAATACATATGGATGTTTCCTTGTATCTTACAGGAGATATCCGTTTTGTTTTTCTTGAATTCTTTGGTTGTTGTAATGATCTATATATTCATCTATAAACAAACTGCAAAATTCTTCAAAACATTTAAATTCATTTTCATAATACATTTTATTCTTTAAATTTTCAAAAAAAAATTAAACTAGGAAACATCAGTTGTACCAAAATTTCTATCTATGGTATTGTCAACAATCTTACTGAATAATCCTAAGTTGTACATAATGTGATGGACACGTTTATGATTTATCTGGTAAGCACAGTTAAGAAGTTCTCGATAGACCCTACACACTCCATTAACGACTTTTATTTTGTTTTGAATTATTTTTTACTGTTTAAGCTAATTCTCTGTTTCTTTTTCTATTTTCATGGTAATACACTGCTAAATAATAAAGGCTATTTTTAGTATTATTAAAGCAAAATTAAAATATCTATATTTCAAAAAGTATAAAAAGATAGTGAGAATTTAGCTGAAATTTCTATTAGATGAGGTTAATTTATGGAATTGTGAATAAAATTAGTTATTTTAGAATAAATGTGTTATACTGCAAAAAACGATTAAGAGAGAGAAATAGATGAAATTTAGTGAATTAGAATTAATTGAACCATTATTAAATGCAGTAAAAGAAATGAAATATGATATCCCCTCACCGATTCAAGAACAGGCAATTCCAGCAATTATTTCGGGAAGAGATATTTTTGGATGTGCCAAGACTGGAACAGGGAAAACAGCAGCTTTTGCTTTACCGATTTTACAAAAATTATATTTACGTGATGAAAGCGAAAAGTATCCACGAACTATTAAAGCACTGATTTTGGCTCCAACTCGTGAATTAGCAATTCAAATCAATGAGACTTTTGAGGCAATGAATCCGCAGGTTAATTTAAAATCAGCAGTTATCTTTGGTGGGGTTCGTCAGGGTAGTCAGGTTACTAAAATTAATCGTGGGATCGACGTGCTGATTGCCACGCCAGGAAGACTGATTGATCTTTATAATCAAGGATTGGTGGATTTAAAACATGTAGAATACTTAGTTTTAGATGAAGCAGATCGTATGTTGGATATGGGATTTATTAAAGATATTCGTAAGATCTTAAGATTTATTCCTCGTCGTCATCAAACTATGTTATTTTCAGCAACCTTACCTGATGAAATTAAACACCTGGTTAGTGATCTACTGAATGACCCGCTTAAAATCATGATAAGCAGTGGTAATGTTACAGTAGAAAAAATTAATCAATCGCTATACTTTGTTGATAAAGTAAATAAAGCTAAGTTATTGATCAAGTTATTAGAAAATCCTCAAATATATAATGCAATTGTTTTTGTTAGGACAAAAAGAAATGTGGATACTTTATGTAAGAAACTAATTAAGGCGCAAATAACTTGTGAGGGAATCCATGGTGATAAATCTCAAAATGCACGTGTTCGAGCATTAAATAACTTCAAAAATGATAAAGTTCGAGTTCTTGTTGCTAGTGATATTGCTGCTCGAGGGATCGATATTGATGAATTAACACATGTTATTAATTTTGATTTACCTGATCAAGCAGAAAATTATGTTCATCGGATCGGCCGAACTGCTCGTGCTGGAGCATCGGGAGAAGCAATTACATTTTGTAGTTTTCAAGAAAAGGCATTATTAAAAGATATTCAAAAATTTATTAACCAAGATATTCTGGTGGTGGATAACCCTTATTACCCAATGAAAGATTTATCAATACCAGAAAAGAAACATAAAAGTAAAAAAAAGGGTGAAACACAAAAATCACGTGATAAAGCTAAGCACTTGAAACAAGGACAAAAAAAGTCATCAGTAAGAACAAATAACATAAAAAAGAATAGTAAGACAAAAAGAAGTAATTTTAAAAGAAAGGCGTCCTTAAAAATGACGTCTTTTACTAATTGATTAGTGAAAAAGTCACGAAAATGATATGTTAAATTAATAATTATTTGATATAATGGTAAAGATATTGAGGTGATTAAATGGATAGTTTTAAAGATTTGCTGAAAATGCAGGAGCTGTATATCCTTGGGGTATCAGGGGGCTGTGATTCGATGGCATTATTAGACATGATGAATCAAGCTGGTTACCAAATAATCGTATGTCACGTCAATTATCATTTACGCGAAGATAGTGACCTAGATCAACAGACAGTTGAAGCATATTGTCACCGATATGATTTGCCTTGTTATGTTCGAGAAATTGATAAACAAGTTTACGGACCGGATAATTTCCAAGATCAAGCTCGGCGGCTACGCTATCAATTTTATTTAGAAATTGGAATGAAATATCAAACCCAAAAGGTGGTTTTGGCCCACCATCAAAATGATGTTATTGAAAATATTGTAATGCAGTTACAGCGCCATAACACTAAGGGATATCTGGGAATCCAAGAAATCAGTGAAGTATTTGGAGTAACTGTAATTAGACCGTGCTTAGCGGTACGAAAACAGTTTTTAAGAGACTATTGTCATGGTCATAATGTTGAATATCGTGATGATTATACAAATTTTCAAACTGAGTTTACTCGTGATTATGTTCGAAATGTTACTTTGAAAGATTATGATGAAGAAAAATAGAGAAATTACTTAAGTGGGCACAAGAACATAATAAAGATATGCATAAGTAAGCTAAAACAATTATCAAATTTATCTTGATTATAATCATCAAAAAAATAAAATTGATTATACTTGTATTCCTAAAGAGCTGTTAGATGGATTTATTTATGAAATTTTAAAAGAAGTTGTTTATCCCCCTTTGATCAGCAATGCTTTGATTAAAGAAATTATTAAACAAATAAAAAGTAATAAGCCAAATATTAATATGGATTTGCCTGTTAATATTAGGTTCATAAAAGAGTATGATAATATATGTGTTTCTAATTTGAAAAATAACCATAGCTATTGTTTAAAATATGAACATTTAGTTTATGATAAGCATGAGCACTTTTATTTAAGTGAAGTAGGTCATTTAAATGAAGGCGTCTATGTGAGTAAAGAAGATTTCCCAATTACGATTAGATCGGCACGTCCTGGTGATGTTATTGTTACTGCTGGTGGAACAAAAAAGGTTTCGCGATTGTTTATTGACAATAAAATTCCTAAAAGTAAGCGGGATACTTGGCCAATTGTTGAAAATAGCCAAGGAATGATAATTCTTGTGCCACATCTTGCAAAAAATATTGGGTATTTATATTCAAAACCCAATATATATGTGGTAAAATTAGAAACATATACGACTAGGAGTGAGATAATGCATAAGGATATAAAAGAAATTTTGATCAGTGGAGATCAAATTAGTGCTAAATGTAAAGAATTAGGGGCAATCATTGATAAAGACTATGAGGGGAAAGAAGTCCTATTAGTTGGTTTATTAAAAGGTTCAGTCCCTTTTATGGCGGAGTTATCAAAATATTTAAATACTGATGTTACTTTCGACTATATGAATGTAAGTAGTTATGAGGGTGTTGAATCCAAGACATTAGTTGTTAAGCAAGATTTAAAGGAAGATGTCAGTGGTAAAAAATGTCTTGATCGTTGAAGATATTTTAGATACTGGAAAGACGTTATTTAATGTTAAAGAGATGCTATTAAAACGTAAAGCCAATAGTGTTAAAATTGTCACTATGTTAGATAAAGAAGAGGGTCGGGTTTTTGAAATGAAGGCCGATTATGTGGGATTTAAAATCCCTAATGCTTTTGTAGTAGGCTATGGACTTGACTTTAATGAAAGATATCGTCAATTGCCATATGTTGGAATATTAAAAGAAGATTGTTATAAGTAAGGAGAGTATATGAGTAATAAGAATGGATTATTAAAATCGATTCTTCCATGGGTAGTTCTATTATTCTTAATCGGTGGACTTGTTACCTATATGAATCAGGGTAATAGTAAAGAGATTAAGTATAGTGAATTCGTGGAAGTAGTCCAAGACGAAAAAATTAAGGAAGTAGAAATTGTTCCTTCAAGTTTAGTCGTTGATGTAAGTGGGAAGTATACAAAGAAAGTAGATGGTAAATCAACAGAGTATGAATTTACAACTACGATTCCTAATACTGAAGCTGAAATGCAATCATTAACTGGATTGTTAAATGAAAAGGGTATTGAAACTACGATTGTTGATGCTAATGATCGTGGTGTATTTATGAAGGTCATTATTAGTATTTTACCATATGTATTATTACTTGGAGGAATGTTCTTTATCTTCAAGATGATGGGTCAAGGTGGCGGAAATGCTAAAGCCTTTGATTTTGGTAACTCTAGAGCTAAGTTAGAAAAAAACCAAAACAACTAGATTTGCTGACGTAGCTGGTGCTGATGAAGAAAAAGAGGAATTAAAAGAATTAGTAGCATTCTTGAAAAATCCGAAAAAAGTTCGCTCAAATGGGGGCTCGTATTCCAAAAGGGGTATTACTTGTGGGGCCACCAGGTACTGGTAAAACTTTATTAGCAAGAGCCGTTTCTGGTGAGGCTAGTGTGCCTTATTATTCAATTTCTGGTTCAGATTCGTAGAAATGTTCGTTGGTGTCGGTGCTGGTCGTGTTCGTGATATGTTCAAAAAGGCTAAACAAACTGCGCCATGTATTATCTTTATCGATGAAATTGATGCTGTTGGGCGTCAAAGAGGTACTGGTATGGGTGGTGGACACGATGAACGTGAACAAACTCTTAACCAATTGTTAGTTGAGATGGATGGATTTAGTGGTAATGAAGGATCATCATTTTAGCGGCAACAAACCGTGCTGATGTATTAGATCCAGCATTATTACGACCAGGTCGTTTTGACCGTCAAATTCAGGTAGCTAATCCTGATAAGAATGCTCGTACTGAAATCTTAAAAGTTCATGCGCGGAACAAAAAATTTGCTCCCGATGTAGATTTTAGTAATATAGCACAAAGAACTCCTGGATTCTCAGGGGCTGAACTAGAAAATGTTTTAAATGAAGCTGCTTTATTAGCAGTTCGTGAAGATCACAAAGTAATCTCAATGGATGATATTGATGAAGCAGTTGACCGTGTTATGGGTGGACCTGCGAAAAAATCTCGTAAATATAGTGAAAAAGAACGCCGTCTAGTTGCATACCATGAAGCTGGACATGCTGTGTTAGGTTTAACTTTAGAAGCTGCCAACAAAGTTCAAAAAGTAACTATTGTGCCACGTGGCCAAGCTGGGGGTTATAACTTAATGACGCCTAAAGAAGAAACATATTTCCAAACTAAGACTCAATTAGAAGCTAATATTGCTGGATTTATGGGTGGTCGTGTAGCTGAAGAAATTTTCTTTGGTGATGTAAGTTCCGGTGCTCATAACGATATTGAACAAGCAACTAGAATTGCAAGAATGATGGTTACTGAATTGGGAATGTCAGAACTTGGTCCAATCAAATATGATTCTGAACAAGGAAATGTTTTCTTGGGACGCGACTATACACAACACAATAATTCTCATTCTGGGCAAATTGCTTATGAAATTGATGTTCAAGTTCGTAAGATCATCGATGAATGCTATGCACAGGCAAAAGAAATTATTGAGGCTAATAAAGATAAATTAGTAATTATTGCTGATGCTTTATTAGAATATGAAACATTAGCTGGTGAACAAATTGAAGCATTATTTAATACAGGTAAGATGTTAGATCGTCATGATGGAACATTTGATAGTAGCTCTAATGATGATTCATCAAATGATTCTAATGCTTCAAGTACAACAACACCATCGTTTTGATGATGCTGATGATCTATTAGATGATATGAAAATAAAAGCGGTATCCGCTTTTTTTTCATATGTGAGGTAAATGATGAACAACAAGAAAAAGAAAAATATTTATCTATTTTAATTATTTTGTGTATGATAATATCCAATGATATTATCATCATTGATGGTATTTTTATAAGGAGAATATATGAAAGATTATTTAGTTAGAGGTTTAGTTAATAGTAAAAACTGTCGCGTTTTTGCTTGTAAAACGACTAATTTAGTAGATGAGGCTCGCAAACATCATAATTTATGGCCTACTGCTTCTGCAGCAATCGGGAGAATGATGTCAGCTACTTTGATGATGGCAAAAATGAACAAGAATCAAGAGAAAATGACAGTTGTGATCAATGGTGGCGGTCCAATTGGAACTATGATGACGGTTACTAATGGTGATGGAAATATTAAAGGATTCGTTGCTAACCCAGAAGTGCATTATACTTATAATGATACTGGTAAATTAGCAGTTGGTGTAGCAGTTGGACATGAAGGAACTTTACAAGTAATTCGTGATATGGGTTTAAAAGAACCGTTTACGGGATCAGTTCCACTACAAACTGGGGAAATAGGTGATGATTTTGGTTACTACTTTGCAGTTAGTGAACAAACTCCTTCAGTTGTATCGGTTGGGGTACTAGTAAATGATACTAATGAAGTGCTTGCTTCAGGTGGATTTATTATTCAATTATTACCTGAGGCTATTGAAGAAGATATTGATTATATCGAAAAAGTTGTCGCTCAATGTCCGCCGGTATCTAAGTTGATCAATGAAGGGAAAAGTCCTGAAGAGATATTAAAGCAGCTATTTGATGATGTGGAGATTACTGAAAAACAAGATTTGTTTTTCAAATGTGATTGTTCAAAAGAAAAAATGGGTAAGGCTTTGATTACTGTTGGTAAGGATGAGTTACAAGCGATGATTGATGAGGATCATGGTTGTGAATTAAGTTGCCAGTTTTGTAATAAAAAATATCAATTTAGTGAAGAAGAATTAAAAGAAATTAAAAATAGATTATAGTAGAATAGTGAAAACTATTCTATTTTTTGTAATTTTATGTGATTATTTTGCTACAAATGTACTATTATGGTATTTTTTAGGTAAATTTTGTGCTATGATAATGGTATAGACAAATAAAGTGAGGGAAAATCAAATGAAAAAACTATTAAGTGTAATGTTACTGGCATTGCTATTAACAGGATGTGGTGGAGAAGAAAAAACCACTACTATTTGTAAAGGAAATATTGATGAAATGACAGCAGCTGAAGTTACGATCGAAGCAACTGGTGATAAAACTGATGTCATGAAAAGTACAGTTACTTATGATTTTACTGGTTATGTAACTGAAAGTACACCAATTGATACTTATTGGCTTCCTAAAGTGAAATCTATTAATGTTGATTATGATTCATTAAAAGGTGGTTCAGCTAAATATACTGTAGATGGTGAAAAAATTATTCTTAAAATTGAATTAGATTATGGTGAAGCTGATTTTGATGAACTTAAAAAAGCTAAATTAGTTACAACTACTGATAGTGATAAGAAAATCGTGTATATTCTTTAGAAGAAACAATTAAAGAACAAGAAAAAGGTGGACTTACTTGTAAAGAAAAATAAAAAGAAAGGCGGGGGAAGCCTTTCTTTTTTGTTGGAAACCAACATATTTAGGAATATAACTAACTCGATAACTTACGTCTATTTCGGGGAGGAAAATAGCGGGGAAGGGTAAGTTATCTATAAATAGTATGGCTATGAAGAAATATTTTATACATTTATATTTCTTTTTTTTAATTTATTGATAAGATACTTTTGAGGAGTGACATAATGTTTAAAATAGGAAATGTAGAAATAGAAAATCCAGTAGTAATGGCACCAATGGCAGGGATTACTAATATGGCTTTTCGTAAAATTATTAAAGATTTTGGTGCCGGACTTGTCTATTCGGAAATGGTTAGTGATAAAGCGCTATGTTATGGAAATGCTAAAACAATAGAAATGTTACAAGTAGATGATGGCGAACATCCAGTTAGTATTCAGCTATTTGGCGGTGAAGTAGAAACAATGGTTCAAGCAGCCAAATATATCGATAAACATTCTAATTGTGACATTATTGATATTAATATGGGATGTCCAGTAAATAAGGTTTTAAAGGCCGATGCTGGTAGTAAATTATTATTATATCCTGATAAAATTTATGAGATTGTTAAAGGTGTCGTTGATAATGTAACTAAACCTGTTAACAGTAAAAATACGTAGTGGTTTTGATAAAGAACATATTAATGCAATTGAGGTTGCTCAACTAATTGAGAAGGCTGGTGCTAGTGCTATTGCAATTCATGGTAGAACTCGTTCGCAAATGTATGAAGGTCATGCTGATTGGGAAATAATTCGTCAAGTCAAAGAAGCTGTGAAAATCCCAGTAATTGGCAATGGCGATATCAAGAGTGTTGAGGATGCTAAAAGAATGCTTGAAGAAATAAAAGTTGATGCAGTTATGATTGGTCGTGCGGCCTTAGGAAATCCATGGTTGATTAAACAGGTTGTAGAGTCTTTAAAAACTGGTGAAACAATTAGTGAACCTACTTATCAAGAAAAAATTACGCAGTGTTTAGCACACGCACGACGTTTAATGGAAATTGAACCAGAAAAGGTTGCTATGTTTCAAATGCGTGGTCATGCGCCATGGTATATCAAGGGATTAAAGTCTTCAGCTCGTGTGAAAAATGAATTATCTAAGATTAATACTTTTGAAGAACTTGAAATTATTTTGAAAGAGTATCAAGAATATTTAGATCAGTTGGACTAAGAGTTGCAACAAGTTTATATTTTGGTATAATTGAAATAATAATTAAAGGGGGATTTGAGTAGTGATTATTAGTGGTAAAGAAATATCTGTAAAAATAAAGGATCAATTAAAGGAAGAAGTAAGTAAGATAAAAGAAACATATCCACGTCTACCTAAGTTGGTTGTAATACTAGTAGGGGATAATCAAGGCTAAGTCAGACATATGTTAGGAACAAAGAAAGAGGTTGTCAGTATATTGGGATTGAATCAGAAATCTTGAGACATGATGCATCTTTTAGTGAAATCGAATTATTACAAGAAATTAATGATTTAAATAATGATGATACTGTTGATGGAATTTTAGTGCAATTACCATTGCCACAGCATATTAATGAAGAAAAAGTTTTAGATGCGATTGTTCCTAGTAAAGATGTTGATGGTTTTCATCCCGAAAATGTGGCTAAATTATTTTTAGGACAACATAGTTTGGTTCCTTGTACACCAAAAGGGATGATGGTTTTATTAGAAGAAATTAATTATGATTTGGCGGGTAAAGAAGTAGTAATTGTTGGGCGCAGTAATATTGTTGGTAAGCCGGTAGCCTTATTGTGCTTACAAAAAAATGCAACTGTTACAATTGCACATAGTCAGACAAAAGATTTAAAGGCAGTTTGTTCACGTGCTGATGTACTTATTGCAGCAATAGGGAAACCGAAATTCTTTAATCATGAGTATGTTAAAGATGGTGCAGTAGTATTAGATGTAGGAATTAATCGTGATGAAAATAACAAATTATGCGGTGATGTTGATTTTGATGATGTTAAAGACAAAGTGTCAGCAATTACTCCAGTTCCAGGGGGAATTGGACCAATGACGATTACAATGTTAATGAAAAATACAATTGAAGCTTTTTATCATAGAAATGGTGACTAATATGGAATATAAATTAAAATGATATTGTTGAAATGAAGAAGGCTCATCCATGCAAAAAGTCAACACAATGGCAAATTATTAGAATGGGTGCAGATATTAAAATTAAATGTTTGGGATGCGGAGCGATTGTAATGTTCCCACGCCGTGAATTTGAAAAAAAATTAAAGAAGATAATTGAGTAGTATGGATGATGATGATTTATTAGAAGATGAATTAGATAATGTCTTAGATATATATTGGCACTTTTTAGTGCCAATTTTTTTGTTTGATTAATCTTGTAAAAAATATACAGTATTGGGAATAGACAATTTAAGGAAAGATAGCTATGATTGAAACAGGAGGAAAGCATTATGACGATTAAGGAATTATTGGAACAAGCTGATACAGTATTGAAAGATGAAAAGTTACAGCGAAATGTTTAAACGGTGCTTTTTGTCTACGCTAGAAACAAGTGTTAAACGAGAAGGTGATAAGACTTATATTATTACCGGAGATATTAATGCAATGTGGTTACGTGATTCAAGCTGTCAAGTTAATCATTATTTAAAATATATTCATAATGATAGTGAATTACAGTTAATAATCAAAGGATTAATTAAAGCTCAAGTTGAATATGTTTTGTGGGATCCTTATGCAAATGCATTTTTAAATACAGAAGATGTTGAAAGGGAATATCATGATACGACTATTATGAAGCCGTATGTCTGGGAGCGAAAGTATGAATTGGATTCATTATGTTATCCGGTAAAATTAAGTTATCAATATTATAAAGAAACTGGTGATAAAAGTATTTTTAATCAACAGTATTTACATTTTATTAGAACTCTTTTAAATGTTTTTGAATGTGAACAAAATCATAGTCAAAATTCATCATATACGTTTGAACGAGAAGAAGCAAAAAAATGGAATTTAAGAAAAACCGAAACCCTCCAAAATAAAGGACGTGGTTTTGAAACACGTTATACCGGAATGATTTGGAGCGCATTTAGGCCAAGTGATGATGCATGTACTTTTAATTATAATATTCCTGGCAATATGTTTTGCAGTGTTGTTCTGGGATATCTCAAGGAAATTGTGGAATTAGTGTATCAGGATGAATATCTTCAAGAGCGAATTGTTGATTTGAAATTTCAAATTGATTATGGTATTGAATTATTCGGTATTGTTAGACACCCTAAATATGGGAAAATATATGCCTATGAAACAGACGGTTATGGGAATCATGTATTAATGGATGATGCCAATGTACCAAGTTTATTGTCAATTCCATATTTAGGATTTGCGGATGCTAATGATGAAATTTACAAAAATACACGAGCGTTTATTTTAAGTAAGAGAATCCATATTATTTTGAGGGGAACAGGGCAAAGGGAATTGGATCGCCACATACCTGGTCTGAATATATATGGCCGATTGCGCTATCTATGCAAGGATTAACAAGTTTATTACAGCATGAAAGAGAAGCATTGATCCAGACTATTATTGATAATACCGGAGGTACTGGATATTGTCATGAAAGTTTTGATGTAAATGATGATACTCAGTTTACAAGACCATGGTTCTGCTGGCTGATTCTTTATTTGCGGAGCTGTAATCAAAACTTATTTTGAATAAATAATATCTATGATAAAATAGAAAAATGATAAGAAGATTTCGATCTTCTTTTTTTGTTTTTGATTAGGAAAAATTTTACAAGTTCTGTAATTCTCTTATGGAAGCGCTTTGTATATACTTTTATATGAAAGAGGGAGGAAATAAAATGAAATTAATTATGTCATTATTAGAAAAGTATTTAATGCCATTTTCTAATAAAATTACATCAAACAAATTGCTTAATGCAATTAAAGATGCTTGTATTCTTACAAGTCCTTTTACCGTGGTAGGTTCGTTGGCAGGTCTAGTAAGTCAGCAGGCAAATTATTGGTTTGGAGAATGGGGAATCCCATTGGATGGTATTTTAGGAAGTATTATCAATGCCTTTACAAATATTAATACTGTGGCTATGGGTTTAACTGGATTAGTTGTTGTTATTGCTTCTTCATACAATTATGCTAATCAATTAAAAGGGCTAAATAAAGGAGATAAATGTGTTCCATTAGTTGCTTGTATTGTTTCTTTGATTGCTTATATAGCAACTATTCCTAATGCTATTAATGTAGGTGATAGTACAATTACAGCTTTTCAAATCAACTTCTTTAATTATGAAGGAATGTTTGCGGGAATGATTATTGGATTGGCTTCATCATATATGTACTATAAACTAGTTAATTCAAAATTTACAATTAAATTACCCGGACAAGTACCGCCAATGGTATTAAGTTCATTCTTATCAATTATTCCATTCTTTGTTATCATTACTGTATTTTCAGTGATAAAGGAAATTGTTGTTTTAGCAGGATTTGATTCAATCCAACAATTGATTACTCAATTTATTATTACTCCACTAAATGGGATTGGTACAGGTTTACCAGCAGTTATTTTAGTAATTATAATTATGCAATTATTATGGTTCTTTGGAGTTCATGGTTTTTCAATTATGTGGGGATTAATTTCTGTATTGTGGATGCCAATTTTCTATGAACATATTCAAATTTTTGTTGAAACAGGTTCTTTTGATAAAATTACACAAGTAGCACCAAATACTTTATGTAATGTCTATGCAATGATTGGTGGTTCTGGCTCTACTCTAGCATTAGTTGTATTATTATTAGTATTAGGGAAAAAAGGTTCTGCTGAGAGATCGATTGGAAAGGTTTCAATTATTCCTGGTTTATTTGGGATTAATGAACCTGTAACATTCGGATTACCGATTGTATTAAATCCAATTATGTTTATTCCATTTGTATTTGTACCAGTTATTAATGCAATTATTGGATATTTTGCAACATCATGGGGATTAGTTAACCATTTGGTTGTATTGAATTCTGGGGTGGAACCAATCTTTGTTAATGCTTGGGTATTGGGGGCATTTACATTGAGTCCAGTTATTTTATGTATAGTATTATTTATTTTAGATTTAGTTTTATATTATCCGTTTGTAAAATTACAAATCAAGCAAAATACTTTAGAAGCACAGAATGAAGGTGCTGCCGTTGAGTAAGATACATTTTATTCCCCATGTTCATTGGGATAGAGAGTGGTTACGTTCAACGGATTCATCAAGAATTAAATTAGTCTATTTTTATGATCGACTGATTGAAATGTTAGAGAATGATCCACAAATGAAATATTTTACATTTGATGGACAAACAGCAGCGTTAGAAGATTATTTAGCGATTAAACCATTTCAAAAAGATAGGATTTCGCAATTAGTAAAGAATCGAAAATTATTTATTGGACCATGGTATGTTCAACCAGATATGATTATTCCCTCGGGTGAGGCGCTGTTAAGAAACTTATTAGTTGGTTCTAAATATGCTGCGGGATTAGGTCATTGTATGAATGTTGGCTGGGTCCCGGATGCATTTGGGCAAATAAGATAACTCCTTATCTATTTAAAGAAATTGGTATGAAAGGGATATTTGCTTGGCGTGGTTTTGATTATGATGTTTTAGATGATTCATTATTTATGTGGCAAGGAAATGGTGATGCATCGCTACCAACTGTTCATTTTGCTTTGGGATATGGGCATTACCGAGGATTTCCAGAGGATTATGAAGAAGTAAAAAAAGATATGACAGATTTTATTCCTAAATTAGAAGCTCGTTATCAAGATCAAGAAGTTTTATTTATGCTGGGGAGTGACTATGCTTTTCCACGGAAACATTCTTCAAAAGACAATTGAACAATTGCAAAAAGATGGTTATGACTGTATTATGAATAACCCTGAGGATTATCTTGATACACTGCTTAATGCAGCAAAGAAAAATCATCATCAATTAAAAATTTATCAAGGTGAAGCAAGAAGTGCTGCACTAGGTCGAATTCACGCTGGTATCACCTCAACTAGAATTGATATAAAAAATGCAATGCGTCATTATGAAACAATGATGGCAAAAGTAATTGAACCAATGATTAGTATCTCGCGTTTTCAAGGAGGCTATTGTGATCAAGAATTAATTAATTATTTTGGAAGATTATTTTTAAGAATCAATTTCATGATTCTATCTATGGTTCTTCACCAGATAGTATTAACCATACTGTAGAAAATCGTTTATTAAATTTAAGACATGGTTTAAATGAGCTAATCTGGATGAATTTCCGTTATTTGGCAGAATCAGTGGATTTGAGTGTACTAAAGGAAAATGAGGACATCTTAGTTCTATTTAATACTCTTCCTTATCAGCGTAATGATTATGCTTTACAAGCATGATTGTTAAAGATAAGAACTTTGTGTTAAAACGTCAAGATGGAACAATCGTCCCTTATGAAATAATGAATGAAGTTAAAGCAACTAGCCATGATATTGAATATTATAATGGAATGGAAAATTTTCATGATGCAGGAGAAGTTTTAGAAGGAACAAAATTTAAAGTACAAATTAAGATTGCGGCATCTTTCTTACCACCAATGGGCTATGAAGTTTTAAAAGTGTGTTTCCACGAAAGAACTTCAAAAAGACCAGAAGGAGATGTTGTCATTTTAAAAAATGGTGCTGAAAATAAGTATTTAGTGATGCACATTCAAGAAGATGGAACGCTTTCTGTTACGAATAAACAGACTCAGGAAACATATCATCAGTTAAATACCTTTGTCGAAAAGGGGGATGATGGTGATGAATATAATTATTCTCCATGTATAGATGATACAGAAATAAGAATTAATGATATTCATCCAATGATTACTTGTATTGAATCATCTTCTATTGAAGTAAAGTATCGGCTTGAATATCAAATTCAAGTTCCTGAAAAAGTAGTTGATCACCATCGTGTACAAGCATTAAAACCCCTTAAAATATGTAGCGATGTCTCTTTGAAGGCAAACAGTCAAACAATAGATTTCGTAACTAAAATTAATAATCATTCATGTGATCATATCGTAAGAGTATGTTTTGAAGATATTTATAAAGCAGCAGAAAACTGTAGTCAAGATCAATTTGGAACAATTATCCGTCAAAACGTAATAAAAAATCAAAGAGTTTAAAGATGGTGCCACTGAGTATGTTCTGCCAATATATGCAATGCAGCGTTTTGTTAAACTAGATCATCAAAAATCAATTATGGCAGTATTAAGTAAAGGACCATTGGAATATGAAATTGAAAATAATCAAAAAATTTGTTTAACCTTATTA
>ENA-OQLB01000738-OQLB01000738.1-human-gut-metagenome-genome-assembly--contig:-NODE-738-length-16915-cov-1.666905_pt1 | contig 16915 bp, 26 predicted proteins | sample MGYA00242656_ERZ504813 | MGnify/ENA primary metagenome ERZ504813 (study PRJEB26092, sample SAMD00036388) | human gut metagenome | host: Homo sapiens | study: EMG produced TPA metagenomics assembly of... | reverse complement strand
TGGGCGTCGGTCGTGCGGCAGGCAAGGACAAGGCAGAGCAGGCAGCTGTTGCGGCTATCTCCAGTCCGCTGCTTGAGACCGCTATCGCAGGCGCTAAGGCGTCATCATCAACATCAAGTCCTCTCCGGACATCGCCCTCGACGAGATCGATGTCGCGTCTCAGCTCATCACCGAGCGCGCAAGCGAGGATGCAAACATTATTTGGGGTGCTGCATTCGACGAGACGATGGAAGATGAGATGATGGTCACCGTTATCGCGACCGGCTTCGACGGCATGAACGGCGAAAAGACCAGAAGCCTGCAGCCCCGGCTATCAGCGACGCAGACCTCTTCGGCAACCCGTCTGCGCCGAGCACCGGCAGCACAACTTCCGCGAAGAGCACGATGATACCTTCTCCGACATCATGTCCATCTTCAACAGAAAGTAATTTAAAATTACAAATCAAGCAGGGTATCGGTCTCGATACCCTGTCTTTATAAAAGGTACTTTTGGGAGGAAAACAAAATGAGTTTGATCAAAGGCATTCACCACGTGGCACTGCGTCCGACGTATGCGCAGTTTGAAAAAGCAAAAACGTTCTATCTCGACCTGCTCGGCCTCAAGGTCGTGCGCCAGTGGGGCGACGAAAAATACCCCTGCATGATGATCTCCACCGGGGACAACAGCTGCATCGAAGTGCTGCCCGTCCCGGAAGAGAACGATGTGCCGCTGGAAGCAAGTTTGCCCATCTCGCGCTCGCAACAGATGATACCGACGGTTGTGCCGCCCGTGTCCGTGAAGCCGGCTACGAGATTACCATCGAGCCGAAAGATGTAGAGCTTTCCGACATCACCGCGCGCATTGCGTTCTGCACCGGCCCCTGCGGCGAATCGTCGAGTTCTTTGACCAGAAGTAAGCCGATTTACAAAATTAAATCACCCAAAAGCAGAGTTTGAGGAGCTTTCCTCAAGCTCTGCTTGCATATTTGGCGGGTTTTCAGCCGCTAACCAAAAGGAGATTTTCGTTATGACCGATCTCATTTTGCGGATCTTTGTCCGCGATCATAAAAATACCGAGGATCCTGCCGTGCGCGATAAATGCGGCCGCGTGGCGGGTGCCGTCGGTATCGTCACAAATTTTCTGCTTTTTTTAATGAAGATTATCGTCGGCACGGTTTTTCACAGTGTTTCCGTCACGGCCGATGCCGTCAATAACCTCACAGATTCCGGCTCGTCCGTTGTCACGCTCATCGGCTTTAAAATGGCAAGTAAGCCGGCGGATGAAAAGCACCCGTTCGGCCACGCGCGCATCGAGTATCTTTCGGGTGTCATCGTCTCGTTCATCGTCATTTTCCTCGGGCTTCAGCTCGGCATGTCGTCCATTGAGAAAATCATCACGCCGGAGGAAAACGCCCTCACGCCCGTCGCCCTCGTTGTGCTCGTCATTTCCATTCTGGCAAAGCTCTGGCAGTGCCTCTTTTACCGCAAGGTCGGCCGCATGATCAAATCCGAGTCCGTCGAAGCCACGTCCAAGGACAGCCGCAACGATGTCATCGCCACAAGCGTCGTGCTGCTCGGCGCGTCATCACCATGCTCACCGGCGTGAATTTGGACGGCTACATGGGCGCGGCAGTTGCGCTGTTCATCGTGTTCTCCGGCGTGCAGCTTACAATCAGCACCGCAGATCCTCTCCTCGGCCAAGCGCCGGAGGGCGAACTCGTACAGACCATTACCGAGAAAATGCTCTCGTACCCCGGCATCATCGGCATGCATGACCTTGCTGTGCACAACTACGGCGTGGGCCGCTGTTTTGCCTCTGCCCATTGTGAGGTCGATGCCAAAAACGACATTCTCGTCAGCCACGATCTCATCGATAACATCGAGCGCGATTTTAGCCGTGACCTCGGTATCCACATGGTCATTCACCTTGACCCCGTTATCGTCGGCGATGCCCGCACCGATGCGCTGCACTGCAAAGTGCAGTCGCTCGTCACCGCGCTGTACCCCACCGTCACCATTCACGATTTCCGCGTCATCTGGGGCGTTACGCACAGTAATATCGTGTTCGACGCTGCCGTGCCGTTCGCGGTGAAGGACAGCGACGCCGTCATCACCCAAAAGTTAGAGGCCGAAATTCAAAAGCTCGACCCCGATTATCGCACCGTTGTCACCATAGATCGCAGATAAATAAAGCACGCCGTTTCCCGAAATTCATCGGAAAGGGGCGTGCTTTTTAATATTTATATCAGATTATAAATATTTATTTCAACCTGCCAAGCAGCGTTTTGAGAAAATCATACACGCGGTCAAACGATTTTAGATTCATGTATTCGTCTGTCGTGTGGCAGTTTTCGCCGATGGGCGCAAACATCACAATGTCCAGCCCCTCCATGCGCGGCAGTAAAGAGCAGCATTCAAGTCCGCCCGGGCACGCCGTCTCCATCATCTCGTGGCCGTACACTTCTTTCATCAGGTCGCCGTCGTACGGCGCATGTAGGAGTTCGGCTGGTATTCCCAGGAGTCATAGCGCAGGCTCGTCTCAAGCGTGAAGCCGCAGAGTTTAGCCAAGCGCTTCACGCGGCCGAGCACACCGTTTTTAAAGCTGCGGTTCGCCGCACGGTCGGACATCACCAGTTCAAATGCGCCGCCGTTTAACGATACCGTGCCCACGTTGTTTGTCGCCGTCATCTCCTCGCCCGCGGTCCGGATTGCTACCGTGTTCGAGGGCATCAGGTAGATCAAATCGACAATCGCCTGCGTATCGGCATCCGAAAGCATCCCGTTCGCCGCCGCATCGCGGATTTCAAGCGTCAAATTCTGCTTGCCGTCCTGCAATTCGCGGTCGATCTTTTCAAGCTCGCCGTTTAAAATCGCCTTCACTGCGTCCGGCTTGTCGCAGAGGATTACTGTTTTCGTCTCCACCGGCGCATAGTTTTCCGCTTCGCCGCCCGCCATGGTGGAAAGTCGGTACGCCGCGCTGTTTTCGGAAAGCGCATGAAGCAAACGCGCCGTGATCTTAATCGCATTAAACTGCTCCGGGTGCACCATTGCGCGGCGTGCACCGGCTGCACGCCGGAAACCGTCAGCATGAGGGCCGCGCCCTTTGCAGGCTCCGTCTCGCACGTTTTCGTCAGTTTCATCAGGTCGCTCGTAAAGCAGGAAACGCAGCTTGTGTATTCCACCGTCTCGCCCATCACGTCAAGGCCAATCATTCTTCTGGATTTCAGCTTGCCCGCGTCCAGCGCGTCCACGCCGTTGCAGCCGTTTTCCTCCTGCACCGTAAAGACGAGCTCCAGCGGCGGGTGGGGGAAATCCTCCTCCATCACGGCCAGCATGTACGCCACGCCGTAACCGTCGTCCGCGCCGAGCGTTGTGTCCTTCGCGCGGATGTCGCCCTTGTCGTCCACATAAATCTCAATGGGGTCATGCGAAAAATCATGCGTGCTCTCGGGTGTTTTCACGCACACCATATCCATGTGCCCTCCAGCATCACGACAGGCGCGTCTTCGTACCCTTTAGAAGCCGGCTTGCGCACGACAACATTCCCAAATTTGTCCTGCTCGTAGTCTAAACCCAGCTTTTCCGCAACGGAGCACACGTAGTCGCTTACGGCTTTTTCTTCGGTTGAGGGGTGCGGAATGCCGCAGATCGCCTCAAAATATTTCTGGTTCGGTTTTGTTTGGTCGAGTACGAATGCCATGTTAAACATCCTTTCCGCGCTCACGTCTCTGAAGAGGAGATGAGGTATTTGAAAATCTGCAGCTTGTTTTCTTCGTACAGCCCAAGCTGCTCGTATAATTCCTTGTAGTAGCTGAAAAGCGCCGTGCGCGCGTAATCGCCGTGCGCACCTTCGTCAGATGCACCGCGCTGCCGGGGTTGTCGTAGTAGTTGTAGATTGGCGCGGTCAGCGCAAAAAACCGTTCTGCATAGCGTATGTACGTCAAATTAAAGTACAGGTCTTCACTCCACGTCATTTCCTCGCTGCACCGCACGTCCGTGTGTGCGCGCACCAAATCGGCGCGGTAAAGCTTGTTCCACATCACGCCGTAGTAGAAGCTGGCCGGCTCCTGCATCAGCCCGCAGGCGAATTCCTCCTTTGTCATAAAGCCCATCGGCAGAAAGCCGAACGTCTGGAATTTCGCCAGCCGCTCTGTCAGCTGCTTCTTTTTATTCGGCAAAAGCGGGTCAAGCTTCGCTTCCTTTTTCGGCTTGTACGGCACAATGCGGTTATACGCCGCAATGACGAGATCAGCGTTGTTATCCTCCGCACGCTGAACGAGGAGCTCTGTCGCAAACGGCTCCAGTGTGTCGTCCGCGTCCACAAACTGCAAATATTTTCCCCGCGCCATGCGCATGCCGAGGTTCCGCGTCGCCGAAACGCCGGAGTTTTCCTTATCAATCAAAACGATGCGCGTGTCCGCCTTCGAGAGCATCTCGCACACCGGGTAGCTCACGTCCTTAGAGCCGTCGTTCAAAAGCAATATTTCAAGATTTTCATACGTCTGTCGCCGAATACTCTCCACGCAGCGTACAATGTTGTTCTGCGCGTTGTAGATCGGCACAATCACGCTGACGAGCGGTTTCTGCATCAAAATACTTCCTTTCCTGCATCATGCTCCGTTTTTCCCTATTTTACCGCAGAAAGTTCCGGAAGAAAAGACTTTTCGAATATTCTGCTTGCAAATCCGGTAAACACACCAAATTGACCAGTGCAAAATTAGCCAAAACGCATATTGACTTAAAGCAAACTTTTAATGTTATAGAAATGTATGCGGAATCACACCCGCACATAACGAATTCTTAGGAGGAGTTTTCGTGAAACCCAAGGTTTATTTTACAAAAACGGTCACCCCTGAAAAGGTCATTGAAATGTATAAGCAGCTCGATTGCAAGCTGCCCGGCAACATCGCCATTAAGGTACATTTCGGCGAGTTCGGCAACAAAAACTTCCTGCGCCACCCGATTGACGAATCAACGAATATAGTAGAATACGGGTAAGAACAACATTTGGAGGATTGGGATATGAACAAAAGTCAAATGGCAAAGCTTGCGGCAGCGGCCGGTGTGAACGGCCTTATGTATGACCCAAATGCAGAGGGCGTTTTCGGCAATGTGCAGGGGTATACCGTCACCGTTATGCCGAACGTCAACAACCGCGTCTGCTATATGCTTTCGCTTTCGGTCTCGCGCATGGGCATGGCGCCGAACCCCGCGGATTTTAAACCGCTCGAGAAAATGAATAAGGTTTTGAGCGGCTGTACCGTGCAGCGTTTCCGCGTCAATTTCCTTGTGAAGCTCTCCGGCAATAAAGATAAAATGGCAGAGGCCCTGCGCAGTGCGCTTGATACGCTCATCACGTTTCTCAGAACAAACGGGTATACAAATTGCTGCGAGCATTGCGGACGCCCGGAGGGCGTAGACGCCTACACCGTCTCCGGCAACGCGTACCTTTTGTGTGAACTGTGCTTCGGACAGGTCAGCGAAGCGCCGCGCAACAGAACCAGACAAAAATGCAGAAGCAGGAGCAGGTTTTGCCCGGCATCGTGGGCGCGCTCATCGGTTCGCTTATCGGCGCCGTCGTCATCGTCATCGTCGGTCAGCTCGGCTACGTTGCCGCCGTTTCCGGCCTTGTTATGGCCATCTGCACGTTAAAGGGCTACGAAATGCTCGGCAAAAAGCTCGGCACACCGGCATCATCATTTCCTGCGTTTTGATGCTCCTGATGATCTTCCTTGCGTATCAGGCCGATTGGTCAATCACCGCGGCGCAGTTCTATGAGACCGATTTCTTCACCGCGTTCCGCGCCATGATGGATCTTATCAAAGAAGGCTATGTCGATTCCGACAATTACTTCGGAGGCCTTGCACAGGTCTATCTCTTCGCCGTCATCGGTGCCGTGCCTACCATTATCGCCATGGCAAAGGCGCAAAGCACATGGTCACCACCGCCAAAATGCGCAGCGCCTACGCACCCGTTTCGGCACCCGCAGCGGCTTCCGCGCAGATGCCCGTGCAGCCCGCTTCTTCGCCCACTGCTCCGCAGAAACGTCGAAAAAGACATCGAAAAATAAAATTCAAAAACCATCGCCCGCAGGCAACCGTTTTTCGTGCCTGCGGGCGATTTTTACGTCTTTTTGTTCTGATTTTTGAGCTTTTCGGCCTCTGCCTGCGCTTTTTTTAACTGCTCCTGCGCAAGCTTGGCGCGCTTCATTGCGTCTTCCATTTTTTGTGCGGCACACTCCGCTCGCTTTTGGGCTTCCTCCACGCGCTGCCGCGCTTCTTCCGCGAGATGTCTTTCTTCGTCTGCATCGGGATTTTGTACGGTGTCCTGTACGGGTTCAGGCGCAGGTTTAATATTCCAGCTCAAAAATTCTGGCGCAGATGGGGGCGGGGAGGTCCACGGTCAGCGTGCCCTTCTCCGGGTTCCATGCGCATTTCGTGTTGTGGTTTGCGGGGTATGCGCAGCGCACATTTACGTGCTCGTTGCCGCGCAGGAAATCCACGGGGCAGCGTGCAGCGGCCGTCCGGCGCGCCGCGTCTCCACACGGTGATGTACGCTTTGTGCGCGGTTTTAAGGCCCAGCGAGACCCACGTGTCCGCAAAGTGCGACGTACCGAGCGGCCAGAACGGCAGCGCGCGCTTGATGTCGCCGCGGATTGTCTTGTAATAATCGAGCGCTTCCTTGACGAGCGTGAAGTCCTCCTCGGGAATTTCCGCCAAATGACCGCTCTGGTGGATGCGCTGCATCAGCGTTGCACATATTAAATACGGCTTCCTCGCGTCCGCCGCCTTTCATCGGGTAGCTCCAAATGGCGCTCTGCTCCGGCGTCAGACCCGAGGGCGCGTTCGCCGCAATGGACGCATAGCGCAGGTAGTCCTCCTGGTCACTCGTAGACTGAATGCTGTGGCGCGAGAGCATCGCGTAGTCGATGCGCATGCCGCCCGAGGAACAGTTTTCAATCACAAGGTCGGGGTAGCGGGCAAAGACGGAATCGAGCCAAGCAAGATATGCGCGCTCGTGCCCGAGTAAACCGTCGCCCACGCTGTCGGCGTTTAATTCCGTGCCGATGCCCGGCTCAATGTTGTAATCCATCTTGATGTAGCCCACGTGGTAGTCGCGTACAAGGCGGTCAACGACCTCATTTGCGTGCTCCACGACCTCCGGGTTGCGGAAATCGAGCTGCCAGCGGCTGCGGTCGTGCACCTTTTTGCCGTGGCGTGTGAAGAACCAGTCCGGGTGTACGCGTGCGGCCTTCGGGCAGCAAATGCCCATTACTTCAATTTCGAGCCACACGCCCGGGATCATGCCCTTCGAGCGGATGTAGTCCATCACTTCCTCAAGGCCGTTTGGGAAACGTTCCTTACTCGGCAGCCATTCGCCCACGTTGTCCCACCAGAAGCCGTCCGCGTACCAGCCTGCGTCCACGCAGAAGTATTCGCAGCCCGCCTTGTGCGCCGCGTCGATGAGCGGCAGCTCTTTCGCCGTTGTCGGGTTGCCCCACAGGCAGTTCATGTAGTCGTTGAAAATGACGCACAGCTTCTCGTTGTCCGCATTTTTGCGGCGAATCATGCGGCGGTACTTTGTCAGCTCGCCCATGGCGTCATCAAATTTGCCGAGCGTGGAGCCTACGCACACCGGCACTGTCGTGAATGTTTCGCCCGGCTGCAAATTCTTCCACCAGTGCGATTCCGTTTCCGTCGGACCGCTCAACTGAATGTAGAAGTTGCCCATCTGGTCGCTGATCTCCCAGTGCCACGAGCCGTTGTGCTCAATCTGCCAGAATAAATTGGAGCCCGTTTCCGTGTTTTCAAGCAGACCCATCGGCAGGTATTCCTTTGTAGACCAGTTGCCGATGTTCGTCGCACCGATGACCTTAGAGGAGCGCTGAATTTCCTCGGGCTGGCAGCGGGCGAGACCGAGCTGCGGGAAGGTGTAGCTTTCCCACTGCATTTCGCGCTGCCAGCCGTTGTGCGGGTACCAGACGCGCATTTTGTCGTCGGTTGAAAGCATACCCTCTTTTTCGATGCCGGTGAGGGCAAAGGAGGAAACGTATTCCAGCCCCTGCGGCTCTGTTCCGACATTTTTCACGTCCGTCCAGCAGCGTACAGCCTGAACGCCGTTATAAAACTGCATGTGCGAAATCGTTTCAATACCGCAGATCTTATCTTCCATATGGATTTCCAGCTTTCGGCCGAACTCGTTGTGCTTGTCCGCAAAATAGACGAGCTTCATGCGGTCGCCGGGGCTTGTGGAAATGTATTTGTTGCCGTGGCGCTCGCCCGGTCGGTTTTGCCCGGAGATCATAATTTCCAAGAGATTGTATCGCTCGGTGTTCAGGCGCAAGCGCCCGTCTCGCGGTCGTGCACGTGCAGCAGACTGCGCTCGTCAAAGGGGAGCGCAGAGAAGTGCAGCAGCTTGCAAGCCGAAATCTTCCGTCTTTTCAAAAACGAGATGCAGCCCGTTTTCGTCAATTTGAATCAATCCATAGTATAAAGCCTTTCCGCAGATAAATCTGCTGTGATCTATGCTGAGTTGTCTGTACAAATAGTAGCACAATCGGAGGGGCTTTTCAAGGGGATTATCGGTCGCGGCTTTGCTCCGCACGCATGCCGAGCGCGGAATACTGCAAAGCGTGCGAAAGTCGTGCCGAAGCCTTTTGCAGGTGCTTGCACACCGTGCCGCGCGTCAGGTGCAGCTCGTCCGCAATCTCCTGCATTGTCAGCCGCTCGCCGTAGTAAAGCTGCACGCAGTCGCGCTGGCGGTCGGTCAGCTCATTGCCGATGGCGCGCCGCAGTAAAACCTGCGCTTCTAAAAGCTCATTTTTGTTTGTCTCTGCGCCGATGCGGCTGAGTAGCTTCGCCTGCCGTGCACCGGCGGAAAGGGACTTATATCCGCTCACGAAACCGCCCTCCTTCCGCGCTTTTGCAGTGCATGGCCTGTTACAAGGCACTCTAAATACATGGTGTAAAGCATCTGCACACGCTGGGCCTGCTCGCCTGCAATGTCATAGTCGCGTTCGGCGCGGATGACGAGCAGCCGCCGTTTGATGCGCTCCGCCTCATCCAAATACTCCTGTCCCCAGGAAATGTAATCGTTCACTTGCAGTCACGATCCTTTCGTTTCGAAATAGAACATGTGTTCGTTAGCTCTCATCATAAACAAAAATCTCCGAAATGTCAATCGAACACGGAACAAATGTTCAAAAGATGTCCTATGATGTCCTACGATGTCCTATAATGTCCTGCGATGTCCGCTTTTCTGCATATTTATATGGAATTATTTACATTTTGGGGCTGTTATTTTGCGCTTTTTTGATATATAATAAAGGTGTATTTAAACTTGAAATGACTGAACGCCTTGGCGTTTTGACCGAAAGGAGTTTTACCATGAACTTTTTGAAGAATATCTCGGCCGCATTTAAGACCGCCGGCGGCGCCGTACAGGGCGCTGTGAAAGTGGTAGAGGAAAAGAACCGCCGCACTGCGCTCATGAATCGCCTGCGCACCGTTATCCGCTGTGAGGAAAAGGCAGAGGAGCGCGCCTATCTCGCTCTCGGCCGCTACTACTACCACAACCTGCGCGATGCAGAGAACACCGTTACGGAGCCGTACTGCATCGACATTGAAGCCGCCCAGAAGCGCATCGATGCCGCTGTGGAGAAGCTGGAAGCCCTGACCCGTGAGGATGACAGCGAAGCGGAAGAAGAGGAGATCACCCTTGACGACGTGCAGGAGTACACTCCCACGCCAGAAGAGGAAAAGGAAGCCGAAGAAGCTGCATTCGTGCCGGACGGTACCGTAGACGAAGCCGTGGAAGCGGCAGAGCCTGCCGCCGAGCAGCCGGAAACGACTGAGCCCGAAAAAGATGAAAGCGAAGAAGTCCCTACGAATAATGCGCTTTAAAATGAACGTTAAAAGGCGGACTTACAAGTCCGCTTGATCCCTTGCGCGGAAAAACGCCCACCTTTTGCGCCGGGGCAGGTTCCGTTTGCAGAAGTGAGTGAATTTGATGTCTACGAAGATACAGAAAGATATTGTCTGCCCCGCCTGTGGCCAGACGCAGAAATTAGAGATGTACACAAGCGTCAATGCGGAGGAAAACCCCGAGCTGCGCCGCGATATTCTGCGCGAATCCATGTTTGACTGGGAATGCCTCCACTGCGGCTACACCGCGCAGATGGCGTACCCCATGATCTACCATGACCCGATGAACGCGTTTATGATCTGCCTGCGCCCCTCCGGCGCGGTATCCGGCGCGGAGCTATCCCCGCCGTACGCGCGCTGAAAAAGCGCAGCGTGAAAAACCCGCAGGAGTTAAAGGAGAAAATCCTCATTTTTGAGGCCGGCCTCGATGACGCCGCTGTGGAGCTTGTGAAAAACGCCATCGTCACCGTGGTGCGCAAAAATCTGGACGGCAATGTGCACGCCTATTTCTGCGCCGCAACGGAGGAGGAGCTGCGTTTTGCACTGTTCGTCAAGGGTCGTCAGGAGCCCGTGTACCAGACCACCAAAATGGCCGTGTACCGCCAGTCGCAGGAGGTTTTGCGCACGCTCGATTACAAATCCCCGGACGATTTCGCCGTCGTCAACTCCAAGCTCGCCCAAAGCCTTTTGGACGAATATAAGTCGATCTAACCCAATAAAAGCAAACGGCACCGCGTTTTGTAACGGTGCCGTTTTTCTATGCGCGCATGTGCACAGGCTTTGCGTTTTGTGGGGTTACGGGTAAATCACTTCGGCGCGTGTCACTTCGCCGATGCCAAAATTACCGTAATGCAGTGTGAAATATAACGTTTCACCGCTTGAAGCGTCCTGCACTTCGTCGATGAGCAAAAGTGTTTCGTTTTGTGTGTCTTTCGGCTGTAAGCGGTAGGAGACGACGTTCAGTTTCTCTCCGAGCGCAGTCTCGCCCGTTGCGTGCGAAATCTCACAAATGTTGTAGTGCTCCGTAATATATGCCGCGGAAAAGCCGGTTTTCAGCTTCTCTGCGGGGTGCAGCCGGATGTGTGGCACGGTTTTCGTCAGCGCCGCGACCATCTGTTCCGTAACGCCGGTTTGGATGTTCTCCGCCGGGTGCAGCGCAGGCAGGCTTTCTGCCGAAACGGAAATCGCCAAGATAAATGTCAACATGAGCGTAATGCAAGGGATAATGAGCTTTTTCATGGGTTCCTCCTTCCATAACGAAAAAGTGCAAAGCCTGTGTTATAGCTTGAGTATAGCAGAGCAAATTCAATGTGTCAATAATTTTATATTAAATTATTTTAATAATGTGCTTTACAAATTAAATTTTCTGTGGTAGGATAAAATTACAGAATTTATGCAAAGGGGAAGGAATGACAATGGCGAATAACGACAGCACCAAGGCGGCGTGCCGCTGGAGCTTTTGTGCATGGCTTATTTTAAAGGAGGGCGACCGCTACGGCTACGAGATGGTGCAGGAGATCGAATCGCGCAGCAGGGACTTTTGTCGTTCAACTTGGCTTCGGTGTACGTCGCACTGCGGCGGTTGGAGGAGCGCGGGTGTGTATCTTCCCGCACCGAAATGACGGACGCCGCCCGCGCCGCATGCGCGTTTACTATCATTTGGAGCCTGCGGCGGAAGCGTATCTCACGGAGCAGAAAGAGGAATACCGCCGCACGGCCGTAGGTGTGCAGAACGTGCTGAAAAGCTGCGAGGTGCAACATGAAAAGGAAGCCTGAAAGCGGGTTTGAGCAGTATTTACGCCACGTGTATCGGGCGGTAAGCGGCACGCGCGCAGAGAAGAAGCGTGAGGCCGCCCGCGTGCAAAGCCTTTTGTGCGAGATTCCCCACGCAGAAACGATGTCGTATGACATTCTTTGTGCGGTCGCCGGTACACCGGAGAGCTTTGCAGCGGGATTTCAAAGCCGCCGAACCCAAAGCCCACTCGTGCTTTCGGCAGTTATGCTGACCCGTGCTTGTGCTCGCGTTCGTACTCGGCATCGCAATGGGACAAGCGCGCGAAAAGACGCAGACCGGCGGCGTTGTGATGAGCTATCGCTACGAAGACGGCAGCTTGCAGACGCTTTTGGAGGAAAGGCCGGAGCTGCTGGGGTGAAAGTTTTGTAAAAAAGACTCCCTCTGACAGAGGGAGTCTTTTAGGTTATGCGTGAAAATCATGCGATGCTCAATTAAACATTGCGCGGATTGAATTCTGGTGCTGCTCGGTATTGACGGCCATTTCGTTGACAGCGAAAAGCACGTCCGTGATGCCGTGCTCCGTGCAGTAGGTCGGCAGGTCGCCTTCAAAGTAGCGGAAGTCCATCACGTGTACCTCGTCAAAGCTTGCGCCGAGGAACGGACCATGCGTTGCCGTAGGAGTCCTTCACCACAAGCAGCTTGCGGCCCGTGGAAAGGTCGTGGTTCGTGATGCGCACGCAGCCCATATCGCCGTGCAGGTACATGGCGTAGCCGAGGCTCTCGTCGTGGCTATTGAGCTGTCGGTTTCCTCAAAATACTGCCCGTCATACGAAATTTCGCATGTGTAGTTGTACTTCGGGTCGTAGAGATCGAGTGTATCGGGGTTGTTGTTCAGCACGTCTTCGCTCGTAACGTAGGCAAGGTAGCCCGTGAAGTCAGAGGACGTTTTTCGTGAAGCTGTCGAGCGTCGTGGGCGTTACACCTGCCGCTTCGCAGACTTTTCATACGCGTAAAACGCGCCGAGCGGTGCCCAGTGGGTATCGGTATCAAAATAAATGTCTTCGTTGTTGTGCAGGTTCAGCGCATCGTAAATATCCACCGCGGTGATGCTTGCGGAAAGCGTATTGTTGACCGCCATGGTGTTCTCACGCTGGGAAGCTTCCTCATAGTAATTGCGCACGCGCTCCGGCACGCCGAATTCCGAGTGATTCGGGATGACCATGCTGTACACCTTTATGCCGGAAAGCTGGCTTGCACAGTCATTCAGCGTTTCGGCGTAGGCGGTCGCCATGCTGTCGCTGCCGTAGAACATTTCAAAGCCCTTGTTATTGTAGATGAGAATGCCCGAGGACATGTAGCCCTCCGTGCCGTCGTCATAGATCGGCGGCGGTGTCGGCTCCGGCGTGGCGGTCGGCTCTGCGGTGGGAGTAGGTGTCGGCTCTGCCGTTGCGGCGGCTTCCGGTGTGGGCTCCGGCGTAGGTGTGGCGGCAGCCGGTAAGAGCTTGCCGAACGCACCGAGGCTGTACGCAATGTACCCAAAATGCCGATGGCCAAAACGATCATCACGATGACGATGGGCACGACGGGCGAGTGCTTTCGGTGCGGCTTATCGTCGTAGCCTTCCTCATATTCTTCATACTCTTCGTAGTCGTCTTCGTCCTCATACGGCTCCGGCCGTGGAGCGGGTGCAGGCGCGGGGCGCTCCGAGCGGGGCGCTTCCTGTTGCGGCGCTGCCGGTGCGGGATATTCGCGTGTTTCTTCAAAGCCTCGGGACCGTTTTTCGGCGGCTTCGGGGGTAAAATGCAGATTTTCTATGGAGGAGGGGACGCGCTTTTCGCTTTGTGACGATTGCTTTGCGTACAGCGTTTCCGGCGTCAGCTCGGAAGCCGCGCTGCGCGGGTCAGCCTTTGCGGCGCGGCGCGCTCTGTCTTCGGCAGAATACGGGCGCTGGTTTTTGCCGGCCATGTGCTTTGCCATTGGATCCATCCTTTCTGTAAAAAAGGGTCGTTTATTTTCTCAAGAAAAAAAGCCGCGCGGAAACAGACCGCTGCGGCTTTTCGATTTCCATGTCCATTATACTGGCTTAGAAAGAAATTGTCAATTCCCGTATGCTCAGTGTTCGACCGGCAAATACCCCACTTTCTTCATGACCTTTTGCAAAGTACGGCGTGCAATGGCCTCTGCACGCGGCGCGGCTTCGCTGTAGCACTTTTCAAGGTATGCCTTGTCCTTGATGAGCTCGTTATAGCGTGCCTGAATGGGCTCAAGCTCCTTGACGACGGCTTCGCCCACGGCGGTCTTGAAATCACCGTAGCCGCGGCCTCGAATTCCTTTTCGATCTCGTCATAGCTTTTGCCCGTAATGCAGCTGTAAATGCCCATCAGGTTATTGATGCCGGCTTTGTTTTCGCCGTAGTAGACGCGGGCTTCACTGTCCGTGACAGCGCGTTTGAACTTCTTCATGATCTCCGCCGGGGTATCCAGCATAGTGATGAAGCCCGCCGTGTTTTCATCGGATTTGCTCATCTTCTTCGTCGGGTCCTGCAAAGACATGATGCGCGCACCGGTCTTCGGGATAAGACATCCGGCACGACGAATGTCGGGGAGTAAAGCCCGTTAAAGCGCTCCGCAATGTTGCGGCAAAGCTCAAGGTGCTGCTTCTGGTCAGCGCCGACCGGCACGTAATCGGCGTTATACAGCAGAATGTCCGCCGCCATCAGGCTTGGGTAAGTGAACAGCCCCGCGTTTACGTTATCGGCGTGCTTTGCGGATTTATCCTTAAACTGCGTCATGCGGGAGAGCTCGCCGAACTGGGTGTAGCAATTCAATACCCATGCAAGCTGTGCGTGCTCCGGCACCTGGCTCTGGATGAAGAAAATGCTCTTTTCCGGGTCGATGCCGAGCGCGAGCATCATGCGTAGGCGGAAAGCGTGTTTTTGCGGAATTCCGCCGGGTTCTGGCGCACGGTGATGGCGTGCAGGTCGGCAAGTGCGTACACGCATTCATAGTCGTTCTGCAGCGCGACGAAGTTCTTCAGCGCGCCGAGGTAGTTGCCGAGCGTGAACATGCCCGTCGGTTGAATCATGCTCAAAACGCGCTTCTTTTTTTGTTTCGGGTGTGGTGTTTACGGTATTTTCCATGGTGATTTTCCTCTCTGATATCCTTTATTTTTCCACCATCTCGCGGATGGTCTCGCCAAGCAGCGTGATGCCCTTTGTGAGCTGCTCATCGGTCGGGGTGGAGAAATTGATGCGGAACGCGTCGCACGGCTCGTTTTCATCCGTCAAAAATGCGGTGCCCGGCACAACGCAAACCTTCTTTTCGAGCGCTTTCTGTACGAATTCCATCATGTCAACGCCCTTCGGCAGGTGGCACCACGCGAACAGACCGCCGTTGAACGGGTCCCACGTGATGTACGGCGCAAGGTGCTTTTCCATGAGGTCAAGGAGCAAAGCGCGCTTTTTCGTGTAGATTTTTCTAGCTCCGCAAGGTGCGCGTCAAAGTCATATTCCGTCATGAAGCGGTAGCACAGAACCTGCGACCAGATATTCGTGTGCACGTCCTGCCCCTGCTTGCAGACGGTCATTTTGGCGAGCACCGGCTTTGGGCCGATGGCATAACCACGCGCATACCGGGGGAGATGACCTTAGAGAACGAACCGGCGTAGAGGACGATGCCGTCCGTATCAAACGACTTGATGCTCGGCAGCGGCTCGCTTTATAGTAAAGGTCGCCGTAGGGGTTGTCTTCGAGAATCATTACGTCGTGCGCTTTGGCAAGCTCATACAGGCGGCGGCGCTTTTCAAGGCTCATCGTGATGCCGGAGGGGTTTTGAAAGTTCGGTATCGTGTAGATGAACTTCACGTTCTTTTCGGTCTCGAGCGCCTTTTCCAGCGCTCCATGTTCATGCCGTCCGTGTCCATCGGGATGCCGACGAGCTTTGCTTTGTAGGAACGGAAGTCGTTTAAAGAGCCGATGAAGCTCGGCGCTTCACAAATAACGGTTTCACCTTCGTTTAAGATGGATTTTGTGAACAGATCCATGATCTGCTGTGCGCCGCTTGTGACGAGTACGCCGTCATCCTCGGTGCCGATGTTGCGGGAGGACTTCATGTACTCCTTAAGATGCTGTAAAAGCGGCGGGTAGCCCTCCGTCGTGCTGTACTGAAGCGCCAAAATCGGATCTTCCTCCATCAGCTTTGCGGAAATGGCGGCAAGCTGTTTAGACGGGAACGCTTCCGGCGCAGGGTTGCCGGCGGAAAGCGAAACATAGCTCGGGTCAGCGGCGTATTTAAAGATTTCACGGATTGCCGAGGGCTTTAACGTGAGCACACGGTCTGAAAATTTGTATTCCATCGTAACGTCACCTTTCTATATGATTCATTTGATTTTGCACTTTTAAGCTTTTACGGGTGTATCTGAAAACAAAGGAAACGCAGGATATTTCGCAAAGACGAGGCGGGTTCAAGGCGAAAACCGCAGGAAGCCTTCCGGCTGCCGAGAATTTTCAACGCAGAAACCGTCCGTATTTGTGGAATAGACAAGTTTTTTGACTTTTCAGATGCACCCCAAAAAGTAAAACCTCTTGCGCCCTTAAAACAAGGGACAAGAGGTCAAATTCCTGCGGTACCACCCAAATTGGCGTATAAACGCCCGCTTTACAGCCGTAATTACGGTTTGGCTTCTAACGCGGCCAACGTCGGGCGATTTTCCCGCCCGCCCTCATGGAGCCATTCGCCGCGCAGCCCGCACCCCGTCTCACCGAAAGGGGCTCTCTTTGCCGTTTTGCATCGGGTACTATTTCCAATCATCGGTTTTGATATTACCGCTATTCTAAGCCCTTTTTTGCGGTTTGTCAAGTCGCACAGCCGGAAAACTGTAAATTTCCACGTGGGAAGCAAGAGAAACCGACAAGGAAAATGCGCATGAAAGGCGTGGCGACAGAAACCTTGTGCTTTTCACAAAACAATCCTAAAACCCGCCTGCCTGTTTCGTGTTTTCCTGCGGGCAAGGCTTCGTATAATGGTAACACAGAAAAGACAAAGTGCAGGAAAGGCGGAAAAGACAATGGAGGAAAAAGCAGTTTTAAGAGTGCGGGACCGCATAAGCGCGGCCCTTACCGTGCCGTATGTGCGCAGGGCGGTGTGCTGATGGCGGGCGGCCTTGCGGGCTTTTTAACGGCGCGCGGCTGGTCTTCGGCAAATACGCGCCGTTTGCGGCGGCAGGCGCGGCGGCAGCGCCGTTTTCGACCATGTGGGCGGTCATCCTCGGCGGCGCGGTG
>ENA-OQLB01000737-OQLB01000737.1-human-gut-metagenome-genome-assembly--contig:-NODE-737-length-16936-cov-3.906062_pt1 | contig 16936 bp, 22 predicted proteins | sample MGYA00242656_ERZ504813 | MGnify/ENA primary metagenome ERZ504813 (study PRJEB26092, sample SAMD00036388) | human gut metagenome | host: Homo sapiens | study: EMG produced TPA metagenomics assembly of... | reverse complement strand
CTTTGGCCAAAGAGACGCATTACGGCGGTAATCCTTATCGGCACATCAATAAGGAAGGAAGCATTGCCGTCCCAAGTGGTGAACACATCGTAGACACCGTACTCCAGTTTGAAGGGCGACCAGCATTATATGTACCGCATCCTGCGCAGCATCAAGAACCGCTTCGGAAGCACTGCCGAACTGGCATCTACGAGATGAGGCAAGACGGATTGCGGCAGGTGAGCAACCCTTCGGAACTGCTTCTCACCCAAGACCATGAGGGAATGAGCGGCATAGCCATTGCTTCCGCCATAGAAGGCATCCGCCCGTTCCTGATAGAGACGCAGGCGTTGGTGAGCAGTGCCGTTTATGGAAATCCGCAACGCTCCGCCACCGGCTTCGACATACGGAGAATGAATATGCTGCTTGCCGTACTGGAGAAACGCGTCGCTTCAAGCTCGCCCAAAAAGATGTATTCCTCAACATTGCCGGCGGACTGAAAGTCAACGACCCCGCCATCGACCTCTCCGTCATCAGCGCCATCCTCTCCAGCAATATGGACACAGCCATAGAGCCTGAGATATGCATGGCGGGAGAAATAGGACTGTCCGGTGAAATCCGCCCCGTCAACCGCATCGAACAACGTATCGGCGAAGCGGAGAAGCTCGGCTTCAAGCGGTTCATACTTCCCAAATACAATATGCAGGGACTGAACACTTCCAAGCTGAAAATCGAACTTATACCGGTGAGAAAGGTGGAAGAGGCGTTCCGGGCATTGTTCGGATAAGCCGCCACAGGGAATAGATCCGCCGCAGGGGCACAGCGCCCCACAGAGTTTTTATTAATGAAGAAAAAAGAATATGATACAAGAATACCAACTGCGCATATTGCCCGAAACAGCGGCCAATGAACAGCGCCTGAAAGAATACCTCATACAAGAGAAAGGACTGAATGTACGCGACATCACAGCTACACGAATCCTGAAACGCAGCATTGATGCGCGCCAGCGGACTATCTTCGTGAACCTGACCGTACGCGTCTATCTCAATGAAATGCCGAAAGAGGGTGAGTACAGGGAGACTATATATAATAATGTGTCGGACAAACCGCAGGTGGTCGTCGTAGGAGCCGGTCCCGGCGGACTATTCGCCGCCCTGCGCCTGATAGAACTCGGCTTGCGCCCCGTCATCGTGGAGCGCGGCAAGAACGTACGCGACCGCAAAAAAGACCTCGCCTTGATAGGAAGGGAACAGACCATCAACCAGAATCCAATTACAGTTTCGGAGAAGGGGGCGCGGGAGCTTACTCGGACGGCAAGCTCTACACCCGCAGCAAGAAACGGGGAAATGTAGACAAAATACTGAACGTATTCTGCCAGCATGGCGCCTCGCCTTCCATCCTTGTCGACGCCCATCCCCACATCGGGACAGACAAGTTGCCGCGGGTCATAGAGAATATGCGGAACACCATTATCGCCTGTGGCGGCGAAGTGCACTTTGAAACGCGCATGGACGCCCTGATTATTGAGAATGACGAAGTGAAAGGCATCGAAACCAATACCGGACAGACCCTCCTCGGCCCCGTCATACTCGCCACCGGACATTCCGCACGTGATGTGTACCGCTGGCTGGCAGCCAACCAAGTGGAAATAGAAGCCAAAGGCATCGCCGTAGGAGTGCGTCTGGAACATCCGGCCGAGCTGATAGACCGGATACAGTACCACAGCCGGGACGGCCGCGGCAAATACCTGCCCGCCGCAGAATACAGCTTCGTCACCCAAGTGGACGGAAGAGGCGTGTACAGCTTTTGCATGTGCCCCGGCGGTTTTGTGGTTCCGGCAGCCAGCGGCCCCCGCCAAATCGTTGTCAACGGCATGAGCCCCAGCAACCGCGGCTCCCGCTGGAGCAATTCGGGAATGGTAGTGGAACTGCGCCCGGAGGACTTGGCCAATGACGAATTAAGAATAATGAGTGAAGAACCAACCGCACAACAAGACGGCGTAGCCGATCCCCGGCTTTCAACTCTCAACTCCCAGCTCAGCATGATGTACTTCCAAGAATCCCTGGAATACCTTTGCTGGCAACAAGGCAATATGAAGCAAACGGCGCCCGCACAGCGCATGGCAGACTTCACGAAGAAAAAACTCAGCTACGACCTGCCCGAAAGCTCATACGCACCCGGCTTAGTATCGTCGCCCCTGCACTTCTGGATGCCGCCATTCATAGCCAACCGGTTGAGCAAAGGTTTCCAGCAGTTCGGCAAATACAGTCACGGCTTCCTTACCAACGAAGCCACCATGATCGGAGTGGAAACCCGTACATCATCCCGGTCCGCATCATCAGAGACAAAGACACCTTGCAGCACGTCCGCCTGAAGGGGTTGTTCCCCTGCGGCGAAGGAGCCGGATATGCCGGCGGCATCGTTTCGGCAGGAATTGACGGAGAGAGATGCGCGGAAGCCGTAGGCCGGCTATTGCTATAAGAGTTCAGCCCTCAGCCGGTCACACCAGACTTTGATACGCCCGTCGGTCATCTCCGACTGATTCTCAAAGTCAAGAACCAAGCCGCACCATTCATTACCGCGCAAAGCCTTCGACCGATTGAATGAATAGTCTTTAGTGGGAGTAAATCCCACTAAAGAAGCTCCCGCCTTCTCAAAAGCATCGCCCAGAAGCCCCAGCCCATCGGCAAAATTATCGGGATAATTCACTTGGTCACCCAAGCCGAAAAGAGCGACGCGCTTCCCTTTCAAGTCCAACGTCTCCAACTCAGGGATCAGTTCGTCCCAGTAAGTGGGCAGTTCCCCGTCAAACCAGGTAGACACTCCGATAATCAAATTATCATAAGCCTCAAAATCATTACCCCATGCCTGTTCGGCAGGATAATGTCCACATTCTCCGCACCCAGGACTTTACGAATCTTCTTTGCCACTTGTGAGGTTTTCACAGCATTGGCAGCATAAAACAATCCTATTTTTTTCATAAACCGTTCATCTTTAATTAAAATTCCAACAGCTTCTTAGCCGCTTCATAAATCCGGTCTGCATCCGGCAGGACAGCACGTTCCAATATGGGATTAAAGCCCACAGGAGTAAAGGTCGACCCTACCCGCTGCACCGGAGCATCCAGATAGCGGAACATGTCCGAGCCGATGCCTGCGGCAATCTCCCCGCCGAACCCACCGAACACCTTATCCTCGTGTACGACCAATGCTTTCCCCGTCTTCTTCACAGACCCGTAAATAGTCTCCCTGTCCAGCGGGATCAAAGAACGTATATCAATGACCTCTACCTTCCAGCCACCCTCCTTTTCAAGCGTTCCGCCACATTCAAACAGAGGTGCGTTGTGTTGCCGTAAGTGATTATACTCAAATCGGAACCTTCCCTGCGGATACGCGCCTTGCCGAATGGAACCTCAAAGTCATCGGGTACCACCGTTGCCGCCTCCACCGAATTATACAATGCTTTCGGTTCCAGAAACAAAGTGAATCCCCGCGAGCGCATGCTCGTACGGAGCAGTCCGGCGGCATCATCCGCAAAGGAGGGATACACGATCCGCGCACCAGGCAAAGTGGCCAGCGCTCCCTCAATATTCTGCGAGTGGTACAATCCTCCGCCGATGTAACCGCCCGAAGCCAGACGCAACGTCACGTTGGGGACAAACTTGCCATTGCTGCGCCAGTATTCGTGCGTGCACTCCACATACTGCTCCACAGCCGGCCAGAAGTAATCGGCAAACTCCGCACCTTCTATCACGACACGTATTTTGGGGTCGAAACGGCTCATACCGTTTGCCGTACCCACAATATAGTCTTCGGCAATGGGAGCACTGAACACACGCGCTCTCCAAACTCCTGCTGCATGCCCTTAGTGACATTGAAAACGCCGCCCTTGTCCTTATTGGCAACATCCTGCCCCCAAATAAACGTATCGGGATTACGCCGGAATTCCGCTTTCAAGGTTTCATTGATAGAATTCACCAGAAACACTTTCTCTCCTTCCGTCTCGTGATGCACGCCGTCCTTATACTTTTCAGGTTCATAGGATTCGGGCAATACATAATTGAATATGGCCTCCGGATCAGGATCGGGAGCTGCCAGCGCCTTACGATTGGCTGCGGACAAGTCTTTCTTCGCTTTTTCCTCAACCGCTTTCAACTCTTCTTCTGTGAAACGTTTGTAGCGCAACAGCATCCGGCGGAACTTCATCAAAGGGTCGGCAGCCTTGACATACGCCAGCTCCCCTTCATCGCGATAGAGGGTGTGTTTATCCGAATTGGAGTGCGAACCGATGCGCACACAGTTGGCATGCACAATCACCGGATTGCGGTTGAGCAATGCATACTCCCGCGCCTCGGTCATCGCATTCATCGAATCGAAAACGTCCTTACCGTTGCAATGGATGATTTTCAGGTTCTTGAAACCGGAAAAATTATCGGCAACCTTACGCGCCGCGGTCTGGTCCTTCTTCGGAACGGAAATGCCATACCCGTTGTCCTGCCAGACAAAAATGACCGGCAAACGCTCCAAGCTCGCACCATTGACAGCCTCATATACAAAACCCTCGGACGAAGCCGACTCTCCATGCGAGGTGATGACCACCCTTTATGCCCGTAATACACCATGGCACGCGCCACACCGGCAGCATGCAGGTCATGCGTACCTGTTGCCGAGGATACATTCTCGATATGCCACTCCGGTTTGGCAAAGTGGTTGGACATGTGGCGTCCGCCGCTTCCCGGATCCGTAGCCTTCGAGATGCCGTTCAATATCAGTTCTTCGGGAGTCATTCCCGCCGAAAGCACCGTCAGCATATCCCGGTAATAAGGGAAGAGAAAATCTTCCCCTTGGGTAAACACTTGTCCCATTGCCAGCTGTATACCGTCGTGTCCGGCATAAGGCGCATGGTACGACCAACCTAATGACTGCAACAGATAGGCAGGCGCTTTTTTCATCAAGCGCACGCCCCAGAGTCATTAAATAGTACCACTTCTTCAACATTTCCGTATCGGTGGTTTTTATATCATACTTCTTCATAATACTCATTTTTTGTTTTTACTCATTCCAGTTCTCCAGATAGTTCTTGATGAAATAGAGGAAATTGCCGCCCAGCGACCCGTCCACCACGCGGTGGTCGTAGGACAAGGAGAGATACATCTTATGCCGGATAGCTATCACATCCCTTCGGGCGTCTCCATAACGGCTGGCTTCTTCTCTATCACCCCCACTCCCAATATGGCTACTTGCGGCTGATTGATAATAGGCGTACCGAACAGCGACTTGAACGTGCCGAAATTGGTAATCGTAAACGTGCCGCCCGCTATGTCGTCCGGCATCAGCTTGTTGATGCGCGCTTGGCAGCCAAGCCGTCTATCGCAATGGCAAGCCCGCTCAGGTTCAGCCTGTCGGCATCATGCACAACGGGAACAATCAGGTTGCCGTCGTTTTGCGATACGGCTATTCCCACATTGATATGTTTCTTGAACAGGATATTGTAACCTTCTACAGAGACGTTCACCTGCGGATAGCAACCAGCGCTTTGGCAGTCGCTTCGGTAATGGCAGGCATATAGGTCAGCTTCACCCCTTCACGTTTAAAGAAAGCCTCCTTGTTTTTTTCGCGCCACTTCACCAATTTCGTCATATCCACTTCCACCAGGGTAGTGACATGCGGCGAAGTGTGTTTGGACATCACCATGTGGTCGGCAATCATCCGACGGACACGATCCATCTCCTTCACCTCGATACCCTCTGCAACAGAGGTAGCCGTTACAGGTGAAGATTGAGGCACTGCCGCCACAGCCGGCTTCGCGGCAGCAACGCCCGCCGCACCATTCTGCTTCTGTATGATGTATTGCTTGATGTCCTTTTTACTCAAACGTCCCTGATAGCCTGTACCCGGTATCCTATCCAACTCCTCCTGCAATATCCGGGCTTCGCGGGCCAATTGGAGAACCACCGGAGAATACCAGCGTTCATTCTCCGAACCGGCTGCCTGCGCTTTGGGAAGTTCCTGCACCGGAACCGGGGAAGTCCCTGCTCCCGTATTATCCGCAACCGGAGCCTTTACGCTTTCTTTCGTACCGGCAGAAGGCTCGGAAGCTCATCATCTCCGCCCATATCCACCACAGCCACCACCGTACCCACCGCAACGGTATCACCTTCCTTAAATAGTATCTCCACTATCCTGCCTGCCACCGGCGAAGGTATCTCCGCACTGACTTTAGCAGTATTCACTTCGAACAGCACGTCATCTTCCCGGATAACATCGCCCACTTGTACCGACCAGGAAACAATGGTTCCTTCGGTTATACTTCGCCCAGCTTGGGCATCTTTATTTCAAATCCCGACATATAGTTAAGTTTTAAGTTATTAGTTCTTGATAATAAACAAATCATCCGGAAGTAAGGTTTTCCCTACGCCGGAGCTAATGCCACCCTATCGTATATCCACTCTCCACAAGCATACTTTTCTGCTTTTAATTGCCCGATCGCCGCCAAGTCCTCAGGAGTAAAACGATAGATGCGGTTATCTCCTCCTTCAAAGAAGAAGTGGAACAGCAAACGGGCAAAGCGCTTCAGGGATACGGCAGGCAGCAGATACTCACTGATATTCGCCACCGCACTGCGTACCGAAGGAACGGCCCGCAACACACGCGAACCGGGCAGCAGGTCCTCTCCGTCGCTCCTTCCGCACAATGCGGCATCCAGCGCTTGCAGATTGGCGGAATACAGCAGGTACAATGATACATCACCCTGTTCTTATGGATGCACTGCGCACTGCCCGACACTTTCCGATCGTCTACATAAATGCCCATCCGCTTGTCGGTGTACGCCACTATGCCGAGGCTTTCGAGAAAGTCCACCGTCTGCTGCAAGTAGTATTCGAAGTCGGGACGCTCCACCGTTTCCATAAAGCTCAGATTGAGGTTACCCTCGTCATGGTAAACCGCCCCGCCACCGGAAAAGCGGCGTGCCAACAGGATATTATTCTCGTGTATATACTTCTCATCCACTTCCTTCCGCACACTCTGATGCTTTCCTATCACCACAGAAGGGACGGACTGCCACATCATAAAGAAGTTGTCCTTCTTTTTCTTCAGGAGATATTCTTCTGCCGCCAGATTGAAATACACATCCGTACAGCGGTTATCGATACAGAACATCACGCAAAAAGTGTTTCGTGAAAGATCTCTCCCACCGTGGGATGCGGGAATACGCTCTTCTGGAACTCCTCCACCGTATATCCATGCTGAACGGCAATGCCCGCCGCCACAATAATTTCCGATGCCGGATTGCCCAACAAATGGCAGCCGATGATACGGTCGCCGTCATCCAGCACCAGTTTGCACAATCCATTGCCCAGCTCGTTCTCGGCAACAAAACGACCGGAATACGCCATAGGCAGCTTCTGTATGTGATAGCCGGTACCGAGTGCTTTCAGTTCCTCTTCGGTCTTTCCCACCCCGGCAACTTCCGGATTGGTATAGACCACACCCGGTATGCAGTCGTAGTTCATCGCATCCTCCACTCCCAGAATGTGATTAACCGCCACCTCACTCTCACGAATTGCCGTATGCGCCAGCATGGAACGGCCTGTTATGTCGCCACAGGCATAAACACGAGGATGGGAGGTCTGCATGTGCTCATCCACTTTCACACCGTTACGCAACAGTTCGACATTCAGCTTATCCAGCCCTGCTTGGCCGAGGTTTGCCTTGCGCCCTACGCTTACCAAAATTTTCCCGGCCTCTATCAGCGAAGCCTTGCCGTCTTTTTCAACGGTCACCCCTTCATGGGACACAGCCGTCACTTTCGTGCCCAAATAGAAGTTGACGCCACGCTTCAAATACTCCGAACGCAGCATGCCAGCGGTCTCCTTGTCCATTGCCCCTAATATTTCGGGCATCATTTCAACCACGCTCACCTTCACCCCCATACTATTGAAGAAGGAGGCAAACTCCATGCCGATGACACCGCCGCCGATGATAACCAGCGACCGGGGAAGTTCCTTACTTTCGAGCGCTTCTTTGGAAGTCCAGTAATCCGTATCGGACAATCCCGGTATAGGCGGAATAACCGTATCGGAACCGGTACACACCAGCAGGTAAGTGGCTTCATAGGTTTCGCCACCCGCCACGATGCGGAACATTCCATTCTCCTCACCCGCTATCACAGCTTCTTTTTCCACAATGGCGACTCCATACGAACCGACCGTCATCTTCACGCCGCCCGTCAGCTTCTTCACAACTTTATCTTTACGGTCGATAATCTTTCCCATATCGAAAGCGGGCGCATCGGGAACGGTAATGCCGTACTTGGCAGCACCTTTCATCGTATCCCACAGCTTGGCAGAATACAACAGTGTTTTTGTGGGAATACATCCCTCGTTCAGGCATACGCCGCCTATGGCTTTCTTTTCAAACAAGACGGTTTTCAGACCGCCGGCAGCTGCTCTCTCGGCAGCCGTATATCCGGCAGGCCCGCCGCCGACAATAGCTATATCATATCTCATAACGTTAAGGTTTAAGTTAGTTATCAACTACTAACAAATAATATAGCGACAGAGTTCTTCGTTTCGGCAAAATTCATTTCCTTAGTATTGCAAGGAGGATACAAAAATAATCCGTACTTTTGCGGGCAAACCCTGTATCCTTATGACAACCCCTGAAATAGCAATCGTCGCTCCCAACACACTTACCTCTTTGGGGCTGCAGAACCTTCTGGAAGAGATCATCCCGATGGCTACCATACGTGTGTTCCATTCCTTTGCCGAACTTATGGACGACACACCCGATATGTATGCCCATTACTTCATCGCTTCCCAGATATATTTCGAACATACCGCGTTCTTCCTGCCCCGCAAACCCAAAACCATCGTATTGGCAGGCGGCGACAACCAGCCACAGCTGTCGGGAGTACCTACCCTGAACATCTACCAGGACGAGAAAAGCCTCATCAAAGATATTCTACGGCTGCACCGCTACGGACATCAGCAAGGGCATGTCGCCGCCAACACCCCCGATAACCACGACCTCTCCGCCCGCGAAATAGAAGTGCTGGTGCTCATTACCAAAGGGCTCATCAACAAAGAGATTGCCGACAAACTGAACATCAGTCTGACCACCGTCATCACCCACCGCAAGAATATCGTGGAGAAACTGGGCATCAAGTCTGTATCGGGACTGACCATCTATGCTGTGATGCATGGATATGTCGACGCGGACAGAATATGAAGCCGGTGGACAGTGATGAAATGATCAGCGAAAACTAACCATAATCCTCATAAATTAGGATTGCACATACTGGAGATTTCGCGTTACTTTGCAACCGAAATAAAACCAGTTATGAAACAATATAAGATTATCACCCTGATTTTGATGCTCCTCACTTCCGGCAACATGCTTGCGGAAGAGCTGGACACCTTGAAAGTAGTAGACGTAGAAGAGATACTCGTCATTGCAGCACCCAAAGAGAACCGGAAACTTCGCGAGCAGCCCACAGCCGTCACCCTGCTCTCACAACAGGATATGCAGGCAGCCCAAGTCAACTCCATCAAGAACCTGACGGGACTTGTACCCAACATGTTCATCCCCGACTACGGTTCACGCCTGACCTCCGCCGTCTATATCCGCGGCATCGGCTCACGCATCAACACACCCTCCATCGGCCTGTATGTGGACAATATCCCCTACATCGACAAGTCCGCTTTCGACTTCGACTACTCCGACATCGAACGCATTGACGTGCTGCGCGGCCCGCAAGGAACACTGTACGGGCGCAATGCAATGGGGGGACTGATTAAGATCCACACCAAATCGCCTTTCTCCTATCAAGGGACAGACTTCCGCATGGGTGCAGGCACGCACAATGCCTACAACACCTCGCTGACCCATTACCACCGGGTATCCAAGCGTTTCGCCTTCTCCACCGGCGGCTTCTATGACTACGAAGCGGTTTCTTCCGCAATGCCGCCCTAAACAACAAGAAGATAGATAAAGGACAGTCCGCCGGCGGACGTTTCCGCGGTATCTACCTGCCTCCGACAACTGGAAAGCTGACTTGAACGTGAGCTATGAATACAGCGACCAGGGCGGTTATCCGTACTACTACACAGGCAGCGTAAACCCCGCCGCCCAAAGCGAAGAGATGAAGCCCTACGTCGGCACAATCTCCAACAACCGCGAAAGCGACTACTACCGCAACCTGATGAACGCAGGCCTGAACCTTGAATATCAGGCACAGCACTTTACGCTAAGCGCCGTAACGGGTTATCAGTTCCTGAAAGACCGCATGTCCATCGACCAGGACTTTACAGCAAAAGATATTTATACACTGGAACAAAAACAACGCATCCACACATTGAGCGAAGAACTGGTGATGAAAAGCAAAGGCAACGGACGCTGGCAATGGGCTACGGGGGTATTCGGCTTCTATCAATGGCTGAAAACCGATGCCCCGGTGACATTCAGAAAAGACGGCATGGGCATGCTGAACCAGATGCTGGGCAGTGTAATCCCTTCCAAGATTGAAGTCACCATGATGCCGGGCATGGGGCTGAACATATTACCCTCCCTCCAACTCGGCGGCAACGATTTGCTCATCAACGGCGATTTCGACACGCCGCTTCTCAACGGAGCATTGTTCCACCAATCTACATTCAGGGACCTGTTCGGCCTGAGGGGACTGTCTTTCACAGCCGGATTGCGCCTGGATTATGAAAAGATGAAGATGAACTACAACTCCGGTACTGCAATGGACTATACGGTAGGCATCAAGGGAGAAATGGTACGTGGCGGACAAATTATTAAAGAGATACCGATGATGCCCGAAACGTCACTCACCGTACAGTCGCGCTATCAGGCTCCATCGACAAAGACTACCTGCAACTGTTGCCTAAGTTCGCCCTCCAATATGATTTCAAAGACAATCTGGGCAATGTCTACGCAACCGTAAGCAAAGGCTACCGTTCGGGCGGATACAACATTCAGATGTTCTCCGACCTATTGCAGTCGAGCTTGAAGAACGACATGATGAGACAAACGAAAGAAGAAGTCCTGAAAGCCATAGAGAACTCTCCCGGTGCGTCTTACAAGGATTTCATCAGTGAAAAGTTCCCCGATGCGGGCAAGAATCCCGACGCTCGTTCCGCCACCGAGTATAAGCCGGAGCAGACGTGGAACTATGAAGCAGGAACTCACCTGAACCTTTTCAATAACCGCCTGCGTACCGACGCCGCATTCTTCTGGCTGGAGACACGCGACCAACAGATCTCACGCTTCGCAGGAGCAAGCGGCTTAGGACGCGAAACGGTGAATGCAGGCAAAAGCCGCAGTCTGGGCGCCGAGCTTGCCCTGGCCGCAGCAATTACCACCGATTTTACGGTGAACACCAGCTATGGCTACACGTATGCCACTTTCAAGGATTACGCCACCAATGCCCGCGTAAACGGGCAACTTCAGGAAGTGAGCTACAACGGCCATTACGTGCCCTTTGTCCCCAAACACACGCTGACCGTAGGCGGACAGTACATCTTCCGCATCAATGCGGGATATTGGCTGGACCGCATCCAACTGAATGTCAACTATACCGGTGCGGGACGCATCTACTGGACAGAAGAAAATACCGTCAGCCAGTCTTTCTACGGCACTCTGAACGGCCGCGTCAGCTTTCAAAAGGGACGCGGGCAGATAGACCTCTGGGTGCGCAATGCTTTGGACAAGGATTATGCCGCTTTCTACTTTGAGAGTATGGGCAACGGTTTATGCAGAAAGGACGTCCCATCCAGGCAGGCATCGAACTGCGTTGCAGGTTTTAGCCGACAGAGGAACAAACCCTTTCGGCAAGAATGGAATTCCTACTCGTTGATTGCCCCGCAATGCGGACAAACGCCTTTCGTCCCTATCTTTTGTCCGCAATTGCCGCAACGATAACGGGATGCCGCCAACGATGAGCGCAGCTCCTGAAGAACACGCACACGAATACGGCAATAAACAAATATCCGATATATATCTGCGTAGTCAATATAAAGAAGAAATAACAGAAGATACAACAGGAAGCCAGCCCCAGCAGATAGAACACAGCCGCCGCCGGACTCAGCAGACGGAACAAATCGTCGAGCACCGCCAGCAAGACAATGACGAACATCCAAAGGCTCATCAGGAAAACAGAAAGCACCAACGGAACCCTAAACGGCGAAAGCGTAGGATTGAAATAAAAATGCTGCCACGTCTCCGGCACAAATACCTGCATAGACTCGTACACCGTAGCGCTGAATGCCAGCAGCAAGCACAGCAACAGCGGGTATACGCTGTCTATATCATTGAAGCAGACCATTTGCAACTGCTTGCGCCGGAACGCACGAAACAGCCATACCGCCACAAACAATGCAAAGATTACGATGAAATAAGAAGCATGCGTCTCACTGAACAGGTAAATGGCCTGTGAGATGCTGTCCGTAGGGACAAATGCCCGCATCATATCCTTTTCCCGAATCCACCCTGTACCTCCTGTGAATGGGCGAGCTTCACCCATACGCTATCCACACTATCTGCCGGATGAATGGCAAACTCCGCTACCACAACCCTGTCGCCCCTGTACAATGTGTTATAGCAATCCTTTACAGGTAGGCAGGCGATAGTTACCGAGTCATCCAGCAGTTCCAAATTTGTATCCCACGTATAATGGCGTTCGTACAGATACCTCAACGAATCGCGCGTCCTCATCCCCAGCTCCCCGTCTTCCAAGTCGGGACGGGGATAATGGCAAGAGGCAAGACAAGGCAGAAGTAAAAGCAGGAGATATAGCGGATGCAGTATAAGGCATAAGGTACGGGACACACTGCGTACAGTAACGTTATGCTTACGGTTGCTCCTATTTAATTCTGCTTTATGCATCTCCCACATCTTATTTGTTATATCCTATGTTTTATACTCTTCGTCCGTTATATCCCATACTTCATGCTTTCTGCTTCAAACCTCCTGTCTCACTCTCCGCTCACCTTCATTTGGCAGTTCTTACAGTCAAAAGTCAGGCGAAAGCGCTTGCCGTCCGTCCCGACCAGGTAATAAGGTTCCCGGTATGGAGAGTGTCCCTTTTGATGCGTAGGACACCAGCCCATGCTATAACGCAGGCAATGCTTACAGAACATCAGTACGGCTTCCGGTACGGCCTGCTTCTCGTATGCCGGTTCTACGGAAACAACCCCATGCTCCAGATAAAAGCTACGGGCGGATGTATTCATCACATTCCCCAAATATGTCAGGGACGTCATCGGGAAACAATGCCGGGTAGGTTTCCAGACATGCAGTTCACGACGGTAAGTGATACGGCGGGCCGCTATCAGTCTGTCTGTCACTTGGCGACGCCAATCTGCTATCACCGAAGCCGGTATGAACCAGTTATGCGACAGGTTGATCGCAACAGCGGGAGCAGCCTTCACAGAAGTATCGTCCATACCTCCCAAAGCCACGACCTCAAAAGGGGTGTTACCTAATTTGCCAAGCTGGGTACGCAGATGCTCCTGTTGCGGAGTACGCGCCAGCTCTTTTGAACAGGGGAATGACAATGTCACACGATTCCCGTCTTCATCTGCGGCAGTCAGGGCAAAGCCCGAAGGGGTATCTGCCAGTTCCCACTCAATGCCTATTTTGCGTTCGGCAGACTTGCGGGAAAGGATGCGTTCAAACTCCTGATCGAAATTTCGATAGAGACGGGTACGCGGTTTGATGCGGGGCACTTCGCCTGCCGGATAGAGTTTGTTGCCATCCACCCGGTTGATACGGAAACCTTTCAAACGGCCCTGCTCATCAAGGAAACAAACACCGTCTCCGTTATGGAAAGGCTTCACCCCGGCTACGGTAAGGTAATTGCCGCGTTGCTCCTTCATCGTTCCCATTTCCTCACCCAGGGATTTCGGCGTATCGAAAGAGGATATCTCCCGTTCGCGGCCTTGCAAGAAGTAGTGGTAAAACCGCGGCTGAAGCTCTTGTCCAGCTGAGGAACGAAATCGAAGCGGCAACTGCCCGAAGAAGCGCGTACATACTCTCTACGACGGGCAAATATGGCATCCAGCTTTTGGCGGTAGGCAGCTGTGACATTCTTCACATAGGAAACATCCTTCAGCCGCCCTTCTATCTTCAGAGAAGAAGCTCCGGCATCCAACAGGTCTTCCAGAACTTCACTTTGATTCAAGTCTTTCAGAGAAAGCAAGTGCTTGTCACGTACGATTGTTTTTCCGTCAGCATCTACCAAGCTAAACGGAAGGCGGCAGAACTGTGCGCACTCCCCCCGATTGGCACTTCTGCCGAAACACGCCTGACTGACGTAGCACTGGCCACTGTAACTCACACAAAGCGCACCATGCACAAAGACCTCCAAAGGCGTCTCCGGACAAGCCTCGTGGATATTGCGTATCTCGTGCAGTGAAAGCTCGCGCGCCAATACCACCTGACGAAAGCCGGCATCCGTCAGGAAACGGACTTCTCCGGTGTACGGTTGTCCATTTGCGTACTGCCATGCAAAGGTATAGGCGGCAGGTTCAAACGGGTAATCCCCATGTCCTGGACTATCAACGCATCCACACCGATACGGTACAAATCCCAAATCATCCGTTCCGTTTCGGCAAGTTCTTCTTCTTTCAAGATCGTATTCACCGTAACATAAACACGTACATTATACAAATGGGCATACTCTGCCAAGGCGGCAATATCTTCCAGGGAATTGACCGCTGCCGCACGCGCACCAAACTTCGGCGCACCTATATACACCGCATCCGCACCATGATTGACAGCCTCAATGCCGCACTCTAAATTTTTGGCAGGAGCCAACAGTTCTATTTTTCGTTGCTTTATCATATTTTCACCACAGAGGGACACTGAGTTCCACAGAGTTTTCGGGATTATTACTTGATCTCTTCAATATTGAACGGAGTTTCCTGATATACAAAGTAGTTCAGCCAGTTGGAGAACAACAGGTTGGCATGAGCCCGCCAACGCACCAACACCCCCTTGTCAGGATCATCGTCCACATAGTAATTGCGGGGCATATCAATGGGTAGTCCCTTACTCAGGTCACGACGGTATTCCGTATCGAGCGTCAAAGGAGAATATTCGGAATGGCCGGTCACAAAAAACTCACGTCCGTTACGCGCCATCACCATATACACTCCCGCATCTTCCGACTCCGAAAGCAGGGTCAGCTCGGGAACCTTCAGAATATCTTCCTTGCGGATCTCCGTATGACGGCTGTGAGGGACATAGAACACATCGTCAAAACCACGAAAGATAGGATACAAAGGTTGCAAGGTACGATGTTCGAATATGCCGAACATCTTCGCATCCAACGGATATTTGGGCACGCCATAATGGTGGTAGAGCCCGGCTTGCGCCGCCCAGCAGATATAAAGAGTGGACGTGACATGCGTACGCGCCCAATCGAATATTCCGGTTATCTCATCCCAATAAGTCACTTCCTCAAAGTCCATCTGTTCCACAGGAGCGCCGGTAATAATCATACCGTCGTATTTCTCGTCGCGCATCTTGTCAAAGTCCGTATAGAAGGCTTTCATATGCTCTATCGGAGTGTTCTTGGAAGTATGGCTTTTGATTTTCATGAATGAGATTTCCACCTGCAACGGAGTGTTGGAAAGCAAACGCACCAAATCGGTCTCCGTCGTAATCTTCAGCGGCATCAGATTCAGTATGACAATCCGTAGCGGACGAATGTCCTGCTGGGTTGCACGCGAATTATCAATAACGAATATATTTTCCTCTTTCAGCAGCTCTATCGCGGGAAGTTTATCGGGTAAATTTAAAGGCATAAGCTCTGTTCTATGGTTTAACTAATTACTGTTTACGATTTTAGCGTGTAAAGTTAGATAAAAAATCAGAGCGATATAAATAAATTGCGGAAGTTTTTGTTGAATTATATCCTTTATCGGAATCTCCATACCATATTTTTGCAAATAGTTCATTGGAAAGGGGATAATCTTGTGAATTATAGTACCTTTGTGACCGAAACTCAAAGTATCGATTACATAATGGCGAAAATTATCGTTCAAGACACGCTGATTACCGTTCTTAATTTTGAAGAACAAGATTATATATCTCTTACCGACATGGCTTCTGCCAAAGAGGGGGACAGCAGAGCGGCAGATGTGATTAAGAACTGAATAAGAAGCGTTATACGATTGAATTTCTTGGCACATGGGAAGTCATCCATAATCCTAATTTTAAAGTGGTCGAATTCGACACTTTAGAAAGAGCGCAGGACTACCGTCTTTTGTACTAAGTGCTTCCGAATGGATAGAACGCACCAATGCCATCGGTATCATCGTAAAAAAGGGGCGTTATGGCGGAACGTACGCCCATAAGGATATCGCTTTTGAATTCGGTTCCGCAATCAGCGTACCTTTCAAGCTCTACCTTATCGAGGAATTTCAACGATTAAAGACTGAAGAACAACGTCAACTGGGTTGGTCGGTAAAACGTGAGCTGTCGAAAATCAACTATCGCATACATACTGATGCCATAAAACAAAACCTTATTCCGCCGGAAGTCACACCGGCGCAAGCAAGTATTATTTATGCCAATGAAGCCGACGTGTTGAATGTACCATGTTCGGTATGACAGCAAAACAATGGCGGGAAACAAATCCTGACCATAAAAGGTAATATTCGTGATTATGCTACTGTCAATGAGCTGATCTGCCTGTCGAACATGGAAAACCTGAATGCCGTTTTTATCGAGCAGGGTATGACACAAAGGGAACGTCTTGTCAAGCTAAACCAAATAGCGATTCATCAAATGAACATATTGGGAAATGGCGATAATAATAACCATAGGTTATTGGAATAAAGAGCTATGGGATTAAGTTAGGAATATACTTCACGCAACCTGTTTTTTTGAGGTAGCAAAAATTCAATCCACCTTGCTGCATATTACTCAAATTTGTAATAACGCAG
>ENA-OQLB01000736-OQLB01000736.1-human-gut-metagenome-genome-assembly--contig:-NODE-736-length-16939-cov-1.786700_pt1 | contig 16939 bp, 19 predicted proteins | sample MGYA00242656_ERZ504813 | MGnify/ENA primary metagenome ERZ504813 (study PRJEB26092, sample SAMD00036388) | human gut metagenome | host: Homo sapiens | study: EMG produced TPA metagenomics assembly of... | reverse complement strand
AAGGCTCCCTGTGTATTCCACAGAGAGCATCTTTTTGTGAATCTTTTACAACTCTTTCATTTTCTCAAGAATCTCCTGATAAAAATGCCTCCTGATCCCCACTGTTCTTCAGATCTTCCAGTATCACACCATCTTTCAACAGGATCAGCCGGCTGCAATAGCTTGCCATCTGCGGATCATGTGTGACCATAATAATCGTCTTTCCCATATGTTCATTAATATCCTTCAATGCATCAATCACAATCTTCCCGGACTTGGAATCGAGGTTTCCGTCGGTTCGTCCGCGAGGATCAGATCTGGATTATTGATCAGCGCACGGCAAATCGCAACTCTCTGTTTTTCTCCGCCGGATACTTCATATGGCTGCTTCTCGAGAAGGTGTGATAAACCAAAATTTTCGGCATATGCTTCTACATTCTTATAACACTTATCAACCGGTGCCTTGTCCAACACCATCGGCAGCATGATGTTCTCCTTTACAGACAGACTATTTAACAGATAAAAATCCTGAAACACAAATCCAATCTCTCTTCTTCGTATATCCGCCAGTTCATCACTCCATAATTCTGACGCATCCTTTCCCGTAAAGAAAATCTTCCCGGAAGTCGGTTTGTCGATCAAGCCAAGCACTTTTAAAAGTGTTGTCTTACCGCAGCCTGATTTTCCCATGATCCCGACAAATTCCTGTTCTTCAATGGTAAAATCCAGCCCTTTTAAAACTTTAATTTCTTCTTCATCCTGTCTGTCAGAATAGACCATTTTATAATTCCGGACAAGGTTCTCCACTTTCATAACTTTCCGTTTATTCATCTTTTCCTTCCACCTTTCGAATGATAAATCTTCCTAATATCCATGCAAATCCCCACTGTACTGCCAGATACATAAGCCATATCCAGACAGCATGTTTCAGCCATGCAATTCTGACGGCATGCGTATACATCCGAGCATGAAACGTTGCTGCTGTAAAGATACTGGTCACGACTATCGTTATCAGCTCCGGCAGCCAGTAAAAGTAATACAGTTCTCTTTTCAGAAGTGATACTCGTTCTTTCTTTCGCATTCCCATACATTTCAAAAAAGTCAGCCCTTACTTTCTTATCACTCATTTCTGATAACGATTTAATATACATCAGGAAAAGACCGGAGATGGTCATTGTAAGCAATACGAATGTATTTATGATCAGTTTCATCGTATATTCTGTCTTCAGATCATTGACTGCCGTCTTTTTGAATACCAGCAATGTACTTCGAAATCATACTGCGCTTCATATGTTATGATTTCTTTTCCAGCTTTTTCATTTTCTTTTCAATTGCTTTCTGGTATTTTGGGTCTGCCTGGATCAGTACAAGCTTCGTCGGACCCTGCTTAATTGTGACACCATCTATTCGCAAGGCCTTTTCTTCTATCTTGTCTCCGGTTAATATGTTCGTGTATTTCCACATTCCCTGTGCTTTCTTGAAATATGCATCCGAGAATACAACGATATTTTCCAGTTTTCCCTGACGGAAACATCCAATCAGACTTCCAATTTCTTCCCCTTCTATTGTTCTTTTCGGATATGCTTTGCTCGGCGAATATAAGGTATAATATTCACACGGAAGACCGATATGCAAAAATGGTTCTTCTTTCCAAATGTCCAATCCACCGGGCTGTGCCTTCACGGAGCGATCCTGTTGATGCACCAGATATATCTTCTTTCCATTTCGATCAAGATGCATTGCTTCTTCCTTATACGATGGATCTACATATTTTTCAATTGTTTGTATGTCGATTCAGAAATCCCGATCTGTTGTCCCTGCGGTCTTTTTTGTTGCACGCCTTCGTTTTGTTCTGTCTTATCTGCATTTGCCACGCGCACCATCGGATATTCTATGATTTTTGCCTGATAACCGTTCTTTATCCTATCAAAAATCGCATCATCTCCATCATCTGCAATACAGACAAAATCATACGGATACAGACTTTCCGGCTTCTCTGCAATCGTTACCGAAACTACCTGAAACAGAAAGTAAAACACTGCGCATACGTTCAATATTGTAAGTGCCAGCACATACCTTGCAGTTGTCTTTGATTTATAATACAAATGATTCCGGTTCAGCATCTGTGGCAGATATGCCGGTGTCTTTTTTGCACGTCTCAAATATCCGGCTCCTACAAAACGAATCAGTAAAAATATACCCGCAAAGAATGCAAAGAGCAGATACATACTTTCATGATTCTCACTGCCGGTATTCGAATATAGCGATCATACAGATTATGATTCCGGCTGTTATGAATAACTTTGTCCTCCTCTGCGGCATAGGTTCTTTTGCAATGTTTCTGATCGATGCCCTGACCAGATTGAAATCCGATACGATATCCCTGGTCGCCATCAATGCAATTATATACACCGCCAACACCACCAACGTACCTTTCACATAAGTAAGCCACGTCACCTTTGACAGAACAATTCCTTTGCCAGCATTGAGAAAATCACTTTCCGGAACAGAAACATGATCATATTTCCCAATAGACCGCCGGCAATCAGCGAACACAAAAAAGCGACTACGATCTCTATCCCAATAATCGTATACAACGCTTTTTTTCGAATTCCCAGCGTCACGAATACACTGTAATTCTGCGTCCATTTTTTCATGTAAAATACGAGAACAAACACCATCAAAAAGATGGCACATACCGCCATCGGAAGCATTGCATTCAGCAATATCCTTCCAAGTCCTTCACCCAGCAGGAAATTCTCTGCCCGGTGAGCCTTCGCCATCATCTGATATATTCCAAGTCCTGCAAAGGAGAATGCAGAAACGATTACACCACAGAACAGCAGGAGGCCGTAATCTTTCCAGTCATATTTAAAATTGTGCCAGACCATCTGATAAAAAAGTTTGGTATAATTCCCCGGAAAATATAATCTCCTGCGCTCTTCTTCTTTTTCTTCCCGTTCCTTTTCCGCAAATATTTCTGCTGATTCCTTGGCATCTTTCCATACATCAAGCATTTTTCTAATCAGCACTTCTGCCATAACAAATATCATGATGATTGCAGAAATCAGAATCGTTTTTGTTGAATTATCCGCAAGCATTCCAAATCCGGATTCATTCACCACAATATATACACCTAGAACAACTAACGCAGCGATATTCAGATAATATTCCTTATGCAGCCACTGTGTCACTGTATGTAATACAATCACGATCTGAAATACAATAAGCAGTATTAACTGTATCCGGATTATCGTAAGATCCCATCCCAGACAGACGCTGCCATCTCCGAAAGTGCTTTTATTCCTTTTTCTTTGATTCGGAAATATGCTGCATATATACTGTAATTTTTCCCTTTCAAAACCACCCACGGAAGCTGAATAAAAATCAAAATCATACCGTACATAATTGTCGATACGATATATCTTCTTTTCTTTGTTTCTTTCATATTCACCTGCCTCCTATCCGTAAATAGTAATCACAACCTCAAACCGATCCTCCTGACTTTTACACTGAAACATTCCATTGTATTGTTCTACAATATCCCGGATATTTTTCATTCCATAACCATGTAACACTCCATCCTTTTTTGATACAAAATTTTCATCTGTCTGTATTCCCGTATTTTTTAGCCGCATTTACAATCTCGATGTATAAGAGCTGATTCTTCTTTTTCATTTTTATATGTATCCAGCGTTCTCCTTCTTTGATCTGCTCACACGCTTCCAACGCATTGTCCAAAAGATTTCCAAAAAGTGAAATGATCTCTCTGTCAGAAAACGGAAGCGTTGTGAATACTTCCGTGCTGATCTGCATCTGCGTCTTTTGCTTCTCTGCCTCCTTCTCTTTCTGGTTAAGAATCATATCCAGCATATGGTTTCCTGTCCAGATCTGGTAATTGTAATCCAACATGTCCTGGCTGAGTTCGTTCAGATATTCTTCCAATCCCTTCCAGTCCTGTTCCTGCGTATATTTCTTTAATGCAAGCAAATGATTCTTCATATCATGAACAATCTTCCGGCTCTTTAACATTTCCCTATATTGTTCTTCCATCGCCTTTACTTTCATCTGGAGCATCTTCTTATCCTGCTCTTCCAGTTCAGCTCTGTGCTGTTCTGTCTCAACGTCCCATGCTTCTGCCTGAATATCAAGAAATATCCAGATTCCTATGACAGCCAGAAACAGCATCATATAACAAAACATCGGCATAGAATAAAATTCTGCAAATCCGGTAGATGCTATAGCCATAAAGATGTAAAATGCTGCAAGATAAGTAATCCAAACAAATACATGATAATTTGTTGATTGATTCCCGTTTTTTATGCACTGGTATAATTCATACAATTCTATACTCTGAAGCAAAATCAGGAATATTAACATCAGTAAAAATATAAACGCAACTACCTGTGAATGTTTCCATTTCCACATATGCTGTTTTAAAAATGTTATGATTATACATCTTGATGTAATCATTTTCCTGAAAGGTCTTAATTACATACATGTGAATCGTATTCCATTTTCTATTTATGCGCATCCACGGGAAGAAACAGTACACTTGCAATAAAATCCCCATAAAAGTATCTACTTTTCTCTTTTTTGTCCATCCATTCATTTTATCGTTCTCCATCTTATTTTCACGTGAATCTTTATAGTTATTGTACCATGCCTTTTCTTCTTCCGCCTTATAACGGCCATGAATAGCGGTTTCTGACCATGAAATTTTAAAAATCTGGATCTACCGTGGTAATTACACACAGAAAAACCGCATGTTTTCTTTCATCCCCTGCTATACGAAAAACGGTCAGACATGTCTTGATAAACATATCTGACCGTTCTTATAATATGACCATGCATTAGTATAAAGCTGCTACCCACAGAACCTGCCACTAACAATTTCTTACAGATACTTTTCGTTCTGTATTTCTTTCATAATATTCTCTACTTCTGAAACATCGACCTCTAACATTGCCGAAATTTGCTCTGCAGAATATTTTTTTGCCATCTTCTTTTTAATTAAACTTTTCAAAAGTGCTTTTTCGCCTTCTATTCTTCCCTCAGCAATTCCTTCCTGTTTTATCATAATCCGTTCTTCCCACGACTGCATATACTTCACCTCTGTCTTTTCACTTGCTTTGATCTGACAAACTCGTCTATGCATCTCTTGAATCCGCTTACTTTTACACTCCCCTGATACTTCATCCGTACTACGTTCCATATACTTCAACAATCTATCAATTCTGGTGACACCAGCTCGGGATGCTTGCCCCTGGTATTCAGAAGTATGATATCCAACATCGTCTTTACATTTTCCGGATCATCCATCGCTTCATCGAACAGAAATTTGTCCAGCAAGTTTAATTCTTTTAATAATTTTCTTTGGTTCATAAGCAGTTCTCCTCTCTTGTACAGATATAATACCTGCAAAGAAGAACTGTTTAGCTTTATGCATATGATAACGCAGAATTTATATATATACCAGTATATACCGTTATCTTCTTTTATCAGACATGTATTAGCTTTTTATGATTTTCATCTTGGATTCTTACCCGATTGTTTGGGCTTGAAATAAATGAATTGGTAAATATAAATGCGTTGCAGATTTTTGTAAATCTTCTACAAATTATCCCCGGGCAATTTTACTCCACAGACATATATTATATTGTAGACACATATATGAAAGGAAGGTTAAAAATATGGCTCAATTTACGAACCAGGCACAACTCCGTTACGGAAATTCTGTTACTAATTCAAATATTGCCGTCGGTGAGATTCTCGAAGTATTGTCAATCTCGAAAACTGCAGTAAAAAATACCTATCATCCGGGAGGTACCGTCACCTATATTATAAGTATTATTAACTCCGGTACCGCTCCGATTACAGGACTTACACTCACAGATGACCTTGGTGCGTATGCATTTTCTACTACTTCACTGACACCGTTAACGTATCTGGATAACACGGTAAAATACTATACAAACGGAACGTTACAGGCTGCACCTGCTGTAACCGCAGGTCCTCCGCTTGTCTTCTCTGGATTAACTGTTCCCGCAAATGGCAATCTGACACTGGTCTATGAAACAGCTGTAAATCAATACGCTCCTCTCACCAATGAATCATTCATTACCAACACGGTTACTGCAAGTGGCGACGGCATTACTTCTATCACCGCTAAGGAAACGGTAAATGCAGAAGCTTGCCGCTCTTAGGTATCACAAAATCTATCAGTCCGGTACCTGTTACTGAAAACGGAAGCCTGACCTACACGTTCCTGATTCAGAATGAAGGAAACGTTCCTGCAAATGAAGCCACAGCCGTAATCGTTACCGATACGTTTAATCCAATACTTTCTAATCTGACTGTCACCTTTAACGGAAGCACATGGACAGAAGGTGAAGACTACACTTATGATAAAACTACCGGTACTTTTGCTACCGGTGCCGGAAAGTTACTGTTCCTGCAGCAACATTTACCGTCAACGAAACTACCGGTGAATGGAGTTCTAATCCGGGATTCAGCACTCTGACAATTACCGGAACAGTATAACCATAAAGAAATGGCAGAAGAGACCATCCGAATAATATCAGATGGTCTCTCTCGTTGCGATTATTTTCCGATTTAATCCTCTGTATCATATTGTTCCTCAATGATATCTTTCACCTTTGAAACATCCATATCCAATACATCTGCAATTTCCTCAATGGACATCTTATGATTCATTTTTCTGAGCAATTCTCTTTTTTCTTTTTGTCTTTCCAGCAATTTTTCTTCCCATGCCTGCATATACTTCACCTCTGTTTTTTCACTTGCTTTAATCCGACAAACTCGTCTATGCATCTTTTGAATCCGTTCACTTTTGCACTGTTCTGACACTTCATCTGTACTGTGTTCCATATATTTCAAAAGTTCTATCAGTTCTTGGGATACCAACTCTGGATGTTTGCCCCTGGTGTTCAGGAATATCCTTGTTGCACCATCATCCAGCTTTAGTTCCGGAACTTCCTCACATCTCATCTGAAATGTGTAACGATATAAGCCGTATCCGAACAAATCAAATGGCGTAATCATCACAATCAAAACTTCATTCAATAAATTGAAATCAACAACTCCAGGCGGCAGCAGTTTACTGTCGATGATTCCCTGATACAAACGACTTCTTTTCGGAAGATTATGCGTTATTTTCTTTCTGCGCCTCCACTTCGTATATCACATCATCTTCATCCATAGCATAGACATCTAACCGGATCTGCCGATTATCCGTAGACGTTCTTTGTTCCTTCTCTGTCTGCGGTGGATGCTTCAGATTCGTCTTTTGACTTAATATGATGTCTAACATCGTCTTTACATTTTCAGGGTCATCCATTGCTTCATCGAATAGAAATTTGTCCAGCAAGTTTAATTCTTTTAATGATTTTCTTTTGTTCATAAACAGCTCTCCTTTCTTATACAGATATAACTCCTTTAAAAGAAAAACTGCTTATTTTTATGAATATCATAGCATACATTTTATATATATACCAGTATATATGAACAACTTCCTTTATCAGGCATGTATTTATCTGTTTCTGTGGTTTTCATTTTCGATTAATGCCCGAATATCTGGCTTGAAGTAAATGAATTGATAAATATAGATACGTTGCAGATGCTAGAATTTATCTGCGTGCCGCTAGAATAACATGCCTGATTTTTATTTTCAATGCAATTTCTAGAAATACTGATTTTTTGTGAACTTTCTACAACTCCTTCATCTTCCCAAGAATCTCCTGATAAAACGCTTCCTGATCCCCGCCATTTCTCATATCTTCCAGAATCATTCCATCTTTCAGAAGAATCAGCCTGCTGCAATAACTTGCCATCTTCGGATCATGTGTTACCATAACAATTGTCTTGCCAAGTTCCCGATTGATATGACTCAGTGTATGGATTACCACATCACCGGACTTAGAGTCGAGGTTTCCGGTCGCTCATCCGCAAGTATCAGATCCGGATTGTTGATCAATGCTCTGGATATCGCCACTCGCTGCTTTTCGCCTCCGGATAATTCATACGGCTTCTTGTTCATCAGATGTGTAATTCCGAACTGTTCTGCATATTTCTGCGATTCTTCCATACACTCTTTCGCACTCTTCTTATCCAGGATCTTCGGAAGCATGATATTTTCCCTGACGGACAGACTGTCCATCAAATAGAAGTCCTGGAACACGAATCCGATCTTTCTCCGTCGTATGTCCGCAAATTCATCCTTCCACAAATCTTCCGTATCATGTTCTTCAAAGAACAGCTTTCCTCCGGTCTGACGGTCTATCATACCCAATAGTTTCAAAAGTGTCGTCTTTCCACATCCGGATCTTCCCATAATTCCGACAAACTCCTGTCTCTGGATAGAAAAATTTAATCCCTTCAGGACGTGGATCTCTTTCTTCTTTTCACCATCTTCTCCATACTGCACATAATCACGGACCAGATTCTCTGCTCTTAATACGTCTGCCGTTTTTTTATTTTCATTCTTTTCTAATTTTTCATTCATTACAAATCTGCTCCCTTTTCAATCTTTTTCACAATCGTATCTTCCAGCCACTTCAGATTCAGCCACTGTAATATGAAATATATAATCCAGAGTACACCTGCATTTATCACATAATTCTTCACATCATTCAGATGATAATCCCTGAGTCCAAATACAATTCCAGAATACAGTACCGTAACTATAACGGCAATAACAGATGGGATCGTCACAAACCGGCTGATTTCCTTTTTCTCGATGCAGATCCGTTCCCTGCGATTCATTCCCAGGCGGTTCATGAACTGATACCGTTTCCGCATATCCGGCAGTTCCATCTGAACCTTCATATGAAGTAGGAGCATACTGATCACAGATAAAATAATAAGCACAAATCCATTCATCACACATTCAAGGATTCGCTCCATCTGCCGCTTTTTCGCTGCTTCTGTCTTCGTATATGTACTTTTTACAAGCGAATCAAATGACTCATCATATGCATGTTGCTTTGCAAAATCTATTGTCAACTGATCTGCTTTTTTCTGGTATTTTTCCGGTACATTTGCAAGGACAAGTTTCGTCGGCCATTCATGGATATTTTCTTCCAATACCGCATCCGACGTTTTTATTTTTTCTCCCGTACTCATGTCTGTCGTTTTCCAATAGTCTTTTATTTTGTCAAAATATGCATCAGCGAATACAATAAGATTCTCGTATTTTCCCTGTTTGAATGCGCCGATCAGACTCGAAGTCTCGGAGCCTGTAATCGTCCGTACCGGATAATAAGTCTGGTGCTCCATTGTATCAAAGCCAAACAATGGCTGTCCGATATGTAGATTCGGATGTATCATCAACTGATAGTGATCAATTGGTTTCGCCTTTGTTCCCTGATCTTGCTGATACACGACATAAATTTTCTTTCCGTTCTTGTCAAGATTCAGATGCTTTTTCGGTTTTTCTCCGACTGCCTTCTTTAACTTCGATAACTGCTCTCTGATATACCGATATTCTGGCCTTGCTGCCAGACAAGATCAAATGGTCCTTCCAGACGTTCTGTATTATCTATCGTTGTTGCCCGGACCATCGGAATACTGGTCACTTCTGCTTTGCATTCTTGCTTAAGCTTTTCGATAATCCCTGTATCATTACTATTCGCAAGCCATACATAGTCGTATGGGTACAGCGTATCCGTCTTATCTGCGATTCTGTTAGATACAACTTTTACCGAGAAAAAGGACATCACACATACATGTATCACGATCATAAGTGTCAGATACTTTACAGTTGTCTGGTATCTGTGTCGTATCATATGTTCTTCCGGAAGGGTTCGCAGGTATTGATCCATAGACGTTTCTTTTTTACGCAGGATCATGGCACCTATATTATACAGAAAAACATACAAACACAGGAAGAACCCACACAAAAGAAAGATACTCTCTGAAAATCTTCTCTGTGTATACAGATACAGGACGATTACTCCCAGCAGCCCGCTGATCAACGCCCCTGCTTTTCTGTATATTCCCGGAATCTTCTCACTTTTCACCGCTGCATTTCTGGCATCGGCGGAACGTTCTCCTGCATGGATATCCCCAGAGATACCAAAAGCAAACAAACAGATAACAGCTATCACGATTGCCGTGATCAGATACACCTTCCACGATACCTCTGATTTCATATCGATTTTAGGAAAATGCTGTATAACAGCGGCATATATGCCAAACAAAATGGCTCTTCCAATCACAAATGCCGTCACCAGTGCCACCGCAAATCCGGCAAGTAATTCTCCGATCCAGGACCAGAACACGGCATTGCTCCGCATGCCAAGTGTCCGGAAAATCCCATCATCCGCCATCCGTTTTTTCCGGTAGAATACCATGACAACCGTAATCAAAAACAATGATATCAGTACGATCACGATCAGGCAGTCCTTCATAATCTCAGTCAGCCCAAGCCCTAGTAATTCATTATCATATCCATAGCTTCCGGAAAATGCCTCTCTCATTCCAAATCCAATGAACAGAAATGCTGCCGATAACAGAACCGATACAAATAAAAAAGAAAAATCTCTCCAGTGATATTTAAAATTCTCCCACAGCACATGGTAATAAAGCTTCGAATATTTCCCTGGAAAATATAATCTTCTTTTCCGTTCCTGTTTATAATGCTTATCATTTTCCTGCGTTTTCAGGATCTGTTCACCGGATTCTTCCCATTCTTCCATGGATTTATGCATCAGTAACCGTATCCCCGTCCATATCGGAAATACTGCCAGATACCCAAGTAGATACATCGGGAACACCTGTATCGTACCCGCACTGCTCCATGAACTGTTAAGTCCAATCTCGGCCACTACCGACAGCATTGCAAATAATCCGATAAGTTCTATGATAGATAAAAATTTTATTTCCCATCCCTTGATGTTACAGATAAGCCGTATTGTTTCGATTACTTCAAGAACGACATACAGCATAACACATACCGTGAATGTTTTTGCCAGTGTATGAATATCCAGTGGTAATGCATCTGCTGCTCCGTCTAAAAACGTCGTGTTATATGTATCTGCACAACTGTGATTTCTCAACACAGCAATTACATACATAATAAAATTCTTCCGTTCTCCCGTTATATTCATCCACGGAAACAGAAAATATATCTGAAGTATGATCCCCAGAATAATATTCATCCGTCTCTTTTTCTCTTCCATTCTCATTCCTCTTCCGCCCCTCTTATATCATATATCGAGATGATACAGACCAGATACTCCCCGTAAATTTTATATCGGAATATGCCGTCATATTTTCTGACAATATCCTGTATGTTCTTCATTCCATATCCATGAAGTATCTCATCTTCTTTTACTGATACAAATTCCTTCTGATTCTGCACCGGCATTTCTTTAATTGCATTTGAGGTCTCAATATATAATAAATGATTCTTCTTTTTTATCTTAATTTTTATCCAGCGCTTTTTATCTTGGATCCGTTCACAGGCTTCCAGCGCATTATCTAGAACGTTTCCAAAAAGTGAAATAATCTCCCTGTCTGAAAACGGAAGGGTTGCAAATACTTCTGTCTCAATCTGCATATCCGTCTCTTTCTCTTTTGCATCTTTCGTCTTTTGATTGAGGATCATATCCAGCATGCGGTTACCCGTCCAGATCTGATAGCTGTCATCCAGCATATCATCACTTAATTCATTCAGATACTGGTGCAGTCCTTCCCAGTCTCTCTCCTGATCGTATTTTTTCAATGCAAGCAGGTGATTTTTCATATCATGTACAACCTTCCGGCTCTTTAACATTTCCTGATATTTTTCTTCCAGCGCTTTCACTTTTACCTGCAGCAACTGTTCGTCCCGCTCTTTCAGTTCTGTCTTATGCTTTGCTGTCTCCGTATCCCATGCAGCCGCCTCGATATCCAGAAACATCCAGATTCCAATAATACCTATGAATATCACCATATACATATAGATTCTAAGCTTGAACAGCGCACTGTCATCCAGATAGATGTATGAAGCATCAAGATATACGAAAAAAAGAACGATGGCAAGAACCCAGACATACCTGTGTATATCAAACGTTTTGATCCCTTTCATATGTCTGTACAATTGCCATAGTTCGATCATCTGCATCACAATCATAAATGCTATGATCATGGTAAATGTCACTGCCGCAAAACCGGAATATTTCCATAAGATTGGATGCCCAGATAAGAAAATATAATTATATGCCTTGATGCAGCTTTCTTTCCGGAATATCTCGATCAGATACACGTGAATCGTGTGATACCCTCCGTCTATACGGATCCATGGAAAGAAGAAATATATTTGCAGTAGAATCCCCATACAAACATCTGCTTTTCGCTTTCTCATCCATTCTTTCATTCTACATTTCTCCAATATTCCATGATCCGTGTCTTCACATCCTGAATAGTCTCTGCCCCTGCCTGAATCTTAATCCCGTCTTCTAGATAGACTGCATCCGTTGTGATCCTGTCTACATGATCGATATTGATAATATGACTTCTTCCGACAAATACAAAAGACGGATTTCAGATCTTCAAAAGTCTGATGCAGTGCCAGACGTTCTTTGTATGCGCCATTTACCATTACAAATTCAACATACTTCTGCCTTTGACCTTGCGGATACAGATAATGTCTTTATGATATAATTTTCTCTGGTCCGTCACCCCACCGATCCAGAAGAAATTCTGGCTCTCTTTTTGCTTTTCCTGATAAATTTTCTGTAATACTGCCGGCAAACGTTCCTTCATATCTCTTTTCAAAATATACTGATATGCCTCGAGGACATAACTATCCACTGCAAATTCGGCGTACGATGTCAGGAATACCAGGCAGATATCTTTTTGTTCTGCCTTTAAAATGCTTCCCAGATCGATCCCGCTTTTCCCCGGAAGATCAATATCTGAGATAACTACATCGTAGCGCTTCTTAACTTCCAGAAATTCTTCGGCTGTTTTATATATTTCGGTAGTTATATCCTGCACCTTAAGTTTCTCGAACTCCCGGCTAATAAGTCTTTCCACTTCCTGTCTTGTATGTTCTTCATCTTCTATCATTGCTATCTGAAACATTTATATTTTCTCCGTATTTATTCACATAATTATTGCATTCATTGTACCACGATAGTTACAAATATTGTTATAACTGGCCATGAATTCCGGGATTTGTGGCCATGAATTCTTAAAAAAACGTCTGCTGATACAGAAAACTTACCATTGGCAAAGCTCCTTACAGATGTTTTGGCAGCCAAGCAGCTCCTTACGAACACATGGCAACACAAAAGAACTGCTATTTTAAGACTTTACTCCTAAAACAGCAGTTCTTATTTTTCAATCATTTACTTCTAATATTTTCAACCAGCAGCTCGTACTTTTCTCATTTCCGATAGATATTCTATCTATTCCGCTTTATTCAGTCCCATGTCCTCACTCGCTTTTGTCACAGGAACTTCCACCATCACAGAGTTGTCATCAATCTCTACCGAATATGTCTTATGGATCAGGCAGTTTACCGGATCTTCTGTTGCAACAACTACTGCAAGTCTGTGTCCCGGCTCTACAGTATATCTTGTCGCATTGAGATATACGCTGTAATCATGATATTCGCCTTTTTTAAGCTCGATGCTGTTCTGTGCTGTTTCCGGTGCGTAACCTGCTTCCGGATTACACAGATCTGCAAATGCACGTGTGATCACACGGTATTTTTTATGTACAGTATTGAATTCTGCCTCATCAAATGCCGGAAGATCTCCGCCATTCATGATTCCGCCTTCTTTTACTGTCGTGACCGGAACAATATTTCTTTCCAGATCTACAGTCTGGATACTGTCGAATTCTTCGTCACATACATCACAGAGAAGCACTGCAATCTCTACATCATCCATTTTGCCGGATACTTTGGAATTACCAGCTGCATGGTCAGTGTATCCACATCGTTTCTGTTTTCCGGATCGAAATCTGTTTCGATATTTCCGTCTTTTAATGCTGCCTTTAAGTTCAGGCATACCGTTCCCTGTACAGTCACGGCTTTTTCAAATGGATCTGTCACATAACGCTGAGCCATATTTGTAGACTTCAGTGCCATCACATTATCAAAGTTTTCTGCACTGACACCGGCTTTTTCCCAGTCTGTATCAATCACTGTCTTACTCTCTTCTTTTGAAGTAAGCTTCATGGTATACTCTGTTTCCCATGCACTTTCTGTTTCCCATTTTTTCTGATCATAGTTCGTCTGAGCAAGTACTTCCGGCATCTTTTCGGCACCATTTTCTACTCCGTACAGATAATGGGATATCCATTCATTTACGATATCATCATAGAATTTTCCATCGATCAGGATTCCGTAATTCTTATTCGCCATGGTCGGTGTGATATGTGGACCCTGATGAAGGATCAGTTTCACAGTCTGTCCTGCCTGTTCGAATGCGGTATGCATCATTTCGAACTGTTTTGTAGATACATTTTCATCATTGAATCCATGTACGATCAGCGCACTGCACTTGATCTGGTCTGCATGCAGACGGTAGTTTCCGGCTCCCCAGAAATCCGGATCATAGTCGAATCCGCATTTTAACTGCTGAAGACTTAATTCATGATGGAATGCTGCAATATCATCCAACTGTTTCTCAGATAATGTCTCATCGTTATAACGGCTGGAACAGAAATATGCCAGGAAACTGTTCAGCATCTCTTTCGGCCAGTAACGCTGTGCACCCTGCATATTCTGCTGTGTATACCAGTCTGCGATACCTGCAACCGGAACAATTGTTTTCAGGCCTTCTACGCCTGTGGTTGCAACTGCAAACGGCATGGTTCCGGCATAAGATCTTCCGGTCATGGCAACATTCCCATTCGCCCAGTCTGCCTTCGTCTCGATCTTTCCTTCACGGTCTGCGTAAGCCACTCTGTCGCCATGCAGCCATTCTACAACAGATTTGAATGCATCTCTTTCATACTCTGAACCGACATAGTTGAATCCATCTGAGCCAAGCGCTCCGAATCCGGCACTTACGACCACTGCAAAGCCGCGCACCAGATAATAATTGAAGTTATCTAGATTTTCATATACCATGCTGTTATTGTTTCCTTTATCCGGATAATACCAGTCCGCCGGATCTGCCTTTAATGCAAGATCCATGGCACTGATCGTCCCTTCCGGAATACGTGCAGGCACTTCTTTGTCAAGATCTGCAAAGTCAAATTTGCGGTATTCTTTGCTTTCTACTTCTTTCATATGATCATATCCGTCTGCCTGCACTCCTGCACAATACGGACGTGCTTCATATAATGTTGCCGCCTTATAACTGCCTTCTACAGCACTTCTCGGAACCTGAATAAATGCTTTGACGAGATCTCTTTTTCCATCACCGTCCATGTCGTAGTCAGATTCCACATATACGCAGTATCTTACGATACTTGATGTGGCAGGATCATAGTTTTCTCCTGTCTTTCCGTCTGTGAATTTGAAAACAGGCTGTGCAAGTCCATTTTCGAATACCGGTACCTTACTGTAATTCTTTTCTTCCATTGTAAAAACCTCTCTGATTCAATATTTTACCTAAGGAATATTGTACCACGCATTTCGGAACCGGGCAAATTTTCTTTCTGAAAATATCTGGAAATGACTGATACAGAAAAATGCGTAAAAACAGTTCTTTATCTGTTTTTACGCATCTATAATATATCCAAAATCGTATCATACACTGACGGATTGTCTTTGATCACAATCGCCAGTTTTTCTTTTGCCTGATTCAGCTGATGAAAAAGAAGTCTCACATTTGATTTTCTGCCTTCACTCGTTGTTATACGGGTTATTTCATAAGAAGCTTCACTAATCTTTCTCGCACGGAGATAACCGTCCTCATCATAATAATACTGTTCATCCAGTACGGCTACCAGGCGGTTCACATCCCGCATTGCCGGATTCTGATAGAGATATCCCCGTCTCGCATAGCCTTGCATCAAACATACCGCTTCTGTATCATCATTCGCATACACTACTTCAATATTGGGATAGCCATTCTTCCCTTTTCTACGTGACAAATCCATCATATTCTGGATAAAGGAAGATAGCTCTGCATTTGTACGGATACGATTTGTCAGATGAAAGCTCTGCACATCCGGCAGACCGGCAAGCCGCTGCGGTATTTCACGATCCAGTTCTTCAGGCGAGATCATGTCTTCCGTATCACTGGAGAAGATTATCGGAATCTGCTTTTTACATTCTTCTAATATCTTTAATTGCTCCACAGAAAGCAGATGTGCCTCATCCACCAGAATAGCACTGTATGGCTTTAAGAATGTATCAAACGCTTCTTCCGCACACACATTTTCTGTCATCGTCTGCTTTGCTTCCTGAAGTGATAACTGACGATCCGACAGAAAATCAATCCGGCGCAGACGTTTATGTAAAATTCTCCAGTCCTCTCCTGATTCTCCGCAATGAATCATGCAGACTCTCTGACGTACCGACAACTTCATCGCAAGATCATACAGAAGCAATGTCTTTCCCGTCCCCGGAAGTCCGCTGAACCAGTAATAGTCGGAATGTTTTGCACGGATTCCTTTCAGGATCTGTCGTTCGATATCCCTCTGCTGCGAAGTAAGGAAATACTCCTTTTTGAGAAAGCGTTCCGGTTCTGTCAGTGGAGAGATCAGATACAGCTCTGCCTGAAACAGAGCTTCAATATCACCACCATAATCCTGGCCTTTTTTCTCCAGCGCAGCACAAAGCTTTTCCCATTCCCCATCCACGATGTGATCATGATTGGTCAGCCGTACCAGACGGTCTTCACTGCTGATATAGGTATACGACAGGATCGGTTTTCCAAAAACAGACAGATAATACCGGTTCTGGATCAGCTGTCTTCGAATGGCCTCATCCGATACACTGCCACTTTTAAGTTCAATATTTACAATCTGATCATCCTTAATCTGAAGAAGA
>ENA-OQLB01000733-OQLB01000733.1-human-gut-metagenome-genome-assembly--contig:-NODE-733-length-17000-cov-2.088722_pt1 | contig 17000 bp, 24 predicted proteins | sample MGYA00242656_ERZ504813 | MGnify/ENA primary metagenome ERZ504813 (study PRJEB26092, sample SAMD00036388) | human gut metagenome | host: Homo sapiens | study: EMG produced TPA metagenomics assembly of... | reverse complement strand
TTGATTTTATACGGTTAATGATATAAGTTATTATCAGTAACGTAATAAGGAGGGGATGCTATGAGGGATAATGTGAAAAGTGGTGCACTCACAGAAGTGACATTCTATATTTTGCTTTCACTCTATTCACCTAAACACGGATATGCTGTCATGCAGTTCATTGAAGAAAAAACAGGTGGGCGGCTTTCATTGGGAGCAGGCACTTTATATGGTGCATTAAATTCAATGCAGGAAAAGGGATGGATTGAGCTTTTCGGAGATAGTGAAGGTAGAAAAAAAGAGTATCTTATCACTGTAAAAGGAAAGGAGATAGCTGAAAAAGAACTTATCAGACTTCGTGAACTTGTAGGTATTGCAAGCGGAATTGTAGGAGGTACATTATGAGCAAAAAGTGTTATCGTTTTTTTGGCGGGCTATTGACGGTACAGAAAAAACTGGCTGAATAAGATGGCTGAAAAAAGGTTATCGCCTTATTCGAACGGGAAAATTACTCTATGAATTTGAAAAATGTAAGCCAGGTCAAGTTCAATATTGCGTGGAGTTTATAGGACAAAAATCAAAAGCTAATGCTGAAGATTACCATGATTTCTTGGAAGAAATGGGATATTCCGTATTCTATAAAAATATCAATCTTAATTATTCTGTTGGTAAAGTTCGCTGGCGTCCGTGGGCTGAAATTGGCGGTCGTATTGCAACAAACACTACAACATTTAACCAGGGAATTGCTGATTGTAGAAAAAGAAAATGATGGAAAACCTTTTGAACTTCATACGTCCTATGAAGATAGGGCAAATTATTACAGTAATTTGCGAAATCCCTGGCTTTTATTAATGCTTATGCTCGTGGCATTTGCTACCGTAAATCGGTCTGTTATTTTAGGCATAGTTGCTGTGATTTTTCTAATCCCTGTCATTATATACCAGTTGCAAATTATGAAAAATAGGCATGAAGCGAAGATGAAGGAGTGGTGATTCAGGATAACAAGGTTGGTTTAGCTGATGCAATGTAATGCACTGTCGTTTGAGGGTTAGTAGCCCGTTCTTAAATTTGTGGGCAGTTTGTTGCTGATGATATAAATATTAGAGAAAATTAATTGAAAGTTAAAAAAAGAAAGTAATAAGTAAACAAAGGCTCAATTGTAAACATGTATTGGGAACGCTATAATGGAAATAAGGACAGGAGGTGCGAACAATGCGTATTGGTGAGCAGATAAAAAACTATCGAAAAACTGAGGGATTAACACAAGAACAGGTGGCAAATTATCTGGGTGTTTCTACTCCTGCGGTAAATAAATGGGAAAGGGAAATACATATCCGGATATCTCATTACTTCCAGCTTTGGCACGATTATTGAAAATTGATATGAATGAATTGTTTTCGTTTCGTGAAGAATTGACCGAAAAAGAGATTGGACAATTTGTGAATGAACTTTCGGAAGTTTCATTGGACAGCTTTACAGAGGCTTTCGAGATGGCATCTCGTAAAATACAGGAGTATCCTCATTGCGACTTATTAATATATACGATCGCAACCGTTCTGAACGGATCTTTGACTTTGTCAGATCTTAATGGCGAAGAACGAATGGAATATAATACAGCTATTATTGAGTGGCTGGAACGAACAGCAGACAGTCAGGATGAAAGAGTGAGAAATTCAAGCGTTTTTATACTTGCAACAAAATATGTCCAAATGGAGAAATATGAAGAAGCAAATGCCCTTTTGAAAAAAATTCCTGATACTGTAATTGATGCAACGATTATGAAAACAAGTGTATTAGCACATCAGGAAGGAACAGACACTGCTGCGTTATTCCTGGAAGGGAAACTGCTACAGGCAGTTGTCAATATTCAAAGCTACTTGTATAAGTTAATTGAAATGGAAGAAGAAACAGGAAATCATGATAAAGCAGAGAGAATTGCTGAGATTACAGATCACATGATATCGTTGTTTGGACTATGGAATTACGGCAACACAGTGCCATATCTGCTGATTGCTGGATATCGAAAAGATGTAGAAAAATGTGTTCAGTTAATTAAGCAATTATTAAGTGAATCACAGAAGCCTTGGAATATGACACAATCCCCTTTGTATTACAGGTATGAAGATACTGCACAGGGAAAAGCCTTTTCGGGAGTTGGAAAAAATTTTGTTCGTGAATTATATTCGGAAATTGAAAATAAGAAAGAGTATGAATTCTTGAGAGGGAATAAGGAACTCGAATTAATTTTTGAGGAACACTTGAAATAGGTTGTAAAAATGTATGGAAATAGATATAGTTGAGAAAGAAGAAAATTTTTGACATTTCCACGGATGCGTGCTAATATGATTATAGAAAAAGAGTGCTACCGATAGACGGTTAGTCCGTTTTACTATTTAGAATATCATCAAAGATAACCGCTTAGTTTACCAGACCAGGGCGGTTATTTTTGTGGTTTATGATTATTTTTGCCTAATGTATATCCGATACTAAAGCAGGTTAAGCCGAAGCTCACTACTGCTATGAAGTCAATAATACTCATTGGCTTAGCCCTCCTTTCCACTGGATTCCTTTACAGGTTTCTATGTAATCAGAGGGTCACAGGTCTCCGTTTCACTTCGGTCGTTGCAAAACGAGTGCCAGTGGCACTCTGCAACCCTCTGGAGAAGGACTAACCGCCTACCGTTATGGTAGCACCCATGTTTCGATTATAACAGTTAAAAATTACCGGTGCAATATAAAGTTGGTAGAGTAGCATCTGTTAGCCGTGGAAGAGAATCTTTTCGACCAGGCTTCCGGTGCCAAAACGGTACCAAGAAATCAGGCAAATAAAAATATATGGTGCAGATCAGCGTTTTTTCACTATATTTTGGAGAGAAAACCATGAAAAATATGAGATAAAACGGGATTAAAGTATCGTGAAGGTGGACGTACTGTAGGATCAGGACGTGTTGCTACAATCATCGAGTAATATTTGTGATGGCATTGAGCCGTGCAAATAAGTAAATAATATCAGGGAAGAGTGCTTGCATTCTTCCCTGTATTTTTTTGCTTATTTATAGGGCGAAATCCCGCGATTGAATGAGTCAGTCGAAAAATCCTACGCTATATCTGATTTTTCTGAATCAAATAAATCTTAAGAGCAAGTTCTATTTCCGTATGTCTGGAATTATCTCTCAATCAATTTCAAGTAAATCACAAATTTTCTGAAACCGATATTTCACAGAATTATAATGTAAAAAAGCTTTTCAGATGCCAGCTTTAAATTCCATCCACAGTTGATGATAGACTGTAGTGTTTCAATCAGGTTTGCATGATGCTGGTCATCGTATTGCTGCAGAGGCTTTACATATTTATCGCAGAATTCAATTGCCTCGTTATTGGATGAAATAGAAAATAATAAGCGATAGATTCCAATCTGATCATAAAAGAACAGACGGTTAAATTGCTGAATCTGATAGACAGTCTGGATGACCTGCTTTGCCTGTTGGTAGCTGTTGTGAATATTGATAATGTCATCTACATACATTCCAACTCCCATTGAAATAGTAAAAGGAACGGCGTTCAACAGACTGTGCTGGATTTGACTGAATGTATCTGCAAGGGTTTTACGGGCGCTGACAGGCAGTTTTCCAGTGATCAGAAAGGCAATAAGTCACTCTGTGAATAATAAATAGTGGAAGGGAATGCCTGCTTGATATACTTAATAGAAGTATCAAAAATCTGGTCTGTATATTTCTGAAGCTTTTCATTTGTTCCGGTATCCAGATTACGCAGATAATACTTTTTAATATTGTTTATATCGATGATCGCAACAAATCCGCCGCCGTCCAGATTCCAGCCGTATAAATGGGCACGTGTATTGATCTCTTCACGTGTTTTGACGTTGTTAAGCATTAGATCACCTACAAAAGAAGAGTAATATTTCTCTTCGATCATCCGGTTACTGATTCGGATCTGCATACGCAGGATAATTACGATACTGGCATATTCAATCGCTGTTTTGTAGATATTGGAGTCAGTATCCGGATATGTCCGGTCAGAACGGTCAGAAAGAAGCATAATATATCCAAATTTCTGCTCTTTATTGACAACGTCGATACACTGATATTTCTCTCGGTATTCATTTAAAATAATTTCATATGATAATCCCTTCAGATAAAGACTATCCTCGCTTACATTTTCAGAAAAATATACTTTGTGGAAAACAGTATCAACATAGGCAGTCGGTTCCTGGATCAGAGTACTCAGTGTCTGCAAAATTTGATGGATAGAGCGGTCATTTATTGCCAGTTCCAGGAAACTCTCGTGAATCTTGGAAGATTCTTTTAGCTGCTCCGCCTGTTTGGATATAATTCCGGACAGGGTTGGATTGATAATGTCGGCAAATGCGTAGATTGCCGGACAGTAGATCAGTGGCAAAGCTTTTCATCACAAAGTTTTTGGCATTTTCCGGAATAACCTTTATGTACCGGTCCGATTTGACAATTAGTGCACTGATATTTCTTGACAACAGCTTGCTGATGAAATCAAGAAAAGAATTAGGCGTCTTTTCCAGGGCATAGGTCGTTGTGATCACAACTTCATTTCCTTTTAACCACTGGAAGCCATCCGGAGTATCAACGACGGTTACTGTGGAGATTTCTCTGTGTACACCGAGATTTCCGGAAATAAGTTTTAATCCCTTAATAGTTGGCAGTTGTAATAGTTCTTCGACAGTCATTTTTAGTCTCCTTGTAATAAAATTGTATCTTAAATACAAAAACTGATAAAATAATTATATCACAAATACAAAAAAATGATGTCGAATATAAAAAAATCAAGATAAATTTGTACAATGATATATATAGAAAGCAAAGTTATTAAGTTGTAAACTTATCATTAACAAGAGGAAACTGGATAACAAAAAAGGAACATGAAAGAAGAAAGGAAGAGAGTATATGGATTATGTAGAGATTTCTAATTCAATGATCGTGTATTTGCTTTGTGGTATTACTGTAGCAATTGCATTTGTCCAGGCTGTTCTTTATATCCGAATGGCAAAGAAAATGACAGTGAAGGCAAACATTCCGGCAACAGTGCCGAAGACAGCATTCAGAGTCGGTCTCATTTCCGCAATCGGACCTGCACTTGGTGTATTTATCGTAATGGTTGGTCTTATGACTTCGATCGGAGGTCCAATGGCATGGCAGAGACTTTCCATCATTGGTGCAGCACCGACAGAGCTTACTGCAGCAACGCTTGGTGCTGAGGCGGCAGGCGCAGAGCTTGGAGGAGCTGGATTTACACTGAAGTTATGGCTGTCAGCTGGTTCGTAATGGCACTCAACGGAGCCGGATGGCTGGTTGTAACAGGTCTTTTTACACCTGCACTTGAAAACTTAAGAACAAAGATGAGCGGTGGCTATTCAAAATGGCTGGTTGTAATGAGTGGGGCCTGTTCACTTGGTATCTTCGGTTATCTGGATGTCAACGAAATTGGTAAAGGATGGGGAAATGCAGCAGCCGTTGCCGGTGGTATTATCGGAATGGCAATCCTTGAAAAATTTGTAGCAAAGAAAGTTCCAAAAATCAGAGAGTACAATCTTGGTATTGCAATGATCATCGGAATGTTATTTGCAATCATCTATGATATGGCAGTTGGAGCATAGGAGGGTATGATTATGGAAAATAAAGAATTAATGTCAGAATGGAAAAAGAATAGTATTAGAATCGGTACTCCTACAAACCTGCTCGCAGCATTTACATCATTTATACCGGTTATCTGGCTGTGTATTACCTATAACTGCTGGCCGGATCCGAAAGTAGTACTTGCAGGATGGGGAATGGTTGCATTATCATTTGGTGCATTCTATGTTGTTGAACCAATTTCTTACTATGCAGCTCTTGGACTTACTGGTACATATTTAAGTTTCCTTTCAGGAAATATCGGTAACATGCGAGTTCCATGTGCAACAATGGCTCTTGAAACGACGGAGAGTGAACCGGGAACGCTTCAGGCAGAGGTGGCTTCTACAATGGCAATCTGTGTTCTATTATTACAAACCTGATCGCTACAACAGCAGCTGTTTAGTAGGATCAGCAGTTGTATCCGTACTTCCAGATGTTATTGTATCCGCTCTTACAAAATATGCAGCAGGTGCAATTTTCGGAGGAACTTTTGGAACCTATGCATTGAAATATCCTAAAGTTGCCATCTTTGGTATGGGACTTCCGCTTATCCTTAAATTTACGATCGCTCCTCCGGCATGGGTACTTATCGTTGTGTCTGTATTCGGAAGCCTTGGATTTGCAAGACTGTTATATGTAAAAGAAAAGAAAACTGCTTAGTGGGAAATGAATAAAAAGCAAAAGATTCATAGAGAAAAGAGGGAATAAGCATGAGTATGTGGAAAGAATGTGAAGGTTTACAGGAAGAACTCGTAAAAATACGAAGAGAGTTGCATCAGATTCCGGAATTTGGTTTTGATCTTCCGGAAACGCAGAAATATGTAACAGATAAATTGGATGAACTCGGAATTCCTTATAAATGTTCAGGAACAGACAGCAGTATCATTGCAGAAATCAAGGGTGGGCAGCCAGGTAAGACGGTTGCACTTCGTGCAGATATGGATGCACTTAAGATTACGGAGGCAAATGATGTCGATTATAAGTCCAAACATGAAGGTCTGATGCATGCCTGTGGACATGACAATCATATCGCAATGCTTCTTGGAGCTGCAAAAGTTTTGAATGCACACAAAGCAGAAATTAAAGGAAATGTAAGACTTCTGTTCCAGACCGCGGAAGAATTATCCAAAGGCGCAGAGATTATGATCAAAGATGGTGCAATGGATGGTGTAGATGCTGTATTTGGACAGCATATCGGAAGTATCATCAACAAAGATATCCCTGCAGGAAAGGTAATTGTTACTCCTGGATGCTGTATGGCGTCATTTGACAGATTTGTGATCCATGTAAAAGGAACAGGTTGTCATGGCTCTACTCCGGAAAAAGGAACAGACCCGATTACAATGCGTCTCATATTGTAATTAACCTGCAGGAAATCATTGCACGTGAAGTTTCCGCAGTAAAAGCTGCAGTTGTAACAATTGGTTATTTCCATGGTGGTGTTGCTTATAATGCAATTCCAAGCGAAGTAGAAATCGAAGGAACGATCCGGGCACTGGAAGAGCCAATAAGACAGTACCTTGCAAAACGAATTGAAGAGATTGCAAAGAGTACAGCAGCAACATTCAGAGGAACAGCAGAAGTTGAGATGGACTGGGGAGCACCTCCGGTAATCAATAACGATGAGATGGCAGCACTTGTAACTGAAGCCGCAAAAGAAGTTGTAGGTGAAGAGGATGTTGTAAGTAAAGTTCCGGCACCAAATATGGCAGGAGAGGATTTTGCATACTACTTACAGAAAGTACCCGGAGCATTTTTCTTCCTTAGTTCTTCTAATCCGGTAAAGCATACGGATGTTCCTCATCATAATCCACACTTTAATGTAGATGAAGACGTGCTCTACAAAGGATCAGCAATGTTTGTAAAGATTGTAGAAGCTTATCTGAAGTAGTATAATAAAGCAAAAAAGGCAGGATAAGAGTATGAATGCACAGATGATGATTTTATTGTATGCGGTACTATTGTTTGTAGTGATCTATTTTATGATGGTAGTTCCGGGAAAGAAAAAGAATAAAAAAATGCAGGAACTCCATGATCGATCAAGGTGGAGATGAGGTTCTTACAATGGGAGGGATTATCGCAACAGTAAAAGAACGGGATGGTGAAATCCTTACAGTAGAGATTGATCCGGAAAAAGAAATCTGTATGAAAATTCTGGTCTATTCTGTATCTACGATTCGTAAATAAGAGCTAAGAGCAAAGGGTGTTTCTCTGTAATATACCAGAAAAACACCCTTTTTAGTATGTTTGTGTACAAGAAAAACTGCCAGTAGCAGTTTTTTTGTAGTTTATAGTTTTTGGAAAATAATAAAAAATCAACCATGCTAAAAATGACCAAAATTCATTTTTTAATTATGAAATTATTGTGACTATTTGATATTGACCATCAGTCATTTTCTTGTATAATATTCTATAGAATAAAAATGTAAAGACAGGGAGATGATTATTGTGGTCAAAGCGGGAAAATGGATAGCAAAACACAGATTTATAATTTTGTTACTGGGGATACTGCTTTTGATTCCGTCATTTATTGGAATGGCGAAGACAAGAATTAACTACGACTTGCTCAGTTACCTTCCGGAATCACTGGAAACAGTAGAAGGACAGGACGTTATGGTGGATGAATATGGTATGGGTGCATTCGCCATGGTTGTTGTAGAGGATACGGACATGAAAGATATCCAGAAGCTGGCGGATCAGTTAATAAGGTTGATCATGTCGAAAAAGTATTATGGTATGGTGATGTGGCAGATCTTTCACTGCCGGTAGAGATGATACCATCCGATTTGAGAAAAGCCTTCTACAACGGAGATGCGACACTGATGCTCGCATTATTTGACAATACGACTTCATCTGACGAAGCAATGAATGCAGTCGGTGAGATGCGTAAGATTGCCAGCAAACAGTGTTTTATTGCAGGTATGACAGGTGTTGTAGCCGATATCAAGAATGTAGCAATGAAAGAAGTCCCGATTTATGTTGTAATTGCGGCAATTCTTTCTTTTCTGGTGTTGGAAATTACCGGAGAATCCTTCCTGGTACCGATTTTTTTCCTGATCAGTATAGGTGTAGCAATTGTATATAATCTGGGAAGTAACATTTTCCTTGGCGAGATCTGTTACATTACAAAAGCGCTGACGGCGGTATTGCAGCTGGGTGTTACGATGGATTACTCCATTTTCCTGCTGAATAGCTACGAAGAGAACAAGCGCCGTTTCCCGGGAGATAAGAACCGTGCGATGGGACATGCGATTTCTAATACATTCAAATCCATTGTAGGAAGTTCTGTCACCACAGTAGCAGGATTTGTAGCTCTTTGTGTTATGACATTTGCACTTGGTCGTGATCTTGGTATTGTTATGGCAAAAGGTGTTATCATTGGAGTGCTTTGCTGTGTAACAATCCTTCCGGCAATGATTCTTATCTTTGATAAACCGATTGAAAAAACCAAGCATAAACCGCTGATCAAGAGCATGGATAAGGTTTCGACATTTATCACCAAACATTACAAAGTATGGATCGTTGCTTTCCTGATTTTGCTTATTCCTGCTATTTATGGCAATAATCATACAAAAAATTTATTATAATATTGCACAGTCACTTCCACAGTCACTTCCATCAAATGTGGCAAACAGTGAACTGAAAGATGACTTTGATATGAGTACAATGCATATAGTTATGGTAGATAAAGACATGGATGCCAAAGAGAAAAAGGCAATGATGAGTGAAATTGATGATGTCAAAGGTGTAAAATGGACACTTGGACTTAACTCCATCGTTGGATCTTCTATTCCGGAATCGATGATCCCGGATGATGTAAAGAGTATGCTTCAGGGTAAGGATACCGAGTTGATGTTTGTATGTACCAAGTATGAGTCTGCAACTCCGCAGGTCAACAAACAGATCAAACAGATTGATAAGATTGTAAAATCCTATGATAAGTCTGGAATGGTAATCGGTGAAGCACCACTGATGAAAGACCTGCAGGATGTAACAGACATCGATCTGACAAGGGTTAACGTTATTTCAATCGCAGCAATCTTTATTATCATTTTGCTTATATTTAAATCCATCTCGCTTCCGATCATTCTGGTTTCGGTTATCGAGTTTGCGATTACGATTAATATGGCGATTCCGTTCTATCAGGGCAAGAGTCTTCCGTTCGTTGCAAGTATCGTTATCGGAGCAATCCAGTTGGGAGCAACCGTTGATTATGCAATCCTTATGACGACCAGATATCAGAAAGAACGTATGAAAGGCAAAAGTAAGAAAGAATCTGTTGCGATTGCACACAGAATCAGTATGCCATCGATCATTACTAGTGGACTGAGCTTTTTTGCGGCAACATTTGGTGTGACTTGTTATACACAGGTTGATATGATCGGTTCTATCTGTGAACTTCTTTCAAGGGGAGCGATCATCAGTGTGATCGTAGTACTGACTGTCCTTCCGGCAATGTTCCTGATCTTTGATCCGGTCATCTGCAGAACAACTGCTGGATACAGAGTGAAAAAAGATAAAAGTAAAACAGTTGTAGAGCCGACAGCATAGGCTCTGCTGAAAAGGGAGCAGGCTTAACTGATTGAAATCAGCAAAAAGCCTGTTCCTTTTTGCTGTCATACACTTAGAGAAAAATGGCATCTGAAGAAGCTTTTTGTACGTTGAAAATGGGAAGAAATGGCTGTGTACAGACCTTTCCAGAAAATAGAAGGTTGTTCTTTTGATTAAAATAGTATATACTATCTTAGTGTTACCCCAAAACATTCAAGAAAGGATTACATTTATGAAAATGCAGAAAAAACGAATCGTACAGTGCGGACTTTCTCTGATCTGTGCATTCGGTATCGCGCTGTCGGGGATGTCGGTACATGCAGAAGAGGTGGACAGCTCGAAGATAAGACCAGTAATCTACAGAGTCAGTTGGAAGGGATCAACCAGGATCTGGTTACGATCAGCAATGAAATCGCTGAGACAGAAGTGAAAATTGAAGAGTCTAATAATGAAGTATTCCGTTTGGAAGCATCGCTCCAGATTTCCCGTAATAACGAGGAAGTACAGTATGCAAACATGAAGACTCGAATTAAGTACATGTATGAAAATGGTTCGGACACACTGCTTTCTATGATATGTGAAGCAAAAAGTATGGGAGAGTTCCTGAACCGTGTAGACTTTATCCAGAATATTACAAAGTACGATAAGGATATGCTGGAGAATATGGTGAAAGTACGTGAAGGTATTGAAGAGCAGGAGGCTGAACTGAAAAGCAGGCAGCAGGAACTGCTTGACCTGCAAAGCCAGCTGGACAGTGAACAGGCAGCGTTGCAGGCAAAAGCAGAAGAGACTTCGACAGACCTTGCCACGGTAAATGCACAGCTTGAGGCGGCACGTGCGGCACAGAAAAAGCAGGAGGAGGAAGCCCAGAGGAAAGCGGATGAGCAGTTGGCAAAAAAGGCACAGGAAGAGACAAAGCAGGCGTCAGCTTCCGCCGGAAGTAATACATCTGCGGGCAATAATTCCGGGAACAGCAGTTCAGCGGGGAATAACAGTTCTTCTGGCAATAATAATCCTTCTAACAACAATTCATCGAATAATACTAGTTCCGATTCTTCCAATTCCGGAAGCGGTGGCTATGTGATCCCATCAGGCGGTCTTACCCCGTCAAAGGAAGGATCTGTATAATGGACATACCGAGACTTACTATTCTCAGAAGGTACTTCCGGGAGGAGGGCTTGCGATCCCAGGACGCCATATAGCAAGTGACGGAACAATCAGGGATGCCGATGGTTACATTGTTTTGGCAAGTGATGATTACCCGAGAGGAACAGTTGTAGAGACGTCACTTGGTGCTGGAAAAGTATATGATACCGGAAGTGGATCCGGAAATATAGATCTGTATACAGATTGGGTAAAAGAAAAGCGGGGCAGTAAAGGACAAACCTTTTACTACCCCGCTTTTTGAATTTAATGGAATATGTATTTTCAGTGAATCGAAAAGGCATATTTTGCTTTGTACTAGAGAAGCCCGGTTACTGTGCTTCGTAGGTTGCCTTAGCGTCACGTATCAGCTTGTCGAATTTATCTGCATCCCATGCAGCACGTCCTGTAAAGAGTCCATGCAGAAGAAACAGAAAGGTATTTACTCACCGGAAGGATGGGCTCACTACAAAGTTACAGGTGAAGCTGCACCGGAAGAATAAAAATGTTATAATTTGTTTATGGAATGAAGTCCTCTTGTGTGTTACAATACAAGAGGACTTTTGTTTTATAGAGAATAGTTGTCGAACGAAAGGGTGAAAACAATTAAAGAAAGGAAAGTGTTTACGGAAGAGAAAATTACAGTTCGGATGACAGATACATACCTGTTTGACTTTACGTTATAGCATACCTATTCGAAACTGGCAGGTTTTCTGACAAATATTCTGGGAGCAGCGATTGCTTTTATGGGAATCATCATGCTGGTTATGGGAAAGATAAAACTCGTGCAGATTATTTTTTATCTGGTAGCAGCGGTTGTGACGAATTCGCTCCTGGTAGGAAATGAACTTGCAGCAGTAAGACATGTAGAACTGTATATGATCGGCGGTCATGTGGGCGGTCATCTGGCAGCGACGATGGGAGATGCAGCCATTGAGAATATGGAAAAATTTCATGTAGATAAAGGATTTATCGGAGTACACAGTATCAATTTTGATGTGGGTCTGACATCCATCGCTACACCACAGATGCAGGTGAAGAGAGCGATATTCGAAGCATCACAGCAGGTGTTTGTTCTTGCTGACAGCAGCAAATTCGGAGGCGGGTATGTGTCCGTGATCTGTCCGGTTAAGGATGTATACAAGATCATTACGGATTCGCAGATCAGCAAAGAGTATATCCGAAAAGCAGAGCATGAACAGATTCCACTTGTGATAGCCGGAAACCGGGAGCAATAATATGATATATGAGAGAATACAAAAGGGGCGCTTTTTAAAGCGCCCTAATCGATTTATAGCAAAAATAGAAATAAATGGAAAAGAAGAGACGGTCCATGTGAAGAATACAGGGAGATGCGCGGAACTTCTGGTTCCGGGAGCAGAGGTGCTTGTCCAGAAGTCTGAAAGTGCAGAGCGTAAGACTGGCTGGGATCTGATCGGTGTCAGGAAAGCTGACCGGCTGATCAATATGGATTCCCAGGTGACAAACAAAGTGGTGCAGGAATGGATTGAAGCCGGGAGATGGTTCAAGGACGTGAAGATCGTCAGACCGGAAGTTACCTATAAGAATTCCAGGTTTGACCTGTATGTGGAATATAAAGAGAAAAAAGCGTTTATAGAAGTGAAAGGGGTTACGCTGGAAGAAGAAGGCGTGGTAAAGTTTCCGGATGCACCGAGCGAGCGGGCAGTGAAGCATTTAAAAGAGCTGGAAGAAGCAGTACAGGATGGGTACGAGGCTTATGTATTCTTTGTGATTCAGATGAAAGGAGTACGTTATTTTACACCAAACAGACGGACTCACAAAGAATTTGCAGATGTTCTTGCAGAAGCAGCGGAAACCGGGGTTCAGGTGATCGCAAAGGACTGTTTTGTAACGGAGGATTCCATTGCAATTGCGGACGAAGTTCCGGTAGTACTTACCAATCCACAGCTCTATGAAGCACCGGAGCTGCTTGTGGAATGGTACAGAGAGCGGAAACGGGATCTGCCATGGAGACATCATGTAAATGCCTATCGGGTATGGGTGTCTGAAATTATGCTACAGCAGACGAGAGTGGAAGCAGTAAAGCCATTTTTTGAGCGTTTCATGACAGAGCTCCAACGGTAAAAGATCTAGCCGAGGCACCGGAGGATAAGCTTTTAAAGCTCTGGGAAGGGCTTGGATATTATAACCGGGTACGCAATATGCAAAAAGCAGCGCAGAAGATCGAGGAAGAATACGCAGGAAAATTCCGGAAAATTATGAGGAGATCAAGGCGCTTCCAGGAATTGGAAATTATACGGCAGGGGCAATTTCTTCTTTGCCTATGGAATTCCAAAGCCGGCAGTGGACGGAAATGTTCTCCGGGTGGTATCAAGACTGCTGGCGAGCGATGAAGATATTATGAAAGCGTCCGTCAGGACAAAGATAGAAAATGCGATTGAACCGGTGATCCCAGAAGATGCGGCATCGGATTTTAACCAGGGCTGATCGAACTTGGCGCGATTGTCTGTGTGCCGAATGGGGAGGCAAAGTGTGAAATCTGTCCTCTTACGGGAATCTGTGAGGCGAAAAGGCTGGGAATCCAGAATGAACTGCCGGTGAAGAAAAAGGCAAAAGCGCGCAGGATTGAGGAGAGAACCGTTTTGATTTTTAAGGATGGTGATCATGTGGCAATCCGGAAACGACCGGATAAGGGGCTGCTTGCAGGTATGTATGAGTTCCCGAATCTGGACGGAAAGCTTACGATGGACGAAGTAACCGCTTACAGTAAATCTATCGGGCTTGCACCGATCCGTGTGAAAAAGCTGCGGAATGCGAAGCATATTTTCAGCCATATTGAATGGCATATGACTGCGTATGAGGTGATCGTGGATGAACTGGAGAAGAACTGCAAAGAAGAGATGATCTTTGCACATCCGGAAGAAATACAAAAGGAATATTCCATGCCATCGGCGTTTAGTGCATGGAAGGTGAAATAAAAGAAGGACATTGCTTTTCGATTTTGCGAAATGCGATGTCCTTTCTTTGGATCAAACAAAATAATTATAAGTGTTTAAATCACCTGACGTGCAAGCCGTGGTGACTTTGCACCTTCCTGTGCATAAATTAGTGAGTACATGAAATATGCCATCACACATGCAGCAACTACATCCACTACGGAATGTTGCTTCAGGAACATGGTTGACAGAATGATCAGAATGCTTAAAACAAGAGATCCTTTCTGGATCAGTCTGGAGTGCTGAAGCTTCTCGCAATGGGAAATTGCGATGTAACAACAAATAGAGTTGTATACATGAAGACTTGGAAGCACATTCGTAGGTGTATCCGTCTGATAGATCCGTTTAACCAGCTCGATACAGAAGTTATCACGCGTAAATACTTCCGGCCTCAGGTTTAATCCGTTCGGAAATACCGTGCAGATGATCAGAAAAATGGTCATACCGCTGAACATGATCGCGGAGGCTTTGTAAAATCCCTGTTTATCATTAAAGAACAAATATCCCAGTGTGACTGCAATATAAGCAAACCACAGCAGGTACGGAATGATGAAATATTCACAAAACGGGATGTAGTCATCGAATATCGAATGGATTACAAAATAATTGTCGGTCACATGGCGTTCCAGATAAGTAAACCATGGAAAATAAATAAAAGCATATAGTAATACCCATGCATGGCTGTATGTATGCATCAGTGTCTTTAATTTTTTTAAAATATGACTCATGATAAAAATCAGCTCCTTCGGGTGAAGATGTTTCTTCCTTGTTACTAGAGGTAGTATAACATTAAAAATTTTCTCGACAACAGACTTCATAAAACATTCATATTTTTTTCTATTCTCTATTTTACGGAGAAACCTTCAAAGATATACATATCATATTTATTCCGTGCAGTTTTATAAGCTTTTTGATTGCGGAGTGTCCAGACTGCCATCGGAATACGGTACAGATAGTGGTTCAGCCAGACGGAAGGATTGCCGGCATCTGCAAGTTTATAAGAAATAAAGTCCGGACGACAGATCAGGTTGGTCAGCAGGAACTGTACACAAAAGCGCGCCAGAAAAGGATTTTCCGGATTCGTGCGAGTCAGGGCAGAAGAAAGCTGTCCACGAAGAACCTGAGGCGCATGCTTGTGAAACCATCGGATTCCAAGGGAGTTGAAAGACTGGACCATATAAGGCCCTTTATAATCCTTTAAAATATCCCATGTGGCAGGACAGAGCTTCATATTGCTGTCCGGAAGCTTCAGTTCAATCAGAAGAGGAACCCGCCCATTGACATAGCGAAGGACATCTGAAAAAAGTGGCATATGCTCCGAAGTTCCGGAAAGATGCAGGTGCTGTAGCGCATCAAACGTGGAACCTCAACTGTCCCTTCGGCATTGCAGATCCGCTTTAAAGACTCGTCATGGAATACGACTACTTTTCCATCACGGGTGAGATGGATATCAAGTTCGATGGCAAGATTTTGTTTTACTGCCTCACGAAATGCCGGCATAGAATTCTCGGGAATCAGCGGGAAGAATCATGTAGTCCGCGATGGGCATAATCCCGCTTGAGATAAGAGAGGATTTTGCTTCGGCGGGAAGTATTCGGCATGATCATATATAAATATAAGAAAAAACATACAACAACAGTTAAAAGAATCCAAAACAACAGCATAGAAAAGTCCCCTTCTTTTATGTAATAATTTTCAGTGTCTCAGGTTCGAGAGAGAACGAAACATCCTTCTGGAGATAAATCGGTTCGCCGTCAGAATGTACCGGAAGTGCTATTTTTGAGTGTACTTCTGCTTTTTTACAGCGGAAGATATGTACGCCTGGAAGTCGGGTATGCTTTCCGGAAAACACAGTCGGCAGAATTGCAAGAGCAATAATTTTGGGAACATCTGCAATCACAATAAAGTCCAGCAGATCATCATCCGGTTTGGCATCCGGGCAGAATTTGCATCCACCACCTTCATAAGGAAGATTAAATGCAGAGGCAAAGAAAACCCGTTTAAAATGAAGCCTTTTGGTATCGTTCAGAAGAATTTCCATCTCATCTGGCTGACAGCGGCGCAACAGGTAGAGTGAGCAGCTGCATAGGCAAGTTTGCCCAGACCGAGCCGGTTAAAAAAGACTTTAACCCTGGAAATACAAAGTTGATGGCAGATAGCTGCATCGTATCCGATTCCGGAACTGACGGCAAAACGGTGAACCTTGTCATGATAGTGCAATACACCAAGATTGATCTTGCGCGTCTGTTCAGAATGAAGTACCAGATCCAGAGCTTTCATGGTATCGGATGGAAGGGCAAGTCCCCGGCCAAAATCATTGCCAGAGCCGATCGGAATGTAACCGAGGGTAACCAGGCTTAAATTCTGCAGACCACAGATTACTTCATCCACACTTCCATCACCACCAAGTACAACGATCGTAACAGGATCCCCGGAGGCGGTAAGCTCGGCGGCAATTTCCGTTGCGTGATGCCGGTGATGTGTAAAATGGATCTGGTAATCTATATGTTCTGCTATCAGCTTTAATTTAATCTTTTCCCATAGTGCAAGTCCCTGACCCGAGCGGGCGTTAGGATTGGCTATAAAATGATACATAAAGTCATCCCTTCACTTCTGTAAATTTAGTTTCATTCTAGCATCGGAATGAGAGGATATTGTCAAAAAAACAATAAAAATGCAAAAT
>ENA-OQLB01000732-OQLB01000732.1-human-gut-metagenome-genome-assembly--contig:-NODE-732-length-17011-cov-2.030976_pt1 | contig 17011 bp, 26 predicted proteins | sample MGYA00242656_ERZ504813 | MGnify/ENA primary metagenome ERZ504813 (study PRJEB26092, sample SAMD00036388) | human gut metagenome | host: Homo sapiens | study: EMG produced TPA metagenomics assembly of... | reverse complement strand
CACCACTGGAAGAAACATGTGAGGTGTGCGGCTATCCATCCAGACAGGTCATTGTACTTGGGAGAATTGTAGAATATTATGGTCAGAGAAATGGCTTCTTACAGCTTGCGAAAAAATATAATTTTGAAACGAAGGAAGAACCTGTCTATGGCACCATTTCTGATCCGGGATGGTATGGATGCGGAGAAAGCCGTTAAGCTTCAGCAGGAACTGACCAACATCGGAATCCGTTCACAGGTTATCCGCAGCGGAAGTCCGGTGACAGAAAGAAAGCGGAAAAAATTCTTTCAGAGATTGCTCTCTTCGGAAGTATGATCTATAATGAGCAGTGCATGTTTTCTTGTAAAGAGAAAATCATACTGAAAAAGGAAGGACATTGAGAAAGAATGAAAGATTTAACGAAGGGAAAGCCCTCGGCACTGATACTAAGTTTCGCATTACCGATATTTTTAGGAAACTTATTACAGCTGACCTACAGTCTGGTAGATACCAGGATTGTCGGCTCGTTTCTGGGAGAAGATGCACTGGCAGCAGTAGGTGCGACCAGCACACTGAGCGGTCTGATCATCGGATTTTTACTGGGATTATCCAACGGATTTGCGATTATTACCGCACAGAAATTTGGTGCGAAGAACATCGCAGATATGAAAAAAGTCCTTTGCAATGTCGCTTGTGATCGGGACTGGAATATCCATTTTATTTACGATAGCAGGACTGCTATTTTTGAAACCGATCTTACATTTCTTAAATGTGCCAAAGCATCTGGTTCCGGTGGCGAAAGGATATATCGCGATCATCATAGCAGGACTGCTTGCAACATTTTTATATGATGCCTGTGCGGCGACGCTTCGTGCAATCGGAGATGCAGTAACACCATTGATCATTCTGGCGATATCTGTAGCACTGAATATCGTGGGGGATCTGTTCTTCGTTGTGGTATTGAAGACTGGCGTAAAAGGAGCAGCAATTGCAACTGTACTGGCACAGATCATTGCATTTGTGATCTGCTGGATTTATATGATCAGAAAATATGAGATATTAAGGCTTCAGAAAGAGGAATTTAAAGATCCAAGTCCAATCATGGTAAAAGAGATGATAAGTGCCGGAATGTCGATGGGATTTATGAGTTCTCTGGTTAATATCGGTACTTTGACATTACAGACGGCGATCAATAAGCTTGGAAAAGACATTATCATTGCCCATACAGCGGCGAGAAAGATCACGGAGATATTCATGATCATGTTCAGTGTATTCGGACAGACGATGGCAACTTACTGTGGACAGAACATGGGAGCAGGGAAGATCGACCGTGTGAAGAGAGGCATCTGGCTGGCGATTGTCTACACTGCGATCTGGTCAGGACTTACGATCATTGCAAGTTATACGATCGGAGGATGGCTGGTATATCTGGTAACCGGAAGTCATAATAAGACAGTAATCTTAAATGCAACAAATTATCTGAAGTTTGATACGCTGTTTTATATTGTGACTACCTTGATCTGTATTTTAAGAAATGCGATGCAGGGATTAGGGGATCATATTACACCACTGATCTCCAGCGGCCTTGAGAGTGGCGAGAAGATCGTGATCGCGGCCACTCTGGTTCCGTGGCTTGGATATACGGGTGTGATCATCTGTGAACCGATCGTGTGGTTCATTATGGTAATCCCGCTTTGATCCAGACATTCCGGATGCCGGTACTCAGGACAGAAAAGACAGATGGAAAAATATAGAGGGGAATATAAAAAATATAAATAAGAAAAATCAATTGAGAGGATAAGATAGATGGAGATACATATTCTTGATATGATCCAGAATTTAAGAACGCCAATAGGAGATGTGGTTGTTCCGCTCATTACCAGACTTGGAGATGCGGGAATCATATGGATCATTCTGACGGTATTATTACTGATCATTCCGAAGACACGAAAGACAGGGGTGATCATGATGGCGGCATTGCTGGTGGATGTGCTGCTCTGCAATGTGCTCATAAAGAATCTGGTGGCAAGAACCAGACCATTCGATGTCAATACAGCAGTACAATTATTGGTCGCAAAGCCGCGGGATTACTCTTTCCCGTCGGGACACACGGCGGCTTCATTTGCTTCGGTTACGGCATTGTATCTTGCCGGAGAGAAGAAGATGTGGAAAGCGGCTCTTGTACTTGCGGTTCTGATCGCATTATCAAGATTGTACCTGTATGTGCATTATCCAACGGACATCATTGGTGGTGTGGTATTCGGAAGCCTTTCCGGATATCTGGGCTATAAGATTGTGGAATGGATACAGAAGAAAAAGATAAAATAGAGATAGAAAAAGAGCAGGGCAGGCAGCATTATGCTGTCTGCCTTGCTCTTTTACTGACTACCAGTGCGATACAGAAGATCGCAGCGGCAAAAAGTAACTGGATTCCATAGTTGCGGTATAAGAGTTGTCTCTGTGCCTGAGTGAGAACAGCAGAGTTATTCAGCAGATTGTTACTGATCGCATACCAGTAGACCGGAAGAAAATGAGCCACGGTTTTCACGCCTTTTCCCATGATATCAAGTGGAACGAATACACCGCACAGGAAGCTCATGCCAAGTGTGACAACATTTACGAGGGCGGTCAGGATATCTTCTTTGGTGATAAATGTACCAAGAAGGAAGGAAAGAGCAAGACCGACCAGAAGCAGGGTCAGACTGTTGAGCATATAATATGGCATCTTTGGCGACTGGAAAAATGCTTTCCGGTAAAAGAAGAAAGCAGGGATCCATGTTGTAAGCATCCAGACGGAGCATCCGACTGCCAGATATCCCAGTGCAAGCTGCAGGTTCTGGCTTCTGATGGACACAGCCGAGCAAAGGATTCGCTTTTGCAGATCCGGCTGATGGAATGCGATCATGATCAGTCCCATTACATAACACAGTATGGAGATTAACACATATGGCAGATACTGATACATGTAACCATAACCCGGCGTCTTTTCAGAAGAAGCAGATTTTAACATCGTAACATGAGAAGAACTGTCTGCATGTTTCAGAATATATGCAGCTGCCTCTTTATCGGAATAACCACTGTCTGTCAGGACACGTGCCTGATTCAGATAGGTGTTGATCTGTTGATCGACGTAGTACCGTCTGTGCTTCCCGGAATCTTGGATACCGGCAATGCCTGATGTTCACGGAGACAGGAGACTTTAAAATCTTCCGGAATGGTCACAATATAAGAGACATTCCGGTTAAAGAGTGCGTCCTGGAGTTTCGCAGTGTCATCCGGCATTTGCCTGATGGTATGATACTGTGATAGATATGTGGAAAGCCCTTTGGAAAGCACGCCCCCATCATGATCTACCACACCTACCGTGAGTGCTTGGGCATGGAACCCGGTGCCGGAAGTATTGCTGTCGCTGCCGGAGGCAAGGATTCCGATCGTAAGGAAGATTGCCAGATACATGAATACCATCAGGAGATTGCGTTTGGTTATGATTAAAAATCCTTTAAATACTGTCATAACGTTCCCTCCTTATCATGAGAAATGAGAAGCTGATGCAAAGCAGGCACATGATTACAAGAATCAGGATACACCTGCGGTAGCGGACAGCATCATCATAGACACTGAGGCAGTAGAATGCATCACTTAAGACACTGGCAGGATTGATCCGATTGATGACCGGGCAGTGCTGTTCGATCACATTTTTCATTCCACCGAACATCAGGCCTGCAAAGAAACTCGGTAACAGTGTAACGAGGACACCGATTCCGGATTTGACACTGTAGGACAGTTTGCCGGCGCATCCGATCAGAATTCCGAGACAGATACCGATCAGGGTTCCCATAAATGTAATGAGAAGAAGTTTCGGAATGTCATGTCCAAGACTGATATGAAGTACCTGGGTAAGGTAAAGCTCCAGAATCAGGATGTTGACGAAATGAATACTTTCCAGTACCAGCAGATCGCCGAGAATCAGGGAAAGTTTGTGGGTCGGTGTGATGCTGCGCCGTTCTCCGAGTGCACTTAAGTTCGCCTGAAGCTGAACCGTGGAATGGATGCTTAAGTAGACTCCGCTTAAGCAGGCAAATGCAATCAGTGCGAGAAAATAAGTCAGTGTCGGATCTAAGGAATGTCCGCCTAAGGACTTTTCTTTCACCAGTGTCTGGTAGTCGTTCAGGGATGAAAGGGCGTCCGAAAGCTTTTCCGGATGCTGTGTGGCAATATCCCGGATCATGTCAGCATTCTTTTCATAGCTGTCCAGAAGGGAAGACAGAATGCTCTGGTTAATGCCATTGGAAACAATGGTAAGGGAAGGAACCGACTTCACGTAATAGATGCCGGATATTTCCTCCCGCCGGAGCGCTTTTTGGCAGCTTTTTCTGTCTTGTAAGAATGGATATCAATCATGTCCTGATCCGTTTCATTCAGAAATGTCAGGAAAGATGCCGCATTTGCGGAACTGCTGTCTACTGTGACGATGGCAACAGGAACCGGTTCCCAGTCAGTCTCTCCGGTTCCTGCAAGACCGGTATTTCCAAAGGACACATAGAACAGGGTTCCAAGGATGAGCGGAAATGCGAGAGCCCAGAACATGATAGAGCGGGAACGTATTGTCTGTAAGAACTGATATTTTAATAAATGTAACATAAAGTGTCCCTCCTTTAATCCCTGAGTTCTTTTCCTGTGATCTCAAGGAAGACATCATTGAGAGTCGGAAGCTCGGAGAAGACGCGTCCGAATGGAATGTCCTGTTCCTGCAGGTAATTCAGTACCCGGATCAGATTGTGTTTTGCACCGCTGCAGCGTAGGATCATTGTCTGATCTTTGTATGATAAGTCAAATACATGCGAAAGGGAGCGGATATCTGCCAGGTTGTTTTTCGTTAACGCAACCGCTTCGATCGTGATCGTTTCACCGGTCTTGATCATTTTTTTTAGTTCTTCGGTTGTGCCGGAAGCAAGTACACGGCCATGATCAATGATTGCGATACGGGTACAAATCTGTTCGACCTCTTCCATGTAGTGGGAAGTGTAGATAATAGTTGATCCCTGGCGGTTGAGCTCTATGATTCCTTCCAGAATCTTATTACGGCTCTGAGGATCTACAGCAACGGTCGGTTCATCCATGATGATGAGTCTGGGCTTATGGACAATGCCGCATGCGATATTCAGTCTTCGTAGAAGTCCGCCGGAGAGTTTCTTCGGGCGCATCTTACGGAAATCGGACAGACCGGTAAATGCGATGGCCTCTTCCACGAGTTCTTTTCGTTTTTGTTTGTCTTTGATATAGAGTCCGCAGAAATAATCGATGTTTTCATAGACGGACATCTGCTCGAAGACGGCAACGTTCTGCATGACAACACCGATATCCTGCTTGATATCGTAGCTGTCCGGCTTCATATCCTTTCCAAAGATCGTGATCGTTCCTTTATCGTATTTTAACAGTGCGAGCAAGCAGTTGATGGCGGTGGTTTTACCGGAACCGTTTGGTCCGAGCAGTCCGAAGATCTCACCTTTTTCGATGTCGAGTGACAGGTGGTCAAGCGCTAACAGATCACCGTAACGTTTTACCAGATTTTCTATATGTACAAGCATAAGATTCCCTCCTTGATGATTTGTTACTTGTAGTATAGCGGATGGCTGATTATAATGGTAGTGTCACCGGTCATAAATTGAATGTGACAAATGTAATATAGGAGAAAAGAATGAGAAAGATAACAGATGAAGGATTTTTGTTCCTTTACGGAGCAGGACTTCTGGTAACAGCGGAAACAGGGATTCCGGCGGTTATCACTATTCTGTTTGCGTGTATCTATACCTGTGTGAATCTGGTAGGGAAAGAAAAGTATCTGCATTACATTATGACGATTGCTTTCGTGGCAGCCGGAATTGTTTTTAAAGAAATGTGGATGTTTCTTCCGGCAGTTTTATATAATATGCTATGTTTTTATTCTCTGGTTTATATAGGGGGTATCGGTATGATCGTTGCCTGTGCAGAGCCGGCATTCCGGGAATATTACGGGCTGGAAAAAGAGATGCTTATTGTTGCCGGGCTGGCAGCAGCAGTTCTGTTATATGGACGGACCAAGAGGCTAAATGAATTGGAGCAGGAATATAAAAGGGCCAGAGATGACAGCAGAGAACTGACACTGATGCTGGAAAAGAAGAATCAGGATCTGCTGGAAAAGCAGGACACAGAAGTATATCTGGCCACACTGAAAGAACGGAATCGTATCGCCAGAGAGATCCATGACAATGTGGGACATATGCTGTCGCGATCCATCCTTATGGTGGGAGCATTAAAGACCGTTAATCAGGATGAGAATCTGAAAGTTCCGATGGAGCTGCTGGATCAGACGCTGAACGAAGCCATGACGAATGTAAGACAGAGCGTGCACGATCTGCATGATGAGTCGGTAAATTTAAAAGAAGTGATGGAATCGCTGGCAGAAGAATTCCGTTTTTGTCCGGTACAGTTTACTTATGATATGGGATATGACATTCCAAAAGAGATCAAATACAGCTTTATAGCCATTACGAAAGAGGCACTGAATAACGTGATGCGACACAGCAATGCAAATGAGGTAAAGATTCTGGCAAGAGAACACCCCGGACTATATCAGCTGATCATAGAAGATAATGGAACGTCGAATGAGCGGATCCGGCCAGACGGAGACCGGGGAAGAATATGCAGAGAAGGAAAGTGCTGGAAAGACCGGAAACGATTGGAAAACAGAAAATACAGAAAGCAGCGGAATCGGGATCGAGAATATGAAAGAACGTGTCCGCATGCTTGGCGGAACCATGCAGATCCAGAAAGAAACTGGCTTTCGGATATTTATTACGGTTCCCAAAAATGAGGGAAAAAGATGAAGATAGTAATTGTAGATGACGATATCCTGGTATCTAGTGCGTTAAAGACAATCCTGGAAGCAGGAGGAGAAGTAGAAGTAACCGGCACCGGACAGGATGGAAAAGATGCCGTCCGGTTATATGATGAATTGCTGCCGGATGTTCTTCTGATGGACATCCGTATGAAGGACATGAACGGCCTGGACGCTGCAGAGCAGATTTTGAAAATGCATACGGATGCAAAGATTCTTTTGCTTACCACGTTTTCTGATGATGAGTACATCGTAAAAGCATTAAAATATGGTGTGAAAGGATATCTGATAAAACAGGATTACGGCAGTATCCTTCCGGCACTGCAGGCGGTGCAGATGAATCAGACCGTATTCGGAACTGCGATCATGTCCAGAATCCCGGGATTGCTTCAGAAGGAGCAGAAAGAAAAAGAGCAGACATTTGACTGGAACAGTTACGGAATCGGAGAACGGGAACTGGAGATCACAGCATTGGTTGCTGAGGGACTCAGTAACAAAGAGATATCGGAGAAAGTCTGCTTAAGCGAAGGAACGGTTCGGAATTATATCAGCAATGTGCTCGAGAAACTGGAATTAAGAGACCGGACACAGCTTGCGGTATATTATTTACAAAGAAGCAGAAAGTGAGAAATAGATGAAAGCAAATAATGAATATACAAAAGCGATCAACTGGAAACTGTTCTACCGGAACGTATTTGCCCTGGTCATCCCGATCGCAATCCAGAATCTGATCAATGTCGGAGTCACGGCGACGGATGTGATCATGCTTGGAAAAGTCGGAGAGAAGGTGTTATCCGGAGCATCTCTTGCGGGACAGATCCAATACATCATGACACTGATCTTTACGGAGTGACCTCCGGGGCAACGGTTCTGACGGCACAGTACTGGGGAAAGAAAGATACAAGAACGATAGAAAAAGTCCTGGGTATGGGATTAAGTGCCGGTCTCATTGTTGCAGTGGTGTTTGCATCAGCAGCTCTTGGCATACCGGAGCTGCTGATGCGGATCTATACCTCTGATCCGGAAGTTATCGCAGAAGGTATAAAATACTTAAGAATCGTAGGATTTTCCTATGTGTTTATGGCAGTGACACAGGTTTACTTAAATATTATGCGTAGTATTGAACGGGTTATGGTAGCCACGTTCATTTACCTGATCTCACTGCTTATGAATATTGTGGTAAATGCGGTTCTGATCTTTGGACTATTTGGATTTCCGGTAATGGGAGTAAGGGGTGCGGCAATCGGTACGCTGTGTGCCAGAGCAGCCGAGACAGTGATGGTTCTCGTTTATGCCATCTTCCGAAATAAAGTAGTAAGGATCCGGCTTAAAGATATGGTGAAGATCGATAAGGTTCTGTTAAAAGATTTCGCAGTTTATTCTATGCCGGTGGTATTAAATGAACTGATGTGGGGACTGGGAACGTCGGCGAATACGGCGGTGATCGGGCATCTTGGAAGCGCAGCAGTGGCAGCCAACTCGGTTGCGCAGGTGGCAAGACAGCTTGCAACAGTCGTAACATTCGGGATTTCCCATGCAACGGCGATCTATCTCGGCAAGACGATCGGGGAAGGCAAGATGGAACTGGCAAAGGCATACGGAAAACGTTTCGTGTGGTTAAGTCTGATTCTTGGAATCCTGGGTGGTGTGCTGATACTGATCTCGGCACCAATCGCCAATGCGAATCTGCACTGACCGGACCGGCAAAGAATTACTTAAGTTTCATGTTCTTCGTTATGTCGTATTTTACTGTGGCACAGGCATTTAATACCACAATGGTAGTGGGGGTATTCCGTGCAGGCGGGGATACGAAATTCGGATTGATCATGGATGTATCGACGATGTGGGGATTCTCCATTTTACTCGGGGCAGTGGCGGCATTTATTTTGCATGCCAGTGTGCCGGTCGTATATGTTATACTGATGAGTGATGAACTGATCAAAGTACCGATTACTTTAAAGCGGTATTTGACATACAAGTGGCTGAGAGATGTCACAAGGGAACAAAAAGAACTGGAGGAAATGTAAAATGATCGTATTAAGCAAGGAGCAGATCGAAGAAATGGTCGATCCGGATCAGATGATGGATCAGATTGAAGAGGCATACCGGATCTATGGATCAGGCGAGTTCTATATGCCGCCAAGACCAACGGTAGAACATGAAAATAAGCAGCTCATGTATATGCCATGTTACACAAAGGATATCATAGGGACAAAGATCCTATCGATCTTCCCGGAGAATTCTAAACTGGGATTGCCGTCGATAGATGGTATCGTGTTACTGAATGATTATACGACAGGCGCGCCGCTTGCTGTTATGGACGGGCAGTCGGTAACCGCATGGAGAACCGGAGCTGTCGGTGGTGTGGGAATCCGCCGTCTGTCAAGAAAGGACTGCCATACGGTTGGAATCATCGGAGCAGGAATGCAGGGATTCCATCAGGCTGTGTATGCATGTGCGGCAAGAGATATCCATACCGTATATGTGTTCAACCACAGTGACCGTGATCTGACAGATTATCTGGAAAGACTGAAAAAAGCTATTGATAAGGAAGACGTAAAAGGTAGTACAATGTAAAGCAGTGGAAGAGCTTGTACGAAACAGTGATATCATCTGTACAACAACTCCTTCTACCACACCTGTTCTTCCAGATGACAAAGAACTTCTGAGAGGAAAATGCATCATTGCGATCGGCTCTTATATGCCGGAGATGAGGGAAATCCCGGATGCAGTACTGGATCTGGTGGACAATGTATACATTGAACTGCCATACGCATGTGAGGAAAGCGGAGATCTAAGCCAGCCCCTGGCAAGTGGAAAACTTACAAAAGACCGGGTAAAACTGATGCATGAATATCTCGTATCGGGGGAAAAAGAGATCAAAGAAGGTCAGACAACATATTTCAAATCGGTTGGAATGGGATTATTTGATGTGTGTATCGCACAGAAATTATTTGAAGTAGCAAAGGAGAAATAACATTATGAAAATCGTAGCAACAGAAAAAGCACCAAAGGCACTTGGACCATACTCACAGGGATATGTACACAACGGAGTACTGTATACAGCAGGACAGATCGCAATCAATCCGGAAGTGAATGATGTAGAAGCAACTACAATTGAAGCACAGACAGAGCAGGTATGTAAGAACTTAGGAGAGGTCTTAAAAGAAGCTGGAACATCATTTGACAAGGTATTAAAGACAACATGCTTCCTTGCAGATATGAGTGACTTTGCAGCATTCAACGAAGTATATGGAAAATACTTTACATCAAAACCGGCAAGAAGCTGTGTTGCAGTAAAGACACTTCCAAAGGGAGTTCTGTGTGAAGTTGAACTTATTGCGGCTGTAGAGGAGTAAGACAAATGGCAGAAGAACAAAAAACAGGCTGCAGCCGTCCGACTGTGCAGGCTGTTCCCATGCAGGTGAATGTGGAAGTAAGCCACAGAGCCTGATCAAACCGGCAAATAAAAAATCACACATCAACCATGTGATCGCAGTCGTCAGTGGAAAAGGCGGTGTTGGAAAATCCATGGTTACCGCATCGCTTGCAAGACTGATGCGGGAACAGGGATTTCCGTAGGTATCATGGACGCAGATATCACAGGTCCATCCATTCCGAAGATGTATGGAATCCATGAAAAAGCAAAAGGGGATGGAGAAAATATTTTCCCATGTGAGGCAAAGGATGGAACGAAGATCATGTCCATCAACCTTTTACTTCCGAAAGAAGATGATCCGGTTATCTGGAGAGGTCCGGTCATCTCAGGTGTTGTCACGCAGTTCTGGACAGATGTTGCATGGGGAGAACTGGATTATCTCTTTGTAGACATGCCGCCGGGAACCGGTGATGTACCGCTTACCGTATTCCAGTCCCTTCCGGTAGAAGGCATTGTGATCGTAACATCTCCGCAGGATCTGGTACGCATGATCGTAAAGAAAGCTTACAACATGGCAGGACAGATGGATATCCCGGTACTTGGAATCGTGGAGAACTACAGCTATCTGGTATGTCCGGACTGCGGACGTAAGATTCTGTATTCGGCGAGAGCCATATCGACGAAGTGGCAGAAGAACTCGGTGTTCCGGTCATCGGAAAGATGCCGGTCGATGCAAGTCTTGCAGAGGCAGTGGAGAATGAGAACTTTGCAGAAGTAAGCAATGATTATCTTACGGATGCAGTGAATAAACTTTAGAGGATACTATTTTTGTGATAAAAAAATTAACTTATGGATTTACTATTGACTTAAAGAACAGAACCTGTTATGCTAGTTGCATAGTTGATGGATGAATTTGTGAGATGTCTATGTGCAAAGTGCATAAACGAGAAAGTAAAGATAGCACGCAGCATAGGAGCCGAAGGGGCATGCAAAAACTCTCAGGTAAAAGGAACGAATTCGGACGACGCTCTGGAGAACAATTAGAATTGTACCGAAGAAGTAATCTTTCAGGTAAAAGGACAGAGGCAGACAAAAAACACTTTTGAGAAGAAAGTATTTTTTGCCTGCTTTTTTAATGCTTAAAATGGGGAATGGGCATGAAAAGCAGGCAGATTCCGAAGGAGGTAAAACAAAAATGAACAGAATCGAAGATGTAACAAATTACATCACAGAATGTGACAAAGAAGTTGGGGAAGCGCTTTCATTAGAGCTTGGCAGACAGAGAAGAAATCTGGAACTGATCGCATCCGAAAATATCGTAAGTCCGGCAGTTATGCTGGCAATGGGAACTGTACCGACCAATAAATATGCGGAAGGTTATCCGGGGAAGAGATATTACGGCGGATGTGAAGATGTGGACATTCTGGAGAATCTGGCAATCGAAAGAGCAAAAGAATTGTTCGGATGTGAACATGCATGTGTACAGCCACATTCGGGAGCCAATGCCAATACTGCAGTGTATCAGGCACTTCTGGAACCAGGGGACACGGTTATGGGATTAAATCTTGCACACGGCGGACATCTGACACATGGTTCACCGGTGAATTTATCCGGAATCTTATATCATTTCGTACCATACAATGTGAACGACGACGGATATCTGGATTATGATGAGATCCGTAAGACCGCACAGGAATGCAAACCAAAGATGATCGTTGCAGGCGCATCTGCATATCCAAGAGAGATCCGCTTTGATATCTTTGAAGATATCGCAAAGGAGGTCGGGGCATATCTGTTTGTAGATATGGCACACATTGCGGGACTTGTGGCAGCGGGACTGCACCAGAGTCCGGTTCCATACGCAGATGTTGTAACCACGACCACGCATAAGACACTCAGAGGTCCGAGAGGCGGTATGATCATGTGTAAAGAGAAATATGCAAAAGCGATCAACAAAGCCATTTTCCCTGGAACACAGGGAGGACCGCTGATGCATATTATTGCTGCAAAGGCCATCTGTTTCGGAGAAGCTTTAAAACCGGAATTCAAAGAATATCAGCAGCAGGTGATCAAAAATGCGAAAGCACTTGCACAGGCAATGCTTGACGAAGGTTTCAATCTGGTAAGTGGCGGAACAGACAATCATCTGATGTTAGTGGATCTGCAGAATATGAATATCACAGGAAAAGAACTGCAGAACAGACTGGATGAAGTCTATATCACAGTGAATAAAAATGCCGTGCCGAACGATCCGGCCAGCCCGTTCGTGACAAGCGGAATCCGTATCGGAACACCGGCAGTGACGACGAGAGGTCTGAAAGAAGAAGATATGAAGACCATCGCAAAACTCATCAAGATGACGGTTACAGATTTGATACAAAAGCAGATGAGATCCGTGAAGCAGTAAATGAAATCTGTGGCAAGTATCCACTTTACAACTAGGAGGTGTTGGCAATGGAATTAAAGACTCCGCTTTATGATGCGCATGTAAAAGCCGGTGGAAAGATTGTAGAATTTGGGGGATATCTTCTTCCGGTACAGTATGAAACAGGTGTGATCAAAGAACATATGGCAGTACGTACACAGGCAGGACTTTTTGATGTCTCACATATGGGAGAAGTACTGTGTGAAGGGAAAGATGCTCTGGCGAATCTGAACCAGATCCTGACGAATGATTTTACCAATATGGTAGACGGACAGGCAAGATACAGCCCGATGTGTAATGAACACGGCGGGACAGTGGATGATCTGATCGTATATAAGAAATCAGATGAACACTACTTATCGTTGTAAACGCAGCAAATAAAGACAAAGATTATCAGTGGATGTTACGCCATCAGTTTGGCGAGGTAACATTCAAAGATGTATCATCCGAGTATGCACAGCTTGCTCTGCAGGGACCGAAAGCAATGGAGATCCTTAAGAAGCTGACTTCTGAAGAGAATATTCCGGAGAAATATTATCACGCAGTATTTGATGCTGAAGTTGCCGGAATTCCATGTATCGTTTCCAAGACAGGGTACACAGGTGAAGATGGTGTAGAACTGTATCTGGCAAGTGAGAAAGCAGAAGAAATGTGGGACACATTGTTAGAGGCAGGAAAGGAAGAAGGACTCGTTCCTTGTGGACTGGGCGCAAGAGACACGCTCCGTATGGAGCTGCAATGCCATTATATGGACATGAGATGAACGATGAGATCACTCCTCTTGAGACCGGACTGAAGTTCGCAGTGAAGATGGCGAAAAATGATTTTATTGGGAAATCAGCTTTAGAGGAGAAGGGGACTCCATCCATCAAACGAATCGGTCTTAAAGTAACGGGAAGAGGAATCATCCGTGAACATCAGGATGTATACGTAGGCGATAAGAAAATCGGACATACAACAAGTGGAACACATTGTCCGTATCTTGGATATCCAATCGCAATGGCACTCGTTGATGCTGATTCTGTAGAAATTGGGGATACAGTAGAGGCAGATGTGCGAGGAAGAAGAGTGGCAGCAGAGGTGGTTGCACTTCCGTTTTATAAAAGAGAAAAATAAAAAGATATAATAAAAAGATATAAAGGAGAATAATATCATGATTTTAAAAGAAGAATTAAAATATTCAAAATCACACGAATGGATAGCATTAGACGGAGATACAGCAGTTGTAGGACTGACAGATTACGCACAGTCAGAACTTGGTGATCTGGTGTTCGTCAATCTTCCGGAAGTAGGAGATACCGTAGAAGCAGGAGAAGTATTCGGAGACGTAGAATCTGTAAAAGCAGTATCCGATGTCTATTCACCGGTAACGGGAGAAGTAACGGAGATTAACGAAGAACTCTTAGATTCACCGGAACTGATCAATGACGATGCTTATGAAGCATGGTTCATCAAAGTAAAAGATGTATCAGCAACAGAAGAACTCTTAACTGCAGAAGAATACAAAGCATTTGTAGAAAGCGAGCAGGAATAAACACAAAGTCATTGAAAGAGGCGGTGAAAAAGCGATGGGAAGCTATGTACCGAATACGTTAGAAGAACGGAAAAAAATGCTTCAGGAAATAGGCTATTCGTCCATCGAGGACTTATTCGCACATATTCCGGAAGAAGTAAAATTAAAAGGGGAACTGAATATTCCGAATGGAAAGTCAGAGTTTGAAGTGCGGCGTGAGATGGAGCAGATTGCAGAAAAGAACCAGGTGTTCAAGACGATCTTCCGCGGAGCCGGAGCTTACAGACATTTTATCCCGGCAATGGTAAAAAATGTGACATCCAAAGAAAACCTGTTGACGGCATATACGCCATATCAGGCAGAAATCAGTCAGGGAATCTTACAGTCGATCTTCGAATATCAGACGATGATCTGCGACCTGACCGGAATGGATGTATCCAATGCATCTGTATATGACGGTGCAACTGCAGCGGCAGAAGGTGTTGCGATGTGTCAGGACAGAAAGAGACACAAAGCACTGATCTCAGGAACGGTTCCGCCATATGTACTGGAAGTGGTAGAGACTTACTGCTTCGGAAATGGAATGGAACTCGAAGTTATTCCGGAAAAAGACGGACTGACGGATAAAGAATATTTAAAGGAACACATCGATGCACAGACTGCATGCGTATATATCCAGCATCCGAATTATTACGGTAATCTGGAAGATGCAGAAGAGATCGGTGAGATCGTACACGGTGCAGGAGCAAAATATGTGATGGGTGTGAACCCGATTTCACTTGGAGTGATAAAGACTCCTGCAGAATATGGAGCAGATGTGGCAGTTGGTGAAGGACAGCCGCTTGGGCTTTCACTTGGATTCGGAGGTCCTTATCTCGGATTCATGGCAAGTAAGGAAGCAATGATGAGAAAGCTTCCCGGAAGAATTGTCGGTGAGACAGTCGATCATAACGGAAAGACCGGATATGTATTGACACTTCAGGCAAGAGAACAGCATATCCGGAGAGAAAAAGCATCCAGCAATATCTGTTCAAACCAGGCACTTTGTGCACTGGCAGTCGGAGTCTATCTTGCAACAATGGGAAATGAAGGTGTCAGACAGGCTGCAATTCTGTCTATGTCTAAAGCACATTATTTTGCAGAGAAACTGGAAGAGATCGGTCTGACAGTTTGTAACCAGGCAGAGTTCTTCCATGAATTTGTCACCAGATCAGAAGTGGATTCGGATAAGATATTAAGAGCATTGGAAGAAGAAGGAATCCTTGGCGGATATCCGTTAGATGAGCATCATATTCTGTGGTGCTGCACCGAGGTCAATACAAAAGAAGAGATGGATCAGGCAGTCCATATCTTAAGGGAGGTGCAGGGATGTTAATATTTGAAAAAAGCAGACCGGGAAGAGGCTGCGACCTGTTACCGGCATCAGATGTAGAAATCTACTTACCGGAAGAAAAAGATAAAAGAGAACAGCCGCTTCACCTTCCGGAATTGTCCGAAGGTGAATTGAGCAGACACTATACAGAACTCGCAAAGAAATCACACGGCGTGAATGACGGGTTCTATCCACTTGGATCATGTACGATGAAGTATAATCCAAAGATCAATGAAGATATGGCGTCACTGCTGGATTTACAGAAATCCATCCATTACAGCCGGAACATACCGTACAGGGGTGTCTGGAAGTCATCGGAGAGATTGAAAATTCCCTGTGTGAGATCACGGGAATGGATCGCATGACATTGCAGCCGGCAGCCGGAGCTCACGGGGAGTTCACCGGACTGCTTCTGATCAAGCTTATCACGAAAGCCGATCAGACGAGAAGCGTACGAAGATTCTTGTACCGGATTCCGCACATGGAACGAATCCGGCAAGTGCGGCAATGGCCGGATATAAAGTTGTAAGTATTCCGTCCGCACCGGATGGAGGTGTAGATATTGAAAAATTAAGAGAGGCAGCAGGAGATGATGTGGCAGGATTGATGCTTACCAATCCGAACACAGTTGGTCTCTTTGATAAGAATATTCTGGAAATTACGAATATCATTCATGAATGCGGCGGTCTTTGCTATTATGACGGGGCGAACTTAAATGCAGTTATGGGTACGGTACGCCCAGGAGATATGGGATTTGATGTGATTCATCTGAATCTTCATAAGACATTCTCCACGCCACACGGCGGTGGTGGTCCGGGAAGCGGCCCGGTTGGATGTAAGGAAATGTTGTCTGATTTCCTGCCATCATATCTGGTGGAAGGGGAAGAAACATTACATCTGGAGAAACCGGAAAACAGTATCGGTGAGATGAAGAGCTTCTACGGTAACTTCCTTGTAGTGGTAAAAGCACTGACTTATATCAAAACACTCGGAAGAGAAGGTATTCCGGAGCAAGTCAGAATGCAGTACTGAATGCCAACTATATGATGAATAAGTTAAAAGATCTGTATCCGATGGCATATGATGAGATATGCATGCATGAATTTGTTATGAGCCTTGCAGATCTGAAAAAGAAGACAGGTATTTCAGCAATGGATATTGCGAAAGGTCTCTTGGACGACGGTATTCATCCACCTACAATGTACTTCCCGCTGATCGTGGATGAAGCACTGATGGTTGAACCGACAGAGACAGAATCGAAAGAAACACTGGACGATGCAATCGCAGTATTCCGCAAATTATATGAACTGGCAGAGACAGATCCTGAAAAGTTACATCAGGCAACCTGTGAACAACTCCGATTACAAGACTGGATGAGGTCAATGCGGCAAGGCATCCACATCTGAGGTATGAGTTTAAGGAAAAGTGAAGAGAGGAACAGCTATGGTCACAAAAGCTTACATATA
>ENA-OQLB01000730-OQLB01000730.1-human-gut-metagenome-genome-assembly--contig:-NODE-730-length-17103-cov-1.983918_pt1 | contig 17103 bp, 24 predicted proteins | sample MGYA00242656_ERZ504813 | MGnify/ENA primary metagenome ERZ504813 (study PRJEB26092, sample SAMD00036388) | human gut metagenome | host: Homo sapiens | study: EMG produced TPA metagenomics assembly of... | reverse complement strand
CCCTATAGATACTATAGAGTGTTCCTCATCTTCTTTCAATCATTCGTTATGCAAAAACTTTCAGGTTCAGGACTGCTGCAAGTACGATAAACAGAATTGCTAAAAACTTGGTAGACTTAACAAGTGCGCCTTCCATAGAACGTCCTTTGTTCTGTCCCCAATAAGAATCTGCCATACCTGCGATTGTTCCAAGACCTGCTGACTTACCTTCCTGCATCAATACGATTACTGTCAATGCGATACAATCTATTGCAAATAAAATTAAAAGTACTGTTTTTAAAATTTCCATTACTAATCACACCTCCTGATGTTTGAACCACTCATATATTTTACCATAAATCTACTTCCGATTCAAGCAAATTTCATGGATTTCAGTCTTTATTTTACCAGTTTGCTTCCTTTCAGCTTCACAACCCGGTCAATCCGGTTAATGGATGACATCCGGTAGGCATAAGCCCCCGACTCAAAAAGTGCATAAATGCTGCCACCATCCTGATAGATCTGTTCCAGTCTCTCTGGAAACTTGATCGTCTTATAAGCTTCGGAAGTTGACAAGATTCCATATCTGGAATAGTTGAAGATCTGTACCTCCGATGGCAGGATCCCCCAGGATCTGGTAAGCAGGATCTTATTGTTGTAAAATGCCATTCCCTGCACCTTACCGGAAATTACCTGCATACTGACCGCATAGGCAACCGGATCCGTCACGCCGACCGTCCGTTTCAGGTTCATATCTTCTTTTTCATACAAGGTACCGTCTGCATTGATCAGATATTTTTCAATGACACTGGCATTATCCTGTGTAAAGAATCCGACAAACAATGCACCGTCATGATACGTCATAAATGATGCCCGCTTGATCTTGTAAAGATTGTAAGACATATCGAATTCAATCGGATGATACCCATCCTCAAAGGAATAGTTCTCCAGATGGGACAGTGTGATCGCATTTGCCTGCGCCCAGGTGGAACCCTGTCCTGTCACCCACAGGATCTGGTTCATCGTATCGTATGCCATTCCGCCCACATGTGCTTTGGTGTTCAGCACAATCTCTTTCACAAACCGTCTGCTTTCTTTGTCGATCACATAGATCACCGAATCATGTGCCTTTGTCTTACAATAAGCACTGACCAGAATATAATCCTCTGTAATTGCAAGTCCCTGTGGTGTCATGGATGTGCAAACTTCTGCTTCTCCGTCCCCTTTTACTTTCAGCGTTCTTGTTGACTTCAGACCAGGCACAACATAAGTCCCGTAGTCATGGTCTACTTCAGCTTCATCGCAGGCGTACTTATAAACAGTCTGGTTACGCTTCAGCGTTTTCAGATACTGCTCCATCGTGTAAACGGAATCCGTATTCGTCACCTTCCGGTTAGTTTCCGGCTCCACCTCGGTTCTGTACTGGAATGCGTAATACCAGTAGCTTCCTCCGATGATTCCCACAACCAGTAGAATACTGATGATACTGCGGATATGTCCAAGCATGGTCTTCTTTTTCCGGATCTTTTTCTTCTTTGCTTTTTTCTCTTCCTGTCTTACTTCCTCATTCTCAAGCTCTTGTTTATTCATTCATGCCCACTTCGTTTTTATATACTTTCTGTGTTGAAAATCCCCGTCCTCTGACCTCATTTACATTGCCAATGATCATAAATGCGTGCGGATCTATCTCCTGCACGATCTGGTTCAGCCGCATCAGTTCACGGTTAGATACAACGGTAAGGATCATCGGCTGATCCTTTCTCAAATAACCGGTCTGCGTGTAGACCAGTGTAGTTCCTCGGTCAAGCTTCTCCTGGATCAGATGGTTCAGCTTCTCATACTCTCCGGAAATGATCTTGACCTGTGTTCTGGTCGATCCCATCAGAAGCACTTTATCCAGCATCACCGTGTAAATCAGTACCAGAAGGATACCATAGATGACCTCTTCTTTATTGGTAAATACCATCTGGAAGATCAGAATCGCAAAATCAAATACATAAAGCATAACAGATACCGGAAGCCCGAATTTCTTATTCAATACCAGCGGTGGGATATCCATACCTCCTGTTGATGCTCCGCATCTTATAACAACTCCGATTCCAAGTCCGATCATCAGACCTCCACAGATCGTCGAAAGCATCTTATCGTCTGTGACGTTCTGTAATACCGGAACATTCTCCAGTATTCCCAGAATGATCGGATAATAAAACGTACTGACCAGTGTAGTAAGTGCAAATTTCATACCAAGCACTGCCGCCCCCAGAAGAAACATCAGTGTGTTGAAGATCAGTACAAATGTATGAATCTGTAATCCGAAATAATGGTTTACGGCAATTCCAAGCCCCGTGGTCCCTCCAGTAATGATATCATTCGGCAGGATAAACATTACAATTGCAAGTGCATATACTGTATTCCCAAATAAAATCAGGCACAGATTCTTCATGTTTGACATTTTCATATTACGCTCTCCTTGACATATGTATTTTGTCTGCAGATTTCCCCAATTTTCCGCAACCCAATACTTTATAGTATACTCGGTGCATGTTTTGTGGACAAGGAATTTTTTTATTTTATTCTCTTTTTTCGTTTCATTTGGTATACTGTGATTAAAAAGACAGGTTTTGATTTTCCAGGAAAAGAGGTTAGCAAGTTATGGACAAGATCAGACAGTTACAGGACATGATTAACGAGAGCAACCGAATCGTCTTTTTCGGCGGTGCCGGCGTCTCTACCGAGAGTAATATTCCGGACTTCAGGAGTGCAGACGGACTCTACAAACAAAAGTACCGCTACTCACCGGAGCAGATTGTAAGCCACAGCTTTTTCATGCAGCATACGGAAGAATTTTATGATTTTTATAAAGAGAAAATGATGTTCCTTGATGCGAAGCCAAATAAAGCACATCTGAAGCTTGCCGAGCTGGAAGCCGCCGGAAAGCTGACCGCCGTTATCACACAGAATATCGACGGACTCCACCAGGCTGCCGGAAGCAAAAATGTACTGGAGCTTCATGGAAGTATCCACCGCAATTACTGCATGCGTTGCAAAAAGCAGTACAGTGCACGTTTTGTAAAAGAATCGAAAGGAATCCCAACCTGCGACTGCGGCGGAACTATCCGCCCGGATGTAGTTCTCTACGAAGAAGGACTGGATAATCAGATTATCCAGAAAAGTATCCGCGCCATCTCAGAAGCAGATATGCTGATCATCGGCGGTACTTCTCTTGTAGTCTACCCTGCTGCCGGATTTATCGATTATTCCACGGCAAATATCTGGTACTCATCAACAAGGATGCAACTGCCCGTGATGTAGGCGCAACTCTGACGATCCATGAGCCGATCGGAGAAGTATTAGACAGATCCATGTATAGCCGGAGAATCCAAAAATCCTCTGCCTGCCCTTTCTAATGAAAGAGTGACAGAGGATTTTTCATTTTAACCGTTATACGTCTTAAAAAACTGATACAGATTGTCCAGTGCCTTTGTCAGAACCGGGATCTCTTCTTCATCCAGCGTTTCAACAACAGCTTCTACCATCTTCTTATGAAAATTCGCATGATGATGATATGCCTTCTCCCCTTTTTCCGTCAGCTGGATATTGACGATCCTCCGGTCTTCTTCGCTCCGGTGGCGGATTGCATACTTTTTATTGACCAGACTGTTCATCGAAGTTGTCAGTGATCCGACCGTGATTCCGAGCTTCTTCGCGATCGTGGACATATTATTCCCGTCACCCAGACCGACCGCCTCAATGATATGCATATCGTTATTCGTCAGATCCTTGAATTCTTCTGTGATCACTGCCTTTTCTTCTAATTCCCATATATCATTAAAAAGATGTACCAATATCTTATTGATGCTTTCGTATGCGTCCAATTCCCCTTCTTCTCCTTGCTGTGTCTTTTTCTAGTTCAATTATACACAGTCACCTAACAAAGAATCAATCACTTCTTTCACAGTTTCTATTTTTTCTGCTTTCCACACATCCGCTCCGCAGAACAGAAGTGCCTCCCAATCTCACCTTTTGCCGCTTTTGATTAGTGCTTCCGTGATACAGTATGGTACTTCCGCCGGGTTACAGTTTTTCAGACACCCAAGACATCTCTTAGGCTTCACCCTCTCTCCTGCCATTACATGACTGATAAATGGATTCTTAATTGCCCTTCCCGGCATTCCAACCGGACTTTTCACCAGAATGACATCCTCTTTCTTCGCATTCAGATAACTCTGCTTATAACTGAGATCTGCATCGCACTCCCAGGTCGTGACAAATCTTGTTGCCACCTGGACCGCATCTGCTCCTAATGAAAAGGCATGCTCTACCGCATCTTTATCCGAAATTCCTCCGGCTACTGCCACCGGGATATGCACCTGATATTTTTGGGCGTACTTTCTGACCACTGCCATGATCCTCTCGATTTCATTATCATAACTTTCCTGTGTGTAAGTTTCCAGCTGCTCCCGGTCGAACCCAGATGTCCTCCGGCTTTGGTCCCTCGATCACAACCAGGTCTGCGGTCCTGGAAAATTTTTTATCCCAGTATTTTAAAATAACTTTAGCCGATCTTTCGGTCGATACGATCGGAGCGATCTTGGTACTGCTACTCTCACAAGTCCCGGCAGCTCGATCGGAAGCCCTGCCCCGGATACGATCAGATCTGCTCCGGCATCCACTGCTGCTTTCACATGTTCATCATAATCCTTCAGCGCAACCATGATATTAAATCCGATCACACCATCCGGAGCCGTCTCTCTTGCTCTTTGGAATTCAGATCCAATTGCGCGGATATTTGCCGCCCTTGTATTCGTTTCAAAATCCGGTTCACGAAATCCGATCTGTGCGGTTGAGATGATCCCGACTCCACCTTCTTTTGCAACCGCTCCGGCAAGCTGCCCAAGCTTACACCGACTCCCATTCCCCCTTGAATGACCGGTCTTTTTACTTTCAAATCACCAATCACAAGTTCCGGTAATCCTTTCATTTTCTTCTCCTCTACTACATCCTGCGGAATCTGTCATACCGCTTTTCGGTAAGTTCTTCCTTTGTCATTGCTCATTTAATTTTTAAAAATACTGATATAATCATCCATCGGATCTGTCACTTCTGTAAATGTTTCCAGATTGAAGTCTTCCGGCTCCGGAATCACCCGTTCCACGATACCGGCTTTCAGGAGATGATCTGCTGTCAGCTTCATCACACCTGCCGCCTCTTTTGCACGGCTGCTGTCCTTCCACAGGATACTTGCAAATCCTTCCGGCGAAAGAATGGAGTAAATCGAATTTTCAAGAAGCCACACTTCATCTGAAGTTGCCATCGCAAGAGCCCCCCCCGCTTCCACCTTCTCCGATCACAACAGACAGGATCGGAACCTGAAGATTTGACATTTCAAATAAATTTCTTGCGATTGCCTCACCCTGTCCTCTCTCTTCTGCTTCCAGCCCGCAGAACGCTCCCGGCGTATCTACAAAACAGATGACCGGACGGTTAAATTTCTCTGCCTGTTTCATCAGACGAAGGGCTTTGCGGTATCCGTCCGGTGACGGCATCCCAAAGTTACGCTCGATATTTTCTTTTGTCGTGCGCCCCTTTGCCTGCGCGATCACCGTCACCGGCATTCCGTGAAATCTTGCAATCCCGCCAATGATCGCCTTATCATCCTGGTAATAACGGTCTCCATGAAATTCCATAAAATCTGTAAATAATTCTTCAATGTACTCCGCACCGACCGGACGAGCCTTGTCTCTGGATAACTGCACCCGTTCCCATGGTGTCAGATTCCTCTGTACGCCTGTGTTTCCTTTTCTTCTACTTCTGGCAAATCGTATGTACTGCTTATGCATTGCTACAATTTCCGCCAGTGTCTCCCTAAGCCGCGGACGCTCCACAATCTGATCCACAAATCCGTGCTCCTGAAGAAATTCCGCCCTCTGGAATCCTTTCGGAAGCTTCTGCCTATGGTCTGTTCAATCACACGCGGACCCGCAAAACCGATCAGAGCCCCCGGCTCGGCAAGAATGATATCTCCAAGCATGGCAAAACTTGCCGTTACCCCGCCGGTTGTCGGATCGGTCAGCACACTTACATATAAACAGCCTGCATCATGGTGTCTTTTCAGTGCCGCTGAAGTCTTTGCCATCTGCATCAGAGAGTGGATCCCCTCCTGCATTCTGGCGCCTCCTGAACAGGCAAATATGATAATCGGAAGTCTCTCACCGGTTGCCTTTTCTACTGCACGGGTAATTTTTTCGCCAACCACCTTTCCCATGCTCGCCATCATAAACCGCCCGTCACAGACTGCAAGAACTACTTCATTTCCCGCGATCCTCGCTTTTCCGGTTACAACCGCCTCATCAAGCCCGGTCTTTTCCTGCAGTGCTTCTACCTTTTCTTCATAGCCTTTATAATGCAGCGGATTTCCCGAAGTAAGTCCCTTGTCCCACTCTTCAAAGGTATCCGCATCTGCTACCATTTCAATCCGGCGCATCGCATGCACACGGAAATAATTTTGACATTTTGGACAGATATAATACCCCTTCTTCACATCCTCTGTCAGAATGGCAGATTTGCAAACGTTACATTTTTTCAGAAGTCCCTCCGGAACCTCCGGTGCCATATGGGCAGGCTTTCCTTCGCCAAGAGATATATACCCTCTTCTGCTTGTTTTCTTGAACATATTTGACAGTTTCAAATTGCTTTACCTCCGCTTTTGTAGAGCTAATCTTGCCGATTTTTTGCTTCTCTTTCGGCAATAAATTCAATATCAAAATCTCCTGCCTGATACTTTGGATCATGCAAAATATCATATTGATAATCCACATTAGTATCAATACCTTCTATAATTACCTCACCAAGTGCACTCTGCATCTTCCGGATCGCCTCGGTACGGTTTTTTGCAAATACGATCAGCTTTGCCAGCATATTATCATAATATGGCGGTACAGTGTATCCACTGTAAATTGCTGAATCAATCCGCACCCCCTTTCCTCCCGGAAGGTACATATCGGTGATCGTTCCCGGACACGGGCGGAAATTCTTTTCCGGATTTTCCGCATTGATCCTGCACTCGATGGCATGACCGGTCAGCTTTACATCCTCCTGCGTAAAAGAAAGCTGCTGACCGTCTGCGATCCGGATCTGTTCCTTGATCAGGTCGATCCCCGTCACCCATTCTGTGACCGGATGCTCCACCTGGATTCTGGTATTCATTTCCATAAAATAAAAATTCCCGCTCTTTTCCAACAGAAATTCAATGGTTCCTGCATTTTCGTAATGTGCTGCCTTTGCCGCTTTTACCGCTGCTTCGCCCATTCTCCGGCGAAGCTCATCCGAAATCACGGCACATGGGGATTCTTCGATCATCTTCTGATGATTTCTCTGCACCGAACAGTCCCGTTCTCCTAAATGCACCACATTTCCATACTTATCCGCCATGATCTGAAATTCGATATGCTTCGGATGCTGCACAAAATGCTCGATGTACATAGTGTCATCCCCAAAAGCTGCCTTGGTCTCTTTCTGTGCGGTACGGAATGCCAGATCAAATGCGGCTTCATTTTCCGCCACACGCATTCCTTTTCCGCCTCCGCCGAGAGCCGCCTTTACGATCACCGGATAGCCAATCTCTCTTGCAACTTCTTTTCCTTTTGCTGCATCATAAATCGCTTCCCGGCTTCCCGGAATGATCGGAACCCCGGCATTTGCCATGGTATTTCTCGCCTCGGATTTATTTCCAAGCCTGCTGATCACTTTCGAATCCGGTCCAATAAAAATAATGTTGCACTTCTCGCAAAGCTCTGCAAATTTCGTATTTTCAGAAAGAAAACCAAATCCCGGATGGATCGCATCTGCTCCCGAAACAATAGTCGCGCTGATGATCTGCTCCATATTCAGATAGCTTTCCGAAGATGGTGCAGGTCCGATACAGATTGCTTCATCTGCAAGCTGTGTATGCAATGCTTCTTTATCTGCTTCTGAATAAACTGCAACCGTCTCGATCCCCATTTCCCGGCAGGCACGGATGATCCGAACTGCGATCTCTCCACGGTTTGCGATCAATACTTTCTTAATCATCTGTTTCCGCCTCCCGATCATCAGAGACAACTCTGCCTTTACTGCAACTTCTCCATCCACTGATGCAACAGCTTCTCCGATTACCAGTGGTCCCTTCTGACGGATAATTCTTGCTTCCAGTTTTAACTTGTCACCCGGAACAACTTTTCTGCGGAACTTGCAGTTCTTAATCCCACCAAAATAACCGAGCTTTCCTTTATTTTCTTCCTGCATCAGAACCGCTACTGCACCGACCTGCGCCAGTGCTTCTACGATCAGCACTCCCGGCATCACCGGCTCCTGTGGAAAATGTCCGGCAAAAAAGTCCTCTCTGTAAGTCACACATTTATAGCCAACTGCATATTCCCCCCGGCTCGTATCTTCGATATATCTACCAGCAAAAACGGATGTCTGTGCGGAATGATTTTCTGAATTTCCTTGATTCCCAAATGTTTCATGCTTTTCGCCCTCCATCCAGCTATGCGATTCGGAATAATGGCTGTCCGTATTCCACAGTTTCTCCATTTTTCACGAGTACTTCCGATACCACACCGTCAAAATCACACTCAATATCATTCATCAGCTTCATCGCCTCTACGATGGCAACCGTCTGTCCTTTTGCCACATGATCGCCAACTGCCACAAATGGTGCTGCCTCTTCCGACGGTGCTGCGTAAAAGGTTCCAACCAGAGGGGATTTGATCAGCTGCCCTTCTGCTTCTTTTCCTTTTTTCGGTCCATCCTCCGACTTCAGTGCCGATACTGCATTACTCTGCGCTCCTGGCACGTTTTGTACTGTCGTCAGCTGTGCTGCCCCTGTACTGACAACCATCTGTTCTTTTTCTTTCTGTATTTTCAATTTCACACCGTTTTCTTCATACTGAAATCCTGTCAGGTCCGAATCTGAAACGGTCTGAATCAGTTTTACCAGATTTTCTAATTCCATCCTTCTACCTCTATCCTTCATACTTCTTCAAAAGAAGGGTTGCATTGTGCCCGCCAAATCCAAGGGAATTGGTGAGCGCACATTTGATCTCTTTTTCGACCGGTGCGCCAACTGCATAGTTCAGATCACATTCTTCATCACATTCCCTGGTTCCAACGGTCTGATGGATAAATCCATCCTGAATGGATTTTACAGTAACGATACACTCTACCGCACCTGCCGCACCAAGAAGATGACCGATCATGGATTTCGTTGAATTCACAACCACATCCTTTGCCGCATCGCCGAATGCTTTCTTGATCGCATAGGTTTCAAACAGATCATTATGATGCGTGCTGGTTCCGTGTGCATTAATGTACTGTACTTCTTCCGGTGTCACGCTGCCCTCTTCCATCGCAAGCTCCATCGCCTTTGCCGCACCGCTTCCGTCTTCTGCCGGGGAAGTGATATGGTAAGCATCTCCGGTTGCCCCGTAACCTGCAAGCTCTGCGTAAATCTTTGCGCCTCTTGCTCTCGCATGCTCCAGCTCTTCCAGAACCACCACGCCGGCTCCTTCTCCAAGAACAAATCCACTTCTGTCTTTGTCAAATGGAATCGATGCACGTAGTGGATCTTCACTGGTAGTAAGTGCGGTAAGTGCGGTAAATCCAGCAATCCCCGTCGGACAGATACAGCTTTCCGTACCACCTGCAAACATTACATCCGCATCTCCGTACTGAATGGCACGAAGCGCATCCCCGATACAATTGGTTCCCGTTGCACACGCTGTAACGACATTGGTGCACTTTCCTTTAAGCCCAAGCTGGATCGATACATTTCCGGCTGCCATATTGGAAATCATCATCGGAACCATCAGTGGTGCCACCCTTCCCGGGCCCTTTTCCTGAATCGTCGTGTACTGCTTCTCAATCTGCTGCAAACTTCCGATTCCCGAACCGATGATCACGCCACAACGGTATGGATCCTCTTTTTCAATTTCAAATCCCGCATCCGCACACGCTTCCTTCGCCGCTGCAACCGCATACTGGGAAAATGTTTCCATTCTCTTCGATGCCTTGAAATCCATCCGTTCCTTCGCAACAAAGTCCTTGACCTCCGCTGCGATCTTCACTTTATATTCGGTTGTATCAAATTTTGTGATCGGACCGATTCCTACGGTTCCATTTTTGATACCGTTCCAGAATTCTTCTACTGTATTACCAATCGGGGTAATCGCTCCAAGCCCCGTAATAACAACTCTGCGCTTCATATTGCCTCCTTTGGTGTGTTGTTGACTGTTTCACTTTTTGATAAAATTTATCATCTTATAAGTATTTTTAGGTTAAGTTGAATGACAAACTGTACAAAAGATGTCATTCAAATTCATTTTTCGAGCAATGGAGATGAGACTCAAAGGATTGTGGAAGCCTTTGCTGACACAATCCTTGTTTTAGGAGGCTCATCGGAATGGTTTGCGAGTCTGAATTTGAAGGACATCTTTTGTACAATTTGTCCCTCAACCTTCTCTGCAACCATTTCTACATCACCATTCCCCCATCGACCTGCAGAACCTGCCCCGTAATGTAACTCGCATGCTCAGACACCAGAAACGCCACTGCCTTCGCGACATCTTCTGGGTGTCCCATTCTGGCAAGAGGGATCTGACCTCTCATTTCTTCTTTGAGCTTATCGGAAAGAACTTCTGTCATCTCCGTTTCAATGAAGCCCGGTGCAACCGCATTAACCGTGATTCCGCGGGATGCCAGTTCTTTTGCCGCAGATTTGGTCATTCCAATAATTCCTGCTTTAGATGCAGCATAGTTTACCTGACCGGCATTTCCGCTGATTCCAACTACAGATGCAAGATTGATGATCTTTCCGCTTCTCTGCTTCATCATCTGTCTGGATGCAAAACGGGATGCAATGGAAAGTTCCTTTCAGATTGACATCAATGACATCGGAGAAATCTTCTTCACTCATACGCATCAGCAGACCATCCTTTGTGATCCCTGCATTATTTACCAGAATATCGATTCTTCCAAACTGCTCGATCACTGCTTTTATAAATGCTTCACATCCCTCGTAATCTGCCACATTGCACTGCATACACTGCACATCCACCCTTTTCTACAATTTCATGTTTTACTTCATCTGCTTTTGCTTCAGAACCATTGTAATTGATCACAACTGTTACTCCCTGTGCAGCCAGCTCCTTCGCAATTGCCTTTCCAATTCCACGGGACGCGCCGGTAACCACCGCGATCTGTCCTTCCAAATTTGCTCTGTCTGTCATATGCTTTTCCTTTCCATTGCCTGTTTTTTACACCAGTTCAGCAATTACTTTTTCCATATCTTCCCAGGTTTCGATATTATATACTTTGACACCTTTGTCGATACGCCGCATAAATCCGGCGAGTGTTTTTCCCGGTCCGATTTCCACAAAAGTGTCTACACCATCTTCAATCATAGTTCTCACACTTTCTTCCCATCGTACCGGTGAAGAAATCTGTTTTGCAAGAAGTGCCTTTGTCTCTTTGATATCCGTCACATATTTTGCCGTAACATTCGTCACATAAGGAATGGCAAGTGGTTCAAAATTTCTCTTCTCCATTTCCTTCGCAAGCTCTTCGCCTGCACTTTCCAGCATCTTTGAGTGGAACGGACCACTTACATTTAACAGAACCGCCCTTTTTGCTCCGGCTGCTTTTAAAGACTCTGCTGCCTTTTCTACCGCTGCGGTCTTTCCTGTAATTACAATCTGTCCCGGACAGTTATAATTTGCCACAGACGCACCCGGAATTTCTTCCGTCACTTTTTCAACCGTTTCTCCATCCAGTCCCAGGATTGCCGCCATGGCTCCTTCACCTGCCGGAACGGTATTCTGCATCAGAATCCCTCTTTTTCTCACAAGAGAAATGGCGTCTTTCGGCTGCATGCCTCCCGCTGCACTGATCGCACAGTACTCTCCAAGGCTGAGCCCGGCTGTCACATCCGGTGTAAGACCTCTCTTTTCAATCTCGGCTGTCATTGCAAGACAGGCTGTTACCATGGCTGCCTGAGTGTATTCTGTCTGATCCAGCTGCTCATTTTCTTCAAAGCAAAGCTTTGTCATATCAAGTCCCAGCTCTGCTGTTGCTGTATCAAAAATCTCTTTTGCAAGTTCACTGTTTTCATAAAAATCTTTTCCCATACCGCACTTCTGCGCGCCCTGTCCCGGGAAAAATGAATGCTGTTTTATTCATAAAATCCTTTGCCTCCGATCAGTGCATCCGTCTCACTTACCAGCTTTTGGATCAGGTCTTTACAGCTCATGATCTCTTTTACCATGGCTGCACTCTGTCCCGCCATTACGCTTCCGTTTGTCACATCTCCGTCTACAACGGCCTTTCTTAAGCCTCCAAGTGTAAGGTGTTCAAGTTCTTCAAAGGATGCACCGTTTTTCTCAAGGTCCAGATATTTTTTCGTCATTTGGTTGCGAAGTGCTCTTACCGGATGTCCTGTGCCTCTTCCGGTTACTCTGGAATCAATGTCCTTCGCTTTGATGATCGCTATTTTATTAATTTTCATGTACGATAGATTCTTCGGTCGCAACAAAATGGGTTCCCATCTGTACGGCTTTTGCTCCCAGCATAAAGCTGCCGCAATTCCTCTTCCATCTGCGATTCCTCCGGCTGCGATTACCGGAATCTTCACTGCGTCTACAATCTGTGGAACCAGTACCATAGTCGTATTTTCTCCGATGTGTCCTCCGGATTCACATCCTTCCGCAACAACTGCATCTGCCCCGCACCGTTCCATTCTTCTTGCAAGTGCAACGGATGCAACCACCGGAATGACTTTAATTCCTGCTTCTTTCCACATTTTCATATATTTTTCCGGGCTTCCGGCGCCTGTCGTTACAACCTTTACGCCTTCTTCCGCTACTACTTTTGCCACGTCCTCTGCATAAGGACTCATCAGCATGATATTTACTCCAAATGGTTTATCAGTCAGCTTTTTTGCTTCTCTTGATTTGTTCACGTACCACTCAGCCGGGGCGCTTGCAGCCCCGATGAGCCCAAGCCCGCCGGCATTTGATACGCCGGCCGCAAGATGATACTCAGCAACCCAGGCCATTCCGCCCTGGATGATCGGATACTCGATTCCAAGTAATTCGGTTACTTCTGTTTTCATATTACAACCTCTTTCTGTCTGTGTTTTTGCGATTCTTATTTTTTCAGTCCTTCGATGTATGTTACAACACTTCCGATTGTCTTGAGATCACCGATTGCTTCCGTATCGATTTCCACACCAAATTCATCTTCAAATGTCATAACCATATCCATCAGATCAAGGGAATCTGCTCCAAGAGATTCAAAAGTTGTCTCCTCTGTGAGGTCTGCCGCGTTTACGTCAAGTCCTTCTGCTACGATTTCTTTTACTTTTTCTAACATGTTCTTAGTCTCCTTATTGTTTGATTATTTTTATATTTACCACTCTATGAGTGTGGCTCCCCAGGTGAGTCCGGCACCGAAGCCGCAGAGAACAATCTTCTGTCCTTTGTGGAAGCGACCGGTTTTGTTCAGTTCATCCAGGAGGATTGGAATGCTGGCGGATGATGTATTACCGTATTCTTCAATGTTGACCGGGAATTTTGCAAGGTCTGTTTTCATCCGTTTTGCCACAGATTCGATGATCCGTAAGTTTGCCTGATGCAGAACGAAAAGATCAATATCTTTCTCGGTCAGATCTGCTTTTTGCAGAAGTTCTCCAATGACTTCCGGCACTTTTTTTTACGGCAAATTTGAAAACTGCCTGTCCATCCATGGATACATAAGTCTGTTTTTCATTTTCTTTGTCCTGCCAGTTTTTCTGCTGACGGCTTTCGCAGGCAAGTACCTGTCCTTTTACTCCGTCAGAATGGGTAACTGCCGGAAAGATTTCACCTTCTTCTGCACAGATCACGGCTGCTCCTGCCCCGTCACCAAAAAGAATGCAGCTTCCTCTGTCTTTCCAGTTGACAATTCCGGATAGGGTTTCACTTCCGATCACCAGAATGTTCTGATACATTCCGGCTGCTATGTAAGCCTGCGCAGTATTGTAGGCATACACAAAACCGCTGCATGCGGCACTGATGTCGAAACAGGTTGCATTTACTGCTCCCAGCTCTTTCTGGACTTCGCAGGCAGTGCTTGGGATCACGGTGTTTGGCGTGATTGTAGATACCAGGATCAGATCCAGATCGTCTGCATTTAATTTTGCATCTGTAAGTGCATTTTTTGCCGCTTTTACCGCCATGCTGACTGTTGTATCTTCTTCTGCAATATGTCTGCGCACAATTCCGGTCCGTTCACGGATCCATTCATCATTCGTCTCCACAAACTTCGCGAGATCATTGTTGTCGTAATAATGCTCCGGTATATAAGAACCGGTACCGCATATCCTTCCTCTCATGGTTGTTCTCTCCATTTATTTTTGTTTTAAAATCTTTTTCGTTTAAAATATTTTTATATTCAAACTATTTGATAATATAACATAATCGGAATGATTTGACAAGAGGGAAATTTTTTTTGTTTGACGCGAGGGGCAAATGAATGGAAAAGAAGAGTTCCTGTTCTCTTCTTTCCCATTCATCTGCCAATTCAAATCGGTACAAAAATGACGTGCTTTAGTCTCTGTATTTTCTGTTCTGAGTACAAAAATCCTTGCGGTTTTGCCAATTCAAAATCGCAGGATTTTTCTTATTCTGTAACTTCCTGATATGCCTCTTTCGTCTGTTCTCCGCTCCGGCGGATCCCTGCAAACAAAGATCCGGATATATTATGCCATACACTGAAGATCGCCCCCGGAAGGTTGCCAGTGGATTTGCCGCGAAATTGGCAGTCGCAAGGGAAATTGCAAGTCCACTGTTCTGCATTCCGACTTCGATGGCAATAGCGGTTGCCTTATCGTACTCAATATGTAAAATTTTCGCTGCACCAAGTCCGATTCCCATTCCGCAGAGATTGTGAAGCATCACAACTCCAAGAACCAGAAGTCCGCAGCTTAAGATTTTTTCTGCATTGACGGCTACGATTCCGCTAATGATCATTACGATCGATACAACTGAGATCAGTGGCAAAACCTCTGATATTTTCTGGATCTGTTTTCCCCAGACCCAGTTGATCAGAATTCCCAGAAGTACCGGAACCAGAACAACCTTTACTACAGAAATTACCATTGCCCAGAAGGATACTTCTACCCAGGCTCCGGCGAGTACATACACCAGAAGTGGTGTTACAATCGGTGCTGCAAGAGTTGATGTGATCGTCATTCCGACAGAAAGTGCCACATCACCTCCTGCGATATAGGTGATCACATTGCTTGCCGTTCCGCCCGGACAGCAACCAACCAGAATCACGCCAAGCGCCAGATCTGTCGGCAGCTGCATCAGCTGACACAGGATCCACGCGATCACCGGCATGATCGTGTACTGTGCGACGAATCCGATCAGGATTTCTTTTGGTCTGGAAAAGACTCTTTTGAAATCGTCCATCTTGATCGTAAGCCCCATGCCGAACATGGCAACTCCAAGAAATACAGAAGTGTAGCTCGTTGTCCACGCAAAGCCGTCACGCCAGAAAAATGCAATGATGGAAAAACAGATAATGATGATCCCGATATATTTTGTAAGAAAAGAGCTGACCTTTCCCACTTTTTTCATTCTGTTTTCCATAGGCTATACCTCATAGCTGAAATTGTCGATCAGCCTTGTTTTTCCAATATAGACTGCCATGGCAACCAGAACATCTTTTTCCACACTCTCGACCGGCTGCATATCCAGTGCATCTACCATGATACATAGTCGATCTTTGCAAGCGGCTCTGCTTCGATCACTGCGCGCATCTTTGACAGAACTTCTTCTGCCTTAATTCCTTTGCAGATCGCCTCCTGACCGGTTTTAACGGCTCTTGAAAGGCACAGTGCAGCCTTTCTCTCTTCTGCGCTTAAATAGGTATTTCTGGATGATTTGGCAAGTCCGTCTTCCTCACGGATGATTGAGCAGCCTACGATCTGGATATCAAAATTCAAATCCTGCACCATCTTGCGGATGATTGCAAGCTGCTGTGCATCCTTCTGTCCAAAATAAGCTCTGTCCGGTGCTACAATATTGAATAATTTGGAAACAACCGTACATACCCCTTTAAAATGGATCGGTCTTGTCTTTCCGCAAAGGGTATCAGATAACGTATCAATACTTACGTAAGCATGTGGATCATGATACATATCCTTCGGTTCCGGATGGAAGATCAAATCTGCTCCAAGGCTCTCACAAAGCTCACTGTCACGTTTAAAATCTCTCGGGTATGCTTCCAGGTCTTCTGTCGGTCCGAACTGTGTCGGATTGACAAAATCGGATACCACAACAATATCGTTTTCCTCACGGCATCTCCTTATCAGGCTTGCATGCCCTTCATGTAAGAATCCCATGGTCGGTACAAGACCTACGGTTTTTCCTTCTTTTTTCCAGTTCTTAACTAATTTTCTTGTCTCTTCGACTGTTGTTGTTACCTGCATGATAATTCTCCTCTTTATAATAAATTCGGAGATAGCCTCTTATTCTGAATTCAACAAATTTCATTTTGTTTTTAGATTCCTTATTTTTCCTGGTCTTTCAACAACCCATGTTTTTCATAATTTGTCACACGGCTGATCTTATTTTCATCATCCACGAAAACAACTTTTGGTTTATGTTCTTTGGCTTCTTCTGCCTCATAATTTGCATAACACATGATAATAACCTTATCACCTGTACTTACACATCTTGCCGCAGCGCCATTTAAGCAGATCATTCCGCTTCCACGCTTACCACAGATCGTATAAGTTTCAAATCGGCTTCCGTTATTCACGTCCACGATCTGAACCTTCTCATATTCCATAATTCCTGCTGCCTCCAGCAGTTCCTCATCAACGGTAATACTTCCCACGTAATCTAATTCTGCCTGTACTACCGTAGCACGATGAATCTTTCCTTTTAGCATCTCAACTGTCATGTCTTACTCCTTTTCTGTCCGGAAAACACAAAAATAAGCATAAACATAGAGTGTAACCATACTTTTTTCCATAATTCCAAATTATTATATGAAAAAAAGCATCATCAAGGTATACTTCTCCCTGCAAATGCTTCTGCT
>ENA-OQLB01000728-OQLB01000728.1-human-gut-metagenome-genome-assembly--contig:-NODE-728-length-17124-cov-4.373242_pt1 | contig 17124 bp, 18 predicted proteins | sample MGYA00242656_ERZ504813 | MGnify/ENA primary metagenome ERZ504813 (study PRJEB26092, sample SAMD00036388) | human gut metagenome | host: Homo sapiens | study: EMG produced TPA metagenomics assembly of... | reverse complement strand
CCAACTTTTAGTACGCATCCATGAACCATTTAATTTGGAAAGCCGTACGGATAGCATCAATACGTCCGATGTTCAAATCAAATTCTAAACCTTTGGTTTCTATATTTAAATTATTAGTTGGTTTTGCATAAGTAGACAATACCGGTAAGCTACTACTAAGTTCTATTCCGTTTTCTGTGCGCTGGTATTCATTATAGATAAATGTATTGAAGGTATTGAAAGTTTGGCTCATTACATAACCATCCTTCAGACGCTCCTTATAAGCTATTACATTCAGATTGGTTTTACCCACTCGTAAATTAAATCCGACTTCCGCCTTATGATTTTGGGCAATCTTTAAATCTGAGTTATCTACTTGCCGAACTTCTGTGGTGGTCATGAACAAACGCTGGCTTTCCGGAATGTTTTCATTGGCAAGCTCATTTATATTGATATATTCAAAATATGCATTTTCCGGATATAAATAGAGAAGAGAAGGCATCTTTGCAGCAATACCGTAACCTCCCTGAAGACTTAATAAATTCGGAATCAAATCAATGGATGCATTTACACGTGGCGAGAAAATACCCCCTACTACTGAGGTATGATCATAACGCACACCAGCCTGAATGTTCAAATCATGCGTACCACTTATAGACCATTTAAAATTATCTTCCACATATGCACCAAATTGGTTAATGAAAGGAATATCCTTATAGTTACGTGGACGGAAAGATGAATTATGACCATATTGACTACGATAAGGAGGAGTACTTGGATCATAAGTTTTTCCCTTACCAACGTTACCGTCACTCCGGAAATCCGCACCAATCAAGATGCGGTTGTTTACATGACCGCTCGCCTTGAATAGAGAACTCGTTACCTTAGCAAACAAATTAACTTCACGACTATCAATCTCATAGTGTCCCAAATAGCTGCTTGGCAGATAAACAGCATAATGATTTATGTCTTCCGGTCCAAAATTAGTAATTTGATTACCATTGGCATCATAGATGTGCTGACCTGCAAAGTTACTAAGCACCGCACCGTTTGTAGTGGTCATGGAATAAGGAGATGTGGCAGAACTGTATACGGTTTCATAATAACTGTCTTTATCCATATACGTACCCGACAATACATAGCGTAGTGTTTTTAACCAGCCCTTATTTATATTCCATGTACCATTGGTATTCAAAGTAAAACCTACATCACGACCTTCCGAAGCAGTTTTAGTTTGTTCGTCATCAGGATTACGTTCACGCTGATCCTTACCATAAACAAAATCAAAGCTGGAATTGGTACGTAACTTATTATTAAAGAAAGTATTTGAATAGAGCAACTTTGTTGTGGCACGCTGATAGTGCTGGTAACTGGATATGGGATTATTCGTATTATAAGCATAATCTGCACTTACATTTAAAGCACCTTTCTTTTTTCCAAGTTCAAAACCGGTTCCCATAGACACCTGATAGATATTGGGATTGCTTTTGCTTTGATACGTAGCGGCTCACGACCAGCTTTTGTATTAATAATTACTGCTCCTGAGGTCAGATCACCATATTCAACAGAAGGATACCACGAACAATTTGTATAGACTCTATATTTTCTGTAGAAATACTGCGAACATCGGTTCCACCAGCCGGCGAGGCACCTCCGGCCAATGAAGCGGGTGTTTCCGTACCACTTAATACCGTAGTTCATCGCAGATAAATTAGCATTATTTGAGATGGGGGCACCATCACGAATTATTGCAGTACCCATAGCATTCATCGGAGCTTCCGGACCACTGGAACTGGAAACTTGACGGATGTTAATCTGTTGTGCCGAACTCATATCCTGATTCTGTGAAATTCCACCTGGCATCAATGACATTACATCATATAAACTGGTCGCTTGCATATGATCCATAGCAGAGCGGGAAATGTGAGAAGATGTGGATTTGCCCGAACGGCTGTTGGTTGCGGTTACTGTTACTTCTTTCAACTTAAAATCCTCATTCCTCATTGTAAAATTAAGAACCAGGTCCTTACTTACATTTATTAAGGTGTCAATAGAAACTTTGCCCAAATATTGAATTTGCATACGAATTTTACCAGTAGGTACATTTTCCAGCGTGTATCTACCATTTTCATTAGAGGTTGTTCCCAATGCAATTTCAGGAATGGACACAGCAGCAAATTCTAAAGGCAAACGCCTGTTGTTATGACCGTACTCATAAACAGTGCCTGTAAGTTCTACTTTGTAATTGTTTTGCGATTTGACAGGAAGAGCAATTCCTATACAAATAAGTATAAACATGCATGTAACATTACATCCAAATACCTTTTTTTTTCATATAACCATCATTAATTAACAACACAAAAATATAGACATTTAAAAATAAAATCAAATCATTAATATAAAATAAAATTAGTTAAAAACCAAGACTTCTATTCTGCTACCACCGTTGCATAATCCCACAGGTTTCAATTGCCTGTTATCCAACACTATGAAAGAAATCTTATATTTAAAGAATAAACTTGGTTACATAAAAACGGATTCTCCTCCTAAATTCTTCTAGTAACTCCGTTCTATCCAATATTCATCACACTTTACTGAAGTTCCAGTGAAAAAGCTTATTGCAGGCATGCAGAAGCTGTAACATATATATTCCTTCTTCGACAAAGCATCTGTTTTTTATTTGGGTACAAAAGTAGATATTAGTAAATATTATAAAAATACCGTTTTAGAGGTATAAAAACAGACTTGATACCTATATATGGGTATCACACATCATTAGCAAGATATAACTAATTCCGTTAAGGCATTCTTTTTTCTTTGCTGCAAAGATCCATATATTCAACTTATCATCAAATCTTAGTAAAGGAAAAAAAGGCATCTATTACAAACGTCCCTTTAATATCCTAAATATACTAAAACTTTTGCAATCCTTAACATGAACTGGTTAAACCTATGTAAAAACAAGAGAAATAAAAGAGGTGTATTTAAATCCTTAAAAAGAAAAAACCGCTGAAAATCAGCGGTTTCAAAATCTATACGTGGAGCTGGAGGGAATCGAACCCTCGTCCAAACGAGGAAATCATAAGCTTTCTACATGCTTATCTTTGCCTAAGTTTTCGTGTAACGGCAGAACCAAAGCCATCAACCGTTACCTTATCCTCTAAAGTTTCATTCGCACTCCGAGGCAAGTACGAACTATCCCCGATGTAACTGCACCACTTTACCGGAACGCTTCGGAGCAACAGCTTCCGAGTGATGTCTCGTCCCAACACCTTGTATCGGGATTAAGCTAATCTACTATGATTCGATTAAGCAGCAAGAGCAAATTGTCTTTCGCCAGATAAAATTTTGAAGACTGAGATTTAAGTGCAAATCAACGACGCACTGCATGCTTACTTACCATTTCTGCCCGCTGTCAAATCCAGTCAACCCCGGATATTTATAACTTGCAGAAGTTATGTGGCGGCAAAGATAAGAATTATTTTCCGTATTCTAATTTTTACCCGGCAAATTTATAGCTTCCGTATCTTCGATATCCGAAGAAAACCGCCAAAAACATGCCGAATTAATTCCGGCAACCTGTGTATTGCGCCGAATGATGACCGCGTATGAATAGCGGAAGTAGCACTGAAAGAATGAGGAAGCCTGCTTTAGGAGCCTGCCATTAGTTAATCTTTCGTAAATGAGTTTCCGGGAACAAAGAACTTCGCTAACTTTGTTCTTCAAACTCATTGTTATAAACTGACGGAGAAGTATGAAGAAAAAAATGATATGTCTTGCCGGACTTTTAATAGCTGCAAGCACCTATGCCCAAACAGATGTCACCACTGGTATAATGCGCGGCAAGGACTATGGAGTGACTTACCTCCTACCCCAAACCGAAATCGAAATTGTGGTGGAAGCCACCAAACATACGTATATGCCCGGAGAATTCTGCAAATATGCCGACCGCTACCTGCGCATGAACGATATTTCGGCCGATCCGAATATCTACTGGACCATCGACAAGCTGCAAACACGCGTAATCGGCTTGCCCGACAAAGATAATGTATACTTTGTCAAACTGAAAGACAAGACCGTAGCTCCGCTAATAGAACTTACCGAAGACGGCATTGTACGTTCCATCAACATGCCGCTTAGCAGCCGTTCGATACCGGCAACCAAAATCACCGCCGCTGCGCAAGAAGCCATAGACCCGCGCAAATTTCTGACTGAAGAAATACTCATGGCAAGCTCCAGAGCAAAAATGGCGGAACTGGTAGCCAAAGAAATCTACAACATCCGCGAAAGCAAAAACGCACTGCTTCGTGGCGAAGCAGACAATATGCCGCAGGACGGAGCACAACTCAAAATCATGCTCGACAATCTGAATATGCAGGAACGTGCCATGACAGAGATGTTCTCCGGTACTCTGAAAGAAGAGCCCAAAACCTTTACAATCCGCCTGACGCCCAAAGAGATGAACAACGAAATAGCGTTCCGCTTCTCCAAGCGGCTGGGGGTAGTGGCCAATGATGACTTGGCAGGCGAACCGTACTATATCACCATAACCGATATGAAAACTCCTGCCATCCCGGAAGACGACGGAAAGAAGAAGGTGGACGGAATTGCCTACAACGTTCCGGGACGTGCCCATATCACGCTGACCGGCAACAACAAGAAAGTATTCGACGGTGAGCTGCCTATCACGCAATTCGGCACGATAGAATACCTTGCCCCCGTATTATTCAATAAAAATTCTACGATAAAAGTATTGTTCGATACAGCCACCGGCGGGCTGATAAAAGTAGACAGGGAAAACAATTAAAAAGAAAGCTGGATAAATCCGTCCTTTTGTAACTGCATAATATATTTCGTGACGCGGAAAGGATAGTTGTCATCATCCCGGAAGTGTCCGGCAAGCAAAGAGATTATTTCCTGCACAGTCCGCTGTCCGTCTATCAAACACCACACAGCAGTGCCATGCTCCTCCAGCTTCACATGTATATCGGCCGCCATGCCTTTCGGCAACAGGAAACGACGCATCCACTCATATTTAAACCGGGGGAAGGAAAGCACTGCGCACTCTCCCTCCCACTCGGTTGTAATGTGCCCGCATTGAACGGGAACGACATCCAGCAGATTTACTTTTTCTTTCGTATCTGACATATTGCCGTTATCAAGCCTTAATATTGGGCTCTTCCAAACCAAGCCCTTTCTTCTTGTCAACAATCTTAAGGATAAATCCCAGCACCAAAGCGGCAATGCCAAGGCAAGCCAGCATCACAAGCGGTGCGGTGTAATCGTACGAAACGGCAGCCTCTTCCGGAGTGATCACTCCGTTTTTCAAATCAGCCACAAGCTGCGTATTAGTCTTGTCGAGCACCTTCCCGATGAGAAGTGGAAAGAGCCAAAGACCTATATTCTGAACCCAGAAGATGAGCGCATAGGCACTACCTATGATTTTGGCGTCGACCAGCTTCGGAACACTGGGCCACAAAGAAGCAGGAACCAATGAGAAACTTGCCCCAAGCACCAATATGGTAAGATAGCCACGATGATACCTCCGATCGCATTATCCCTGAACTCCGGAAGTACAAAGGCGAAAGTGAGGTGACACAGTACAAGCAGCATGGAACCGACCATCAGCATCGAAGCCGCCTTGCCTTTATGGTCGACATAGTTGCCAAGTATCGGAGTGATGCCCACAGCAAGCAAAGGGAATACGGCAAATACAGTTTCCGCACTTTGGCGCATATAACCCATATAGCAGAAAACAGCCAGCAGAACACCGGCAACAGTGAGCAAACCATATTTCATGCCCGCTTTCTTCATAAAGTTACTTGCAAAAGAAGCACCTGCCACAACAAGCATAATGCAATACTGGAGAACCGTCACCGTATTGGCAGCCCAAAAAGAATCGGAAGGTACTTCATTGAATACCAGATTGCATTGCAGCATGTTCACAGCATACTTCTGAAACGGGAATATGGCGGAGTAATAGAGTACGCAAAGGAGCGCCACCAGCCAGAAACCACTGCTCGAAAGGATGGTACCGAGGTCGCTGATCTTGAACGGATCGTCCTTCTCCTCAGCCTCACCGGTCTGCGCATCGAGCTTTCTATCCATGAAGAAGTAAACAATAAACATGATAAGTGCGATAAGCAACAGAACTACGCCGAACGCCACCGAACGGGAAACGTCGATAACGCCCCCTAATTTAGCAAATACCGGAGAGAAAATCATGCAAGTAGCAACTCCCAGACGGGCAAGAGCCATTTCCGATCCCATGGCAAGAGCCATTTCACGACCTTTGAACCACTTGACAATACCGCGAGACACCGTAATACCTGCCATTTCGACTCCACAACCAAAAATCATGAAACCTATTGCCGCAAACTTAGCCGATGCCGGCATGCCTCTATAAAACGGAGAGATGCCCAATTCGTCGAAACCGGGAATATAGTTCAGGTTGTTAGTGAACCAGGTTTGAAGCCCGCTTCCCTGAAAAGCATCCGTCACCGCATACCAGTTAATGGTGGCGCCGACAAGCATCACAGCTCCGGAAAGGATTGCAGTGAAGCGCACTCCCATTTTGTCGAGGATAATACCCGCGAAAATGAGAAAGAACACAAATACATTCAGAAATGTCTCCGAACCCTGCATTGTACCGAATGCAGTTGAGTCCCAGCCACGTGTAGACTGCATCAGGTCTTTAATAGGTGAAAGAATGTCCATAAAGATATATGAACAGAACATGGCGAATGCTAAAAGCAGTAGCACCAACCAGCGCATACCTGCCGAGTCGCGTAGCGTCTGGTGAATTTTGTCAGTAGTTGTCATTACAATATATTATAATATGGTTTATAGTTTCAAACGGATAATACCCGGTTACAAAAGTAACCAAATATCAGGGGGTGCTTAAACTTTCTCCTTAAAATTTAAAACAGGCACCAAAATAAAAACAGGCAGAATTGCACAATATTTATTGTACAATTCCGCCTGTCAAGAAATTACAGTATTTCTCGAATATCAGTTTGCTGCAGAATCGCCAACTGCCGGGGCAGGAGTTTCAGCTTGCGGAGCAGCCGTACCTACGGGCATATTGTACGGATTTGTTTTTTCTTCCTGTTGTGCCTGTTCCAGAATTACATCACCGCCCTTATGAGAAGCAGAAGGAATGACGTAAGCAGAAGCAACACTCATCACCACCAAAAACACAGCGAGGCCCCATGTTGCCTTTTCCAGAAAGTCAGTAGTTTTGCGTACACCCATGATTTGATTGGATGATGAGAAACCCGAAGCCAGACCACCGCCTTTGGAATTCTGAATCAACACAATGAAGCACATCAGTAAGGATGCAATCACCATTAAGATAACTAATAATAAGTACATTTTGTTATTTTGATTTAGCGTTAATAATCAATTTCTCTAAAAATCTTATTTGGTCTGCAAAGTAAGCATTTTTTTGGATAATTCAAACTTAATTTTTTAATAATTTCAAGTGCTTTATCATATCTGCGTTGTTTTACGTAGATTTTAGCCAAAGTTTCTGTGAAACAGCTATCGTCCATACCGTCTTGCACAGCCTGTTCCTCATAGACACCGTCTCCATCGGGAAGAGGCGTTTCATGCTTCGGCAGAGACATTGAAGCCTCCTCTTCTTCCTCGAAAGATGTTTCCTCCTCTTCAAAAGAGCTGTCTTCTTCTTCCGGAGCTCCGGAGTCTTCCGCAAGATACACCGGTCTCTCAAACACAGACAACTCTGTCGATTCGCTCTTACGGATGAACCCGTCTATCAGCTCATGCCCGCGCAGTTTAGGCGCTTCCTGCCCGTCGTCCGGTGCGGAATCCGACTGCCCGTCATCTTGCAACAAGTAAGTGGTGTAGTCCATTGTATAGTCCAACTCCGTAACCTGAGAATGTTCTTCAGGAATGGTTGCCAAGAAAGCATCTATTAAAGAAAGCGTACGGTCCACACTAGGCTCTTCTTCCAGCACTTTGGAAGAAAGCAAAGACGGTTTTCGGGATTTCAGCGTGTAGCGGTCGCCTTCTATCAGGTAGAACAGAACACGCCTGTCCGCCACATACAGCACAGCCTTACGCAATTCCGCACCAAACGTGATGTCATGCAGCAGGTAGAGGTTCTTCAGATATAACAACCGGAGTGACTGGAAATAAGGATACCGGGCCACTAACGTACGAAGCTCGTACAGAGTGTCCTTATTCAACATTTCAGGATGTTGTATCCATTGTTGCAAATAGGCAGAAGTCATTCCTCGGTTACCAGTTAGCTACGGTTGAGTTAAATATTTGTTCTGTGATATCTTTTATCATCTTGCTTATCAAGTCATCCTGCACATCTGTCAGCAACAAGGACGAGTCGTAAGTCTGGAAAGCGGAGAACTGTTGTTCAAAGTCTTCCTCATGGTTGGGGTTGTTCACATAGCGCACATTAACGGTCATGGTCAGCTTCACTTTAGAAGAAAAGCCGTCGGCGGCAACAGCCTCGTTATACTGGTTATAGCCTGTTATCTCACCGTCTATTTCCAAATCGCCGTTGGCGTTCACCAGTTGCAGACGGGTCTGCTGGATAAACATATCCTTGAGTTTCTGGTTGAACTCCGTAGTCATGGGAGCATACACATATTCCGCACGATTAGGAAATTCGGCAATCGTGATAGTCTTTACTTTGCTATAATCAATAGAGCTGATCGGGGCAAGTCCCATGGAGATGCGGCAGGAATACACTACGCACACCAAGCCCGCTAACGCTGCCGCCAGTGTTATTTTCTTAATCCAATCCATATTCTTTTATCTTTCTGTATAGCGTGCGTTCTGATATGTTCAGATCCTTAGCCGCACTTTTGCGTTTTCCATGATGCCTTTCAAGCGCCTTGCGTATCATCTCCTTCTCCACTTCGTCCAGCGAGAGGGATTCCTCCACGTACTCCTCCGTATCTTGAATATCATCATCCATTTCAGGAGCAGACTTTACGGATGGGTGTATTATGGTGGGCACTCCGGCGGCAGGCACAGAGGTCACTACGGCAGGTGCAGGCGTATAATAGGCGGCAGGCGTTACAGCCTGATTCCCCACCGATGCGCGTTCAGTCATGATCTCGTGTACCAGTTTCTTCAACTCGGTAACGTCCTGACGCATGTCAAAAAGCACCTGATACAGTATTTCGCGTTCACTCTCAAAACTCTTTCCCTCGTTCTTTGCGCCTAACAGGGCGGGCAGACGCTGCGAATTGCTCTGTTCGGGCAAATAATTCTTCAAAATAGAAGCATTGATCTCTCGATTCGTTTCAATGATAGAAATCTGCTCCGTTATATTCTTCAGTTGGCGTACGTTACCGGGCCATGCATATGCCAGTAATACCTGTTTGGCATCCTCGGTCAACTGAATGGCAGGCATACGGTATTTCTCGGCAAAGTCCGATGCGAACTTGCGGAACAGCAACACCACATCCTCTCCACGTTCACGCAGGGCCGGGACCTGAATAGGCACAGTATTAAGACGGTAATACAAGTCTTCGCGGAAACGTCCGTCGGCAATCGCCTGTGTAAAATTCACATTAGTGGCAGCCACAATACGCACGTTCGTCTTCTCCACCTTAGAGGAACCCACCTTGATGAACTCGCCCGTTTCGAGCACACGAAGCAGACGCGCTTGTGTAGACATAGGGAGCTCCCCTACCTCATCAAGGAAAATCGTTCCGCCGTCCGCTTCTCCAAAGTACCCTTTCCGTTCACCGATAGCACCGGTAAAAGCGCCTTTCTCGTGACCGAAAAGTTCCGAATCGATCGTTCCTTCAGGAATAGCGCCACAGTTTACGGCGATGTATTGCCCATGCTTCCTCCGGCTGTACTGGTGTATAATCTGCGGGAAGCTCTCCTTACCCACACCACTCTCTCCGGTAATCAGCACCGACAGATCGGTAGGAGCTACTTGAATGGCAATATCAATGGCACGCATCAGTGCCTCGTTATTACCAATGATGCCAAAACGTAATTTTACTTGTTGTATTTCCGCTTTCGTCATACTACAAATCTTCTTCTACACTATCGAGTTTCAGTTTATCACTGTCGTCACGTCTCTCGTAATACTGTTTCCGCAGAGGATTGGCATGTGCTTCCTTTTCACGCAGACGGTTACGGAACACGTCGATTGCCACGTAGACAGCCTGGCGGAACGAGTCTTCAGAGGCAAGTCCTTTTCCGGCAATATCGTAGGCCGTACCATGCGCAGGAGAAGTACGTACTACCGGAAGTCCTGCAGTATAGTTCACACCTTCGTCCATAGCCAATGCCTTGAATGGAGCGAGTCCCTGGTCGTGATACATTGCCAATACACCGTCAAAATGGGTAAAGTTACCGGAACCCATAAAGCCGTCGGCAGGATAAGGGCCGTAACACAACATGCCTTTTTCAGCCAGTTCTTTAATGGCGGGAATAATTATCTCCTGTTCCTCCGTCCCCAACAGACCGTCGTCACCGGCATGCGGATTCAGAGAAAGTACGGCAATGCGCGGCGCCCTATGCCAAAGTCCTGCTTCAACGAACGGTTGAAGATCGCCAGCTTCTCCTGTATCAGTTCCTTGGTAAGCGTCGATGCAATCTCCCTTACAGGAATATGCCCGGTCACCAATGCCACCCGGAAATCGTCTTTCATCAGAATCATCAAAGCCTTCCCGCCATTGCCCAGCTTCTCTTCAATATACTCCGTATGGCCGGGGAAAGAAAACTCTTCCGACTGTATGGTATGTTTGTTGATAGGAGCAGTGACAATAACGTCAATCAGTCCTGCCTTGTATTCCTCAATCGCTTTCTCCAAAGCGCCAAGTGCGGCCTTGCCCGCCTCAGGGTCGGGTTTGGAGAACTCAACCTTCACTTCATCATCCGTACAGTTCACAACACTCAAACGATTCGGCGCAGCCTCGGACGCAGAATTTACAATACTGAAATTCGTCGGCAAGTCCAGTGATTTGCGATGATAGGCAGCCACCTTGGGCGAACCGTAAATAATCGGAGTGCATAACTCCAGCATTGTGGGATCCGAGAAAGTCTTTAAAATCACTTCATATCCCACTCCGTTTATATCTCCTTGAGTTATGCCGATTCTTATTTTGTTATCTTCCATTCTTATTTTTCTGTTTTAATAGAATCTTTTTTTGTTATAGCCAAAGGCATTTCGTTTCCTTCCTGTTTGCTTCCCGGCAATTTGAGCGTGTACAATGACGCTTCCATCTGGCGCACCAGGTTACGTTTCATCTTATCGGGCGAGTATACAAATATTTCAGATACGATAATGCGCTGATTAGCCTTATCCAAACGGACATGAGACACATACGGACCACCCATATAGTCACCCTTCACACGCCACAGGCCGCGGCTTCCAAAGCATATTCACCCTGCACACTGATAGGGCGCACATCCGTCATCAGCGAGTCCGTTTCCATGTACATGCCCTCGCTCGCACCGGGAATGTTGATTTTCATCACAGAGTCCCGCTTATGCACGAAGTACTCCTTCGTAAATGTATCCTTGTCTGTATAAGGATAAGAATAGATGACAAAGTTCTGATCACCGGTAGCCGCATTCGTTCCTGCCCAAAAGAAGTTTTCCCCCTGCTTGCTTGCGGTCAGTTCACCGGGTATCCACACGTCACAGTCGAACATGCTCTTCACTTTTGTAGAAGCATAGTCGCTGTGTTTATTCTCCAGCACTGAAATTTGGCGGTTCATCTCGGCACGAGTAAAGAAATCTATAATCACCTGTTTGTTTTCTTCCACAAACTTTTCAAAAGATTCCTCGTCCGGCGCCTGAATAGTCAGAATAGACTGCGGAGCAGCATATACATTCTTTGCATATTTGAATTTGGGCTGCGTGTACAGATCCTTGTTCACCTCGACGATGATAATATTACGGATCAGCTTCAAGGTGGCATCATAGTTGGAGGGAGAAGTGTACATAATGCGGAATGAACGTTCCGACTGCGGCAATCCCGGTACATCGGAATCAAGCACATCATAAAGTGCGCGACCGGCAGGACGTTCCCACAGTCCCTGATCAACCACTACCAGAATTTCATACGCCCGGCCACTTGATGTCGGAGTAAACACACCCTTCTTGCCATTACCGCACGCTGAGAACAGCGCGAGTACCAGGGCCATACTTAAATAAAACAGGTGTCTCTTCATATATCCATGTATTTTAGTTTTTACAAAGCTACGAAAAAGCCATATAAGCTTGACGTCAAAGTTAATAATTTATATTAATTCTTCTTTATTCCCCTCTTGTTTGGCCGTTGAAAGCATACCGCATGCAGCAAATATATCTTCACCGCGAGAAGCACGAATGGTAGTAAATAATCCATGTGATGTCAGATAATCGCGAAGCGCTGTCATGGTCTCCATATCGGCTCCTTCCAGATCCACTCCCGGAATAGCATGGAAACGGATCAGATTAATGCGGCAATCCAAGCCGCGCAACAACTTCAACAATTCTTTGGCATACAGCAATGAATCGTTCACTCCTTTAAAAACAATATACTCGAAAGATAGTCTGCGTTGTTTGCTAAAATCATAGTTTCTTAACAGTTCTACAATCTCGGTAATGGAAAAAGCCTTTTCCGCAGGCATCAGTTCACGCCGTTGCTGGGGAACCGGGGAGTGCAGGCTGATTGCCAAATGGCAGTCCGACTCTTCAACGAAGCGTTGCAAGCCTTTACGAAGCCCTACGGAAGAAAGTGTGACCCGTTTCGGACTCCAACCGTAACCGTAGGATGCGGTCATCACCTCCAATGCTTTCAGCACCTCATCGAGGTTGTCCAAAGGCTCTCCCATGCCCATCATAACCACATTGGTCAGCTTGTCGCGTTCGGGCAGAGAGTTTATCTGATTGATAATCTGACCGGCAGTCAAGTTGCCGGTAAATCCTTGCTTACCTGTCATGCAAAACTTGCAATTCATCTTGCAGCCAACCTGAGAAGATACACACAGCGTAGCCCTGTCCTCTTCCGGAATGTAGACAGCTTCCACATAATGCCCTTCTCCTACGCGATAGAGGTACTTCACCGTACCGTCCACCGACCGCATGGCATCCACCGGCGCTTCACCTCCCACTTCATATATATCTTTCAGCAGTTCCCGGTGTTTCAACGACAGATTCGTCATTTCATCTATGGAAGCTACTTTCTTGCCGTATAGCCACGAAGCAATCTGTTTAGCAGCAAATCCGGGCATCCCCAGATTCTTCACTACTGCCTGAAGTTCGGTTAATGTAAGACCTAAAAGAGGTTGTTTCATTCTAAATTATATATTTACGATAAAAGCGATAATCCATCCGCCGGATAAATTACCATTTGCAAAGGTATGAATAAAGTTGCACAAATGAAAAAAAGCCGTTCGACATTTATCGAACGGCTTTCCAAGTATTGTAAGTTTATACTGTTTTCTTAGAAATACAGATAACGGTTGTCTTTTACCTCTGCTTTCAGATACAGGTCATTGATGAACTGCCCTGCCATGCGTGCGTGCATATTCTCCAGGGTGGTCTCCTCTGTTTTCTGATCGTAAGTCTCGCTCAACTTTTCCTTGGCATAGGGCTGGAGAACAAATACACCGCCGTTACCCTTAATAGGTGCGCTCAATTTGTTCAACTCGGCAGTTGAAGCATAAGCGCCTACCAACGGCTCACTGCTGCGCAATACCGGAACATAAGCCGGAGCTGCAAAAGTGACGTGTTTTACAGAGTCGCTGACAGCATTTGCCATATTCTTATACTGATCGAAAGAAGTTGCACCGGCAGCCTTCATATCCGCCATGATCTTCTCGGCTTTCTTGTCGCGGAGGATTTCGCTTCTCAGCTGTTCTTTAACCATAGACAACGGGCGGTAGCCTTCCGGAGCAATGCCTGTAACAGCCACTACCATCATGTGGTCGCTTTCGCCACATTCATACAATCCGGACACTTCACCGGCTTTTGCCGTAAACGCCATCTCAAGGCCTCTTTTGTACCTTTTACACCACCGATAGCATGTTCCGAGCTATACAAGTCTGTTCTATCCAACAGTCTGTAACCGGCATCTTCCGCATTGGCAGCCAGTTTCTCTAATGTATTATTAGCAGCAATGAATTGGCTGAAATCATTGTATGCCTTGCTATAAGTTTCCTTGCTGAATTCAACCGGACGCTTGATAACAGCCACTTTGTATTTATCCTTTACAGCCTTCTTGCTCATTACCTGCAGAATAACGTTTGCCTGTCCCAAAGCGAGGTTAGCCAGTTCGTTCTGTCCTAAAGAAGTAACGGCTGCAATATACTTCAAGTTATCACCGTCAATCTGGGCTCCTTCGTAATTAGCGGAAGAAATCCAGGTAGGCTCACCTGTCTGACCATACTTCTTAGCTATTTCCGCAAAGTCAGCACCACCCTTGATAGCGTTATAAACGCTGTCAGCCAAAGTCTTGGTCTTGGCATCGTCTCCAGCCGTAATCTGAATCTGACGGAACTGGATGGAGTCTGCCATAGCGGCAGTAGCCAGTTTCTTGAAAGAGTTGATCGTATTGTCCGATGCATTGTAGTAAGGGCCATAAACCTCGCCGACTTTCACTGAATCCAGACGGGCAACAACATCAGCCGGCAATGCTTTGTCGGTATAATACAGGTCGGTATACTGCTGGGTAGAACCGGTTGAACGGATGAAGTTTGCATAATCGGAAGAAGTTTCTCCTAACTGTGCCGTATATTCTTCCACTTCTTTCTGGATATCGGCTTTATCTTCCGACTTGCGGTAACCTGTACGTCGATATACTTAATGTTACGGGTTTCCACATATTGTCTGAACTGTTCTTTCTTCTTGTCGTATGCTTCTTTCAAATCGGATTCCTTGATGACGATTGTAGAGTCCACGATAGAAGAGTAAGGAACAGCGGCCAACAACAAGTCGGACTGATCTACACGTGCATTGAAAGCATCTTCAGCCTCAACAGGGTTAGAGAACAATGACTTCGTGATCAAAGCCTGGTATTTTTCTTGCAGACGTGCCTGGATAAGCGACTTTTCAACGAAAGCCCAGAAGTTATACATAGACTCGTAGTATTCTGCATATTGAGCCGGCATCTGAGCCTTATTCATCTTAGAATAGTCCACCAGGAACTTCTTCAGCATATCCTTGTCGAAAGCACCGGTTTGCGGGTTACGGAACGGTGTTTGTTGCAGCATCGGATGTGCACCGGCATCGATAATAGCCTGAAGTTCTGCCTTAGAGACAGTCAAGCCCAACTTTTCAGCTTCGTTCTCAATCAATTTATTGTTTACGTATGCTCTCCATACTTCGTCTTTGATCTGGTTTGTTTGCTCATCGCTCAGAGCGTTCATGCCGCTGGAGAATTTCACTACTTCCGTATATTCCTCTACCAATGCCTGAAAATCCTGAGCGGAAATTGTTTCCCCGTTCACTTCACCTACATCTTGTGACTGGTGCGGCTGAAGTACTTTCCACGCGTCTCCCGCGATGAAGGCAAACAGCGCCAAACCAATAACAATCACCAATAAGGGCCCTTTAGACCGAATGTTTTGTAATGTTGCCATTTTTGTTAATATGAATTATTTGTTTATTATTATTTTCTTTCCAAAGTTCATTTTAGCGCACGAAGATACAAAAAATGCTAATACGCATCTATTTATTCTTTAAAAATTTACGCTGAAACGAAATTATTCCGCGACTTTCAACCGTACCAGCTCTATTTAGTTGGCTGTCACCTTAATTATCTTGAACTGATATTCGTCGACGGTTATCACCTCATGCAGCTTCGGGAAGCTTTGATAACGGCTCAGAATCAATCCGCCTATCGTAAGAATATTCATCCGACTCCGGAAGCTCAAGATTGAACGTTTCGTTTACTTTCTCTATCTCAAGACGCGCTGACAGCACATATTCACGCTCGCCGATCTGTTTACAGATGTAGGAAGTATTATCATGCTCGTCCTCAATATCTCCGAATATTTCTTCTACCAGATCTTCCAGTGAAACGATACCGGATGTACCGCCAAACTCATCCACTACAACGGCAATCGTCTTCTGCTGCATAAAAAGTTTTCATCAGCTTATGCGCCGCCATCGTTTCGGGCACAATGGCACTTCCTTGACATTATTTCTCCAATCCGCCGGGTTTCTGAACATCTCGGACGAGTGGATATAGCCGATTACATTATCTATATTCCCGTCGTACACAATAATTTTGGAAATGCCCGACTCCACAAACATACTCTTCAAATCCTCGAGCGAGCCGTCACATCCACCGCCACCACTTCCGTACGGGGCACGATGCAATCGCGTATCTTGATATTGGAGAAATCAAGCGCATTCTGAAAGATTTTCACTTCCGCATCCAGCTCTTCCTCATTAGCGGCATTCTCTATGCCCGACTGCACGAAATAGTCCAAATCGACCTTACCGAACGCCTTGTCGGACGCTTCCTTGTTTATCTTCATGCCTAACAGGCGCAGAAAGAGATAAGACAGTCCGGAAGCAAGTTCGATATGGGAAACAGAATAACGTAGCAGACAAACAAAGGAGTAGCAAACACCCTCAGCATCAGGTTCGGATTAATCTTGAACAGCGTCTTTGGAAGGAACTCGCCCGTTACAAGGATAATGAGCGTGGATATGATGGTCTGCACCAGCACCATTACAAAATGATTATCAATCATGCCCGCCAGCAGATTCACCTCGATAATCTGTGCCATAAGGATACCGTAGATAACCAGCGCAATGTTATTTCCCACCAGCATGGTAGAAATAAAATTATTCGGGTTACGGAAGAAACAGGAAAGGATGCTTGATGTAACACCCGGCTTCCGCTCCATCTCAAAACGAAGCTTGTCTACGGAACAAAAGCAAATCTCCATACCCGAAAAGAAAGCGGAGAAAGCCATGGTTATCAACAAGTAAATAATAGTATCCATCATATCATTTGATGCTGTCCGTCCTCAACGTACCGGAAGGCGTGGTACTCTCCTCGTCCACATAGAAGATACCTTCCGTCTTGAAGAAACGATATTTTGTTAATTGCTCATTCGACTCAAAGCCAATGGCATAGATTATCTGTCGGGTTGTTCTATACGTACCCGCCGGTCGGAATACACACGTTTCTTGT